>MWVY01000112.1_pt1 | contig 19290 bp, 19 predicted proteins | sample 1047251 | NCBI WGS metagenome assembly MWVY01 (sample SAMN06349983, study PRJNA376086) | soil metagenome | isolation source: MS7-5 sample Antarctic (ecotone) soil | place: Antarctica | collected 2015-01-13
TGAAGGCAAGCGGCTGAAGAAAATGGCTATAGAAAGATTACAAACAGAAACAGGAATTTATCATCGTAAGAAGCGATGTTGGGACACAGAACCAGTGTTTGCTAACATTAAACATAACAAGAACTTTAAGCGGTTCAAGTTAAAAGGAGTAGAAAAAGTAGCGATCGAGTGGGGCTTATTGTCCATTGCCCACAATCTCAGTAAAATTAAAGCAGTTCCGAAACTGAAAATTGAAGAAAATGATCGAAAAGCAGCTTGAAAAACCTGCTTTTTCCAATCAGTAGACCTATAATCCACCAATGTCGCCAATAGTAACACCAACAGATAGTTCACAAGTCAAGTAAACTAGCCGATAAAAAAAAGAGACCGTCTTTTTTGAGACGGGCTCTTTTTTCTGCACTTTACATTTGCCAAATGAATATAGAACAGCTTTTCCAGTTGTATTTGCAATATCCATCGGTACAAACAGATACACGTAAGCTGCAAAAAGATGATCTGTTCTTTGCTTTAAAAGGAGAAAATTTTAACGGAAACCTTTTTGCTCAAAAGGCTATTGATTTAGGTGCCGCTTATGCAATTATTGATGAGCGTGGACAAAATACAAATGAAAAATTTATACTTGTTAGCAACGTTCTTGAAACGCTACAACAATTAGCAAACTATCATAGACAGCAGTTTCAAATTCCCTTTTTAGCTATAACAGGTAGCAATGGAAAAACCACTACAAAAGAATTAATACATTCTGTTCTTTCTACCACATATAAAACTTACACCACTTCAGGTAATCTGAATAATCATATTGGTGTCCCATTAACAATCCTAAAAATTAACAGCGATGCGCAGCTTGCTGTTATTGAGATGGGTGCTAATCACTTAGGTGAAATAGCTTCCTATTGTAATATAGCTTTACCTACACATGGGCTGATAACAAATTGTGGTAAAGCTCATTTGGAAGGATTTGGAAGTGAAGAAGGTGTAAAGAAAGGTAAAGGTGAATTGTTTGACCATATTAGGAAAACAAAAGGGACGGCATTTGTAATGTGGGATTATGATTACTTGAGAAATATGAGTGCAGGAATACATGTTGTAAAAAAATATGGAACACGGAATGCAGAAATAACCGGGCATGCAGTACAAGATGGGCAATTCCTTACAGTAAATTTTGAACAAGGTTTACAAGGGTCAATTGTTACTCATTTAATTGGGGAATACAATCTGCCAAATGTATTAGCGGCAGTTACAGCAGGCAAACATTTTAATGTAACGGATGAAAATATCAAATCAGCAATTTCAAATTACATACCCTCCAACAACCGTTCACAATTGCTGCAAAAGAATGGGGCAAAAATCATATTAGATGCTTATAATGCAAATCCCAGTAGTATGTTACCGGCTATAAAAAATTTTGCACAAAGCAATGAGCCTGGAAAAATATTATGCCTTGGAGCTATGGCGGAACTTGGAGAAAATAGCGTTCAGGAACATAAAAGTATAATAGACCTTATATCTAATTACCAGTGGAAAGATGTGCTTTTAGTAGGAGGCGATTTTCTCAAGATCAATAGTGCTTACAAAATCTTCTCCTCCGTCTCGGAAGCTGGAGAATATTTACGGAATACCGATACATCTGATACAAGTATATTAATTAAAGGTTCTCGTGCAATGCAAATGGAGAAATTAGTGGACTACATTTAAATACATGGATACCGAACAGCCCCATAGAAGTTATATTACTACAGTATTAAGTTGTCGATGTCCAAGATGCAGAGAAGGAATGCTTTTTAAAAATTCTGTTTCCTTCAGGATTAACAGAAATATGGAAATGTTCGAAAGGTGTATTATCTGCGGCCAACCAACAGATATAGAAGTTGGTTTTTACTATGGCACCAGCTACATAAGTTATTTAATTGCAGTAGTTATTAGTACTGTTACATTTCTTTTATGGTGGTTAATTATAGGGTTTTCTTTCACCGATAATCGTTTTTTTTATTGGATTAGCTTTAATGCTCTTTTTTTAATTGCTATGCAGCCCTGGCTAATGCGGTTCTCCCGAAGTTTATGGATTTCCTGGTTTGTTCGATATGACCCTGAATGGAAAGGAAAGCAGCCGGAGAACTATGAAGGATCAATAAAGACCAAATGAACAACTGGTAAGCACGGTGAGTTTTGTTCTCGTGTAAACTTTGCTTACTTTTAATTTAAAATGTGGCAATTTATTAACCCCTAAATATCTAAATATGAAGATCATTAAAGAAGCAATTGGAAAAGTCATGGCAATCTTTGTTATGTCACTCCTATCATTTTCCGTGTGGGCCCAGGAAGGCGGCGGCGGAGGCGGAGGCGCAGATTTAAACGTTAACATTAATAAAGAGGGAGGTGGTGATTGGTATGCTCAACCATGGGTGTGGATAGTTGGCGGTGCCCTTTTTATTTTATTACTAATTGCACTGCTGCGAGGTGGTCGATCTGACAGGGTAGATTAATATATGGTGTCCCCACAATTTGTGGGGATTTTTTTGTCTTCATTTAAGCCTTTATTAAGCTTATGGTTGATAATCAACATAGAGGACCCACTAATATCAAATTCATGTAACCATACATCAAGCAGTTAATAGAGATAATCTCTAAATAATTTAATTAGATCAGATATCTACCACAAAATATTAAGATTTTTTATTCGTTACTTCTATCTTAATCATCTTTGCTCTCACTATCTGCTTCTATTCAAATTCATCAAGTAAGAATCAGTCCTTTATGAAAAGTTTTTTAATCTATTCTCTGGCGTTTTTCATTATTACAAATCTATTCTCCTGTGGAAAGGAATTGAGTTTAGAAGAGTTTAATGGAAAAGCGTCCGGGTCACTTCAAAGTGATCTGAATAATGAATGTTTGCCAAAAACAGTAGAAGGAACCTATTATCCAGGTAAAACACTAAATGACAGTAATTTTATTCTAGTTGATGTTGACGTAACGAATGCAGGCTCATATACAATCACAACTGACACAGTTAACGGTTATTCTTTCACTAGTTCAGGATCTTTTTCAAATACAGGAAAAAACACTGTTAAACTGAAAGGTAACGGTAAGCCCCTGATTGAAGGTTCAAATTATTTTACGTTGAACTTTGATTCAACTACTTGTGATATTTTAGTGGAAGTTACTTCGGCTACATCTGCACTTCCGCCTACAAGCACATATTTTTGGAGGTTTACTTCAGGAGGCAAAACCTATCAAGGCAGTGTTGATGTTAATGATGCTCAATTTTCGTTATTAGGAGGTCCTTCAATTCTTGGATTTACAGGCTATACGAGCACAAAAGATACCCTGATGAATTTTGTATTGGCTGATAGGCAAGGTGGAGTTAATAAAGATGAAACTTACAATACAAATTCTCAAAATAACAATGGTGGCGGATTTCAGGTTGAAGGCTCGGGTACTGGAAATACACTGTTTTTAGCTGAAACTACATCCACAACAGTAAATATCACTACCAAAATAACTAATCATAATACAGCAACTAAAATCATTGAAGGAACTTTTAGCGGAACAGCATTGGATAAAACAGGTGCAAAAGTCAATGTAACTAATGGACAGTTTAAAATTAATTATCAGTAACAGGTAATAAAAAACTGTAGAAACTCAATTTCTATACTTTAAGAAAGAACAAAAAGTTTTTGTGAGTTAGTCCCGATACATCGGGAGAACACTTAAACAGCTCCAGGAAAAGAAATCAGCCTTTGAGGATAAATAAAGGCTTCTGAAATACATGTTAAATAAAGCGCGGAGAGTGAGGGATTCGAACCCTCGATACCCTTTAGAGGTATACACACTTTCCAGGCGTGCTCCTTCAACCACTCGGACAACTCTCCAGAATAAAACACTTTTCTACTGATCTAATCAAGACTCCTTCCAATCCCACCCCTGCGTGAATATTCACAATCAAAGGGAAGCAAATGTACATTTTCCTTCAGATGCTAAAGATGCTCTGTGCATTTACAGTCGTAACTGTAGCTACATCCTCGATGCTGATATTTTTTACTTCTGCCACTTTTTGAGCTATATACTTAATATAACTGATTTCATTTCGTTTACCCCGGTAAGGAACCGGTGTTAAATAAGGTGCATCAGTTTCCAACACTATGTTTTCAATAGAAATCTCTGGTAAAATTTTATCTAAACCTCCATTCTTAAAGGTTACTACACCTCCAATTCCTAAAAATAATCCTGCTGAAATAATTGTTTTTGCCTGCTGAAGAGTACCGGAAAAACAGTGAAATATTCCTGTAATTCCCGGGTACTGCTGTATTACCTCAATACATTCATCAACTGCATTGCGGGAGTGAATAACTATTGGTAAACTATTTCTCTGAGCAATTTGCACCTGTCTGTGAAAACAGGCATACTGCTCATTAATAAAGGTTTTATCCCAATAAAAATCTAAACCGATCTCTCCAATTGCTGCAAATTTTCTCCGATGCACTAAATTTTCTATAAGTAGCAATTCTTCCTCATAATCCTGCTTAACTGATGATGGATGTAATCCCAGCATTGATATACACATATCAAATTGCCGTTCAACCGCCTGCATTTCTTCATGTGTTGAAGAATCAATAGCAGGCATAAATATTTTTATAATGCCTTCATTTAGAGCTCTTTCAATAACAGCTTGCCTGTCTTCTGCGAAATCAGATAAATAAATATGAGCATGGGTATCTATTAACTCCATACTTCAAGTTAGGTGATCAAAAGCTGAAAATATCAGAAAAGTCAATCTTCAATTCCCTTTTAAGAATGGATTAAAAATCAGTTATAAAACAAAGATGTGCAAAAGAGCACTTTATAAAGGGGAAAAATAGTTTATAACTCTCAGCTACAAAAATTCTGCTTTGGAGGATTAAATTAAAAAAACAGTACCTTTAAAGCAGTTTTCATAGGGTACGGATTAAAAACGGGCCAGGGTATCTACCCAGGCCCTAATTTTTTGTATCAAGTAGATACGGATTAAAAGAGTAGATACGGAATTAAAGACGGTTTAGATTTCTATCTTCTTAAATAGACAACCTTTTTTGGAAAAGTGTTGCATCACTTTCGGTAATGAATTCACTAAATTATTATAAGCCTTTTCGCTATCGTGAAATACCACTATTGACCCTGGGGTGGTATTCTTTAAAACATTCACCAGGCAGTTTTCCGGTAAAATAGACCTGTCGAAGTCTCCACTAAGCACATCCCACATAATTATTTTTGCTGTTTTATTTTTCATTGCTTCCACAATAGTAGCAGCTTGACTCTTTTTAATTCTACCGTAAGGTGGTCTAAACAGATTGCTTTTTATGTGCAAGGCAGCTTCTGAAACATCTTTCTTATAATCCTCAACAGAAACCCTCCAACCATTTATATGATTGTGAGTGTGATTACCCGTAGCATGTCCTTCATCTATTATCTTCTTGAAAATATGTGGGTATTGCTTTACATTTTTGCCTATACAAAAAAAAGTGGCCAAGGCATTATACTTTTTTAATTCACTTAATACCCATGGTGTTATTTCCGGATGAGGACCGTCATCAAAAGTCAGGTAAACTGAATTTTTATTTTCCGGCATTTTCCACACGTAATGTGGATATAATTTTTTAAGCAACCATGGATTTTTGATAAAGTATTTATGCATAAACAATCACGAAGTTACCTGCCTGGCAGCAGAAAGGGCACACTGGTTTATATGTAGAAAAAGATGGAACTTCAGTTCGAAAGAGTACTTTGTATTTTTGCTGCTATGTCAAAAAAAGTGCGGGTTCGCTTTGCTCCCAGCCCAACAGGAGGTTTACATATTGGCGGTGTACGTACTGTTCTTTATAATTATTTGTTTGCAAAACAGCACCAGGGAGATTTTGTTGTTAGGATTGAAGACACAGACCAGAACAGATTTGTAGCAAGTGCTGAAAAATATATTTATGAAACGCTTTCATGGTGTGGATTAGAACCAGATGAAAGTCCGAAACATGGTGGGGCTTTTGCCCCTTACCGGCAGAGTGAAAGAAAACATATTTATAAAAAATATGCAGAACAGTTAATTGAAAAAGGTTTTGCTTATTATGCATTTGACACAGCTGAAGAATTAGACGAAATGCGGATCAGGTTACGTACTGCTGAAAATCCTTCACCTCAGTATGATCAATCTATTCGTATGGAAATGCGTAATTCATTAACGCTATTAAGAGATGAAGCAGAGCAACTGTTGAGGGAAAATACTCCATATGTGATCAGGATAAAAATGCCTGTTGATGAAACTGTTTCATTTACAGACATAATTCGCGGCCAGGTGTCATTCAATACATCACTTGTTGATGATAAAGTTTTATTGAAGGCAGATGGCATGTCAACATATCATTTGGCAGTTGTTATAGATGATTATCTGATGCAAATAACACATGCATTTCGCGGCGAAGAATGGCTGCCAAGTGCACCTGTACATTTATTGTTATGGAGGTATTTATTCGGCGTAGAAAAGATGCCGCAGTGGCTGCACTTACCACTTATATTAGGACCTGGTGGAAAGTTAAGTAAACGCGACGCTGCGACTTATGGTTACCCTGTCTTTGCAATGAACTGGGCAGATCCAATTACAGGTGAATTAACGGAAGGGTTTAGAGAAAAAGGTTTTCTGCCTCAGGCTTTCATTAATATGCTGGCGCTGTTAGGCTGGAATGATGGTACAGAGCAGGAAATTTTTTCATTGGATGAATTGATCGAAAAATTTTCTTTAGAGAAAGTACATAAAGGAGGGGCGCATTTCAATTTTGAAAAGGCAAAGTGGTTCAATCATGAATGGATAAAAAAAGTTGAAGTTGCAGATTTAACAAACGATGTAAAAAAGATACTGCAGGACCGCGGCATAAATATTATAAGTGATGAGTTTCTAAATAAAGTAATCGGATTAGTAAAAGATCGGTGCACATTACTTACTGATTTTTACGAGCATTCATATTTTTTCTTTAAAGCTCCTGATGAATACGATGTTGCAGCTGTTAAAGGAAAATGGAATGACTCAAAAAAAGAATTCTTTAAATATTTGCAAGCTGAATTAAATAGTTTGCAGGAATGGAATTCAGCCTTTATAGAAAATGCATTTAAAAACCAGGCAACTTTATGTAGTATAAAAACGGGTGAACTTCAACTACCCTTTCGGGTTATGTTAGTTGGAGGAAAATTTGGACCTCCAGTGTTTGATATTGCTTCAGTTTTAGGCAGAGACGAAACCATCAACCGAATTAGTAAAGCACTTCCTCAATTTGACTGATCATCCTGCTTTTTCCAACAGTTCCATAATTGGTTTCATTTCTTTATCTGCCATTGATAACAGAAAATGAAAGGCATCATCACTCAGCTTTATCAATCCTCCTGTGTTTTGCATTACATGTGCCGGAGTTCGAATTCCCGGAATAACAGTACTGACTTCAGGAACACTCAAAATAAAGCTTAGTGCCAGTTGTGTTTTGTTGAGTTTTTCTTTTTTAGCTAATGGCCAAACCTTTTCATTTAAAAGTTGTAAAGTATTCTGTAATACTTCATCTTTTAAGCGAAAGCTTCTGTGGTCATCTTTATTAAAAGTTGTTGATGATGAAAACTTGCCGGTGAGTAATCCGAATTGCAACGGCATTCTCGCAATAATTCCAAACTTTGATGTCCCTGCATTTTTAATCAGATTATATGCTCTTTGATTTAGAATATTGAAGACCACCTGAAGTCCATCACCTATATTTCTACTTAATAGGAATTCACCTTCAGGATACGGGTCAAAAGTATTTAATGAAACTCCCCAGTACCGAATCTTTCCTTGCTTCTTTGGCTTCTATACAATCTCCATTTTGTAAATGCTGCATTCGTGCAGAATGTAACTGGTAGTAGTCTATAGATTCTCTATGTAATCTTTTCAAGCTCTTTTCACATGCACTTATTATATACTCTTTAGAATAATCTAAAACAATAGTATCATTAATATTCCGGTGACCAACTTTAGTTGCAATAACAACCTGATTATTGTCTTTTAAAACTTCACCTAATAAAGTTTCAGAGTGGCCCAAACCATAAAAATCGGCTGTATCAAAAAAATTAATTCCGGCATCAAGCGCTGCGTGAACGGCTTTTTTTGATGTGCCATCATCAGCTGTTCCCCACCCTATTGGTGTAGATCCAACAACTGCATTCCCGCCGATTGCCCATGCTCCAAATCCAATTTCACTTACCATTAAATCAGTGTTTCCAAATTTCCTGTATTCCATCTTCTAATTATTCAGTGTTTGAAGTATGTACTTTTGATCAAATTTCACTATTAATATGGATGAAATAAAAAGTAACGGCGACTTTCAAAGGCCAATTCGGGTTTTAGTTGCAAAAGTGGGTTTAGACGGGCATGATCGTGGGGCAAAAGTTATTGCAACTGCATTAAGGGATGCCGGTATGGAAGTAATTTATACAGGACTGAGGCAAACACCGGAAATGGTAGTTAATGCTGCATTGCAAGAAGATGTTGATGCTATAGGCATAAGCAGTCTCTCCGGCGCACATATGACAGTATTTCCCAAAGTGCATGCTCTGATGAAAGAAAAAGGGATGGATGATGTATTGTTAACCGGAGGGGGTATTATACCAGAAGATGATTTGAAACAATTGCAAAGTATTGGTGTTGGACAATTGTTTACTCCAGGTACAAGAACAGCCGAAATAGCAGAATATATTAAAAGCTGGGTAAAAGAAAATAGAAGTTTCTAATTTTGAATGAATGGCGAAATATATTAAACTGTTCAAGTCTTTTGAAGAACAAGAAAAATATCATTTAGAGGAAATGTCGTACTCAACGCCAAAAGAAAGGTTTAGAAGATTATATTTAATGCAGCAAATAACAAAACGAATACATAGCTCCCCGCCTTCTCGCCGCAAAATCATTATTTATAATGGATATCCTGAATAATGAATTTCTTTTATTTCTTAAGTGCGCACAAGAAAACCATCTTCGATATCTATTAATCGGTGGATACGCAGTGAATTATTACGGCTACATCCGCAATACAGATGATATGGATGTATGGCTTGCTCCAACTAACGAAAATAAAGAAGCCTTTATAAATACTTTGCTGTGTATGAAGTTTTCCAAACAGGAAGTAGCCGAACTAACTAACCAAGATTTCGCACTTTATTGGCAGAATTGGTTCTGATGAAGCTCGCCTGGATGTATTAACCATAGTACACTATGCTATTTCATATGAAGAAGCTGAGAAGCAAAAGCAGGTTTTTGAAGTTGAAGCTGGCCTATTTATGAACATAGTGCCTTATAACATTCTTAAAGACATGAAGCTTCGTTCTTCAAGACCAAAGGATTTATGGGATATTGCTAGGTTAGAAGAATTAAGAAATAAAAGCAAAAAGCAATGAAATATACAACTCTACTTACTTCATTAGAAACTAACATTTTCACTGTAACTATCAACCGACCTGATAAGCTAAATGCATTAAATAGAACTGTAATGGCTGAGTTGGATGCCGTTATCAGTGAAGTGGAGAAAAATGCAGAAATAAGGGCTGTAATATTTACAGGATCAGGGGCAAAGGGATTTGTAGCGGGAGCTGATATTAGTGAGTTCAAAGGATTAACTAATAGTGAAGGAATGGATCTTGCCCAATGGGGCCAGGAAATTTTTTTTAGAATTGAAAATTGTAGCAAACCTGTTGTAGCAGCAGTAAACGGATTTGCACTGGGTGGTGGTTGTGAACTGGCGATGGCATGTCATTTTAGAATTGCTTCCGAAAATGCAAAATTTGGCCAGCCTGAAGTAACCCTGGGGTTAATACCCGGCTATGGTGGTACTCAACGTCTGGTGCAATTGATAGGCAAAGGAAGAGCACTTGAGATGCTAATGACAGGCAATATGATTGATGCACAATCAGCTTTGCAGTATGGACTTGTAAATTATGTGGTACCCCAGGAACAACTAATAGATAAAGCCAGGGCCATCCTGGAAACAATCATTCAAAAGGCACCTTTAGCAATTAGCCGGTGTATCAGTGCAGCAAATGCTGTGTTCGACAATTCTCATAACGGGTATGAAGTAGAAATAAAAGCTTTCGGAGAATGCTTTGATACAGAAGATATGAAAGAAGGAACCGGAGCTTTTCTGGAAAAACGTAAACCTGTGTTTATTGGGAAGTAACCTTATGCATCATTTTGAGGAAAGATGCGAATAACTTTTACAAACCTGCTTTTATAATAATCACTTAAAGGTGTAACTGCAACGCTCATAGCTTTACCTGATGTAGAGTGAATGAATTTTATTCCATCTGTACCATTAGAAACTATTAATCCCATATGGCCTACATATCGCTCAGCAGGATTTGTACCGGTAAACAAAATAATATCTCCCCTTTTTGCCTGTTCTACAGTAATTGTTTTCCCTACATCAGTGAAGTCAATAGATGATCTGGGAACCTGTATATTGAAGTTGTTGAACACATAAGTTATAAATCCAGAGCAATCAAATCCCACTGCTGGGTTACTTGATGCATATACATACGGAACACCAACTAAAGTTTCAGCATATTTCATTAATTGTTCAGGATGAACATTATTGGTGTTAATTACACCAGGAGGAGGAACATCAGGTGTTTCAATATTACCTGTTTTATCTTTTTTAAAGGAGTCTATAATATTTTGAAGACTGTCTACTGTAGTAGAATTTTGGAAAGCAGAACTATCGTTTGCTGCTATGTCTTTAGCACCAGGACGTTCAACAAACCAAACACAGGAAGAAACTGAGAAGGCTATTAAAGCAATTAATTGTATCATTAAATACCTACTCATATAAAGATAAAATGCAAAAATCAAACCGTTAGTAACTTTCAGGCTGTTTTTGTGTTAAAGTATCTTTGTCATCAAATTTAAATAATGGAGTATAGAATAGAAAAAGATACAATGGGTGAAGTGCAAGTACCTGCAGATGTTTATTATGGCGCACAAACGCAAAGGAGCATTGAAAACTTCAAAATAGCCAAGGATATAAATAGAATGCCAAAAGAGATTATCAGGGCATTTGCCTATTTAAAGAAAGCAGCAGCAATTACCAATTTTGAGGCTGGTGTTTTATCTAAAGAAAAATGTGATCTAATAGGCAGAGTTTGTGATGAAATATTAGATGGTAAACTGGATGACTATTTTCCTTTAGTTGTTTGGCAAACCGGTAGCGGAACGCAAAGCAACATGAATGTGAATGAAGTAATAGCTTACCGTGCCCATGTGTTACAAGGAGGTAGTTTGAATGACAAGGAGAAGATTTTACATCCGAATGATGATGTTAATAAATCACAGTCATCTAATGATACTTTTCCAACAGCAATGCATATTGCTGCTTATAAAGTTTTGGTAGAACTTACAATACCTGCTGTTCAAAAATTGAGAGATACAATGGCTTTAAAGAGCAGGGAGTTTATGAACATAGTTAAGATTGGGCGTACTCATTTTATGGATGCTACGCCGCTTACTTTAGGACAGGAATTCAGCGGTTATGTTTCACAACTTGACCACGGGATTAAATCAATAAACAATTCGCTGGCTCATTTATCAGAATTGGCATTAGGAGGCACTGCTGTAGGAACCGGCATAAATACACCTTCTGATTATGCAGAAAATGTAGCCAGACATATTGCTGAATTAACTGGACTTCCATTTATTACTGCTGAAAATAAGTTTGAAGCTTTGGCAGCTCATGATGCCATTGTAGAAAGTCATGGTGCATTGAAAACAGTTGCTGTAAGCTTAATGAAGATCGCAAATGATATTCGTATCCTTGCTTCAGGTCCGCGAAGCGGAATTGGAGAAATATCTATTCCAGATAATGAGCCGGGTTCCTCCATTATGCCCGGGAAAGTTAATCCTACCCAATGTGAAGCATTAACTATGATAGCGGCACAAATACTCGGAAATGATGTTTCAATTAATGTTGGGGGAGCATCAGGACATTTTGAATTGAATGTATTTAAGCCGATGATGATCTACAACTTTTTACATAGTGCACGACTGATTGGAGAAGGATGTATCAGCTTCAATGATAAATGTGCTGTTGGTATTGAGCCTATTGAAGAAAACATCAAAAAACACGTTGATAATTCTCTAATGTTGGTTACCGCATTAAATACTAAAATAGGATATTACAAAGCTGCTGAAATTGCACAGAAAGCACATAAAGAGGGCTCCACTTTAAAAGAAATGGCTGTTAAGCTGGGTTATCTTACTGCAGAACAGTTTGATGAGTGGGTAGTGCCGGGGAATATGGTTGGGAAGTTGAATTAATCCTGATCGTCAGGATTTTTCATCTGTATTGATTTACAATACATGAACATTATCACCCACCTGTGTGTTGGTTTCAACAGTAGGATGATCTTCCGGCTCTTCTTTTTTGAAAAATCTTTTTTGAAATACCAGTAGTGTAATTACACCAACAGAGATAGATGCATCAGCAATATTAAAAATGGGACTAAAGAATTCAAATTCTCTTCCGCCAACAAAAGGCATCCATTCAGGATAAGTTGATCGGATGATAGGAAAATAAAGCATGTCTACAACCTTACCGTGTAAGAAGCCTGCATAACCTTGTTCAGGAAACATTTTGGCCACATAAGAGTAGGTAGTTTCTTCAAAAATTAACCCATAAAATAAGCTATCAATAAGATTACCTAAAGCACCGGCGTATATCAGAGAAGCACAAACAATAAAACCCCTCGAATATTTTTCTTTTATAACTTTTGCCAAATACCACGTACCGAAAATAACTGCAGCCGTTCTGAATAAGGTTAAAATTATTTTACCTGATTCTCCGCCAAACTTCCAGCCCCATGCCATTCCTTCATTTTCAATAAAATATAATTTGAACCATGAAAGCCTAAATACATCCGTAATATGTCCAAAAGGGAATGTTGTTTTTATCCAGATCTTCAATGCCTGGTCGATAATTATTATGCTAAGTATGATTAGAACAGCAGAACGTAATTTCACTATTGTAACTTAAACTTTTACCAGAAAACATGTTCACGAAACCCACTGCAACATGTAATTGTAAAGCTGGCAAAGATAGCGGCTGGTTATTGAAAAACTAAATTTCTACTCCTGGAAATACACACGTTTAACCCTTTGTGAAACTGATGTCATTATCTCATATGGAATGGTATTTATCCATTTAGCTATTTCCTGAACAGGTAACTCCTTTCCAAAAACTATTACCTCATCTCCAACATTCACATCGGGTATATTAGTTACATCAATCATTGTCATATCCATACAAACGCTCCCTACTACCGGAGTCAGTTTTCCTTTCAACCACATTTTACCTATGCCACTACTGAATTTTCGCGAAAAACCATCAGCATACCCCACACGTACAGTCGCTATTGTGGAATCTTCTTTAATAACGCCACTGCGGTTGTAGCTAACTGTGTCTCCTGCCTTTAAATTTTTTATTTGTGCGATTGTTGATCTATAAGTAGCTACAGGTTGAAGGTCTAACTTATCAGTATTTATTTCAATCCCATATAATCCAATTCCAAGTCTAACCATATCCATCTGAAAATGAGTATGCCTAATAATGGCTGCTGAATTTGCAATGTGTTTCAGGAAAAAGTATGGAACCGCTGATGAAATCTGATTTACTGCCGCATTAAAAATATCCGACTGCTTATACGTGAATTCATCTTGAGCCGGATCTTCGCTTGAAGCCAAATGAGTAAAAATACTCTCAACCTTGATAAGAGAATTTTGTTGTAAATGTGCAGCTAGCTCAGTAATTTGTTGAAAGGGAAAACCTAATCTATTCATCCCTGTTTCAATTTCAATGTGCACAGGATAGGTTTGTAATCCCAGGGATTTTAAATACTCCTCAAACTTGTGCAACATTTCAAATGAATAGATAACCGGCTGCAGATTATATTCTGTAATTGACGAAAATGCACTTGCATCTACATTCATCACCATTACAGGTGTATTTATAGATGCTTTTCTAAGTTCAACTCCCTCATCTGCGTATGCAACACCTAAATAATCTATACTATTGTATTGCAATACACTTGCTATTTCTGCACCACCGCTTCCATAGGCAAATGCTTTAACCATTGCCATAACTTTTGTTTTTGGAAGTAGCAGTTTTCTGTATTGTTTCAAATTATGGGCAATTGCAGATAAGTTTATCTCCAGTTGCGTCTGATGAACTCGTTCGTCAAATAGCGGAATAATTCTTTCGAATTGAAATTTTCTTGCTCCTTTTATTAAAATAGTTTCATTACTGAATAAAGATGACCTGAATTGCCGTATAAAATCTTCTGTAGTTACGAAGTAAGATAGTTGTATAGAAGCGGGAAGATGATCGGCTATTTTATAAATATGTTCTCCTATAGCATTTAATCTTTGAACACCATAATGTTCTAATGCTGATGCAATCTCACTATATAATTCATTATCACTCTTACCGCTTTCAATAAAATCAGATAAAATAACAGTATGGTTTTGATTCTGACTTTGTTGTTGAAGAAAGTTCAGGACTATGTTTAATGAAGTAATGTCAGCACTATAGGTGTCATTTATAATTATGCAATTATTTATTCCTTGTTTTAATTGCAACCGCATGTCAACAGTGTGTAAAGTCAGCAATCGGTTTGCTATTGTTTCTGCATCATAACCTAAATAAAACAAAGTGCAACAACAGGTAATTGTATTCTCAATCGAAGCATCATCAATGAATGGAATAACATAAATTCCTTTATTGGTTGTGATTACTGAATAATAGTTTCCACTGCTACTAGCGCTTTTGTCAATAGATATTATTTGCAGATCACAATCATCAGAATAACCCCACTTATAAATTTGGTTTTTAATTGGTAGCTGTAATTTTTCGGGAGCAATTACAATTTCTGCATTTTGAAACACCTTACATTTCTCTGATAATTTTTCTTCGTGTGACGCAAAACCTTCATCATGTGCTTCACCAATATTTGTTAGAATGCCAATAGTAGGTTTTATAATATTGAACAGTTGCTGCATTTCACCGGTTTGCGATATGCCTGCTTCAAAAATGGCTAAGTTGCGATGTTTATTTAGTTGCCAAACACTTACAGGAACACCTATTTGTGAATTATAACTTTTGGGGCTTCTAACAATATTATAATCTTCATGCAGCATCTGGTAAAGCCACTCTTTTACAATTGTTTTTCCATTACTGCCTGTAATGCCAATTACCGGGAGATTAAAATTTGATCTATGGAAAGAAGTTAACTGTTGTAAGGCAATAAGCGAGTCAGTTACTTTTATAATATTTGCTTCAGGAAAATTGATTAACTCTACATTCTCCTGTACAACAAAATTTCGAACCCCTTTCTCATAAGCATTAAAAATGTAGTTGTGACCGTTTTGATGAGCGGTATGAATACCGAAGAATATTGAATTTTTAGCAAATTGAATTTTTCTGCTGTCGTAAACAAGATGCTGAATAATATTATCTTCCTGTACTTGTAGAAACCGGCCGTTGATTACATCAGAAATTTTTAAAATTGAATACACAAGTTTAATGGTTGTTCAGGGAACGACGTTTAATAACCTGGATAGAATATAAAACAGATCCCCCAAGGCAAATAAGTATTACCAGAAGAGAAATTACTACAGGTACTTTTATATGAAAAATCTCCACCAACATTTTCAGTCCAATAAAAATTAATACAATCGCTATCCCCTGTTGCAAGTACTCAAATTTTGACACTGCGCCTTTTAATAAAAAGAAAAGGGCACGTAACCCCAGCACAGCAAAAATATTACTGGTATAAATTATAAGTGGATTTTGGCTTATGGCAAAAACTGCCGGAATGCTATCCAAAGCAAAAACAATGTCTGTTGAAGCAAGCAATACCATTACTACAAACATGTTTGTAAAAAATCGTTTACCGTTCTTTTTCACCCAATATTTCCCACTTATATCTTCATGTATAATAGGAAAAACCCGATTGATAAACTTGTAAACTGTACTGTTTGCCGGGTTATACTCCTCTTCCTGTTTTGTAACAAAAATCTTAATGCCGGTATATACTAGAAATGCTCCGAAAATGTACAGTATCCAGTGGAATTGGCTAACAAGCACTACTCCAAGTGTAATAAAGATTATTCGGAAAACAATAGCCAGTAAAATACCAATCATAAGTGCCCTGGCTATGTGATTTTCCTGAATTCTATAAAAGGAGAAAATCAGAATAAACACAAAAATATTATCTACACTCAGGCTTTTCTCCATCAAGTAAGCGCTCAAATATTCCAGAGCTGCTTTGTCTCCCTCTGACCACCAAACAAATGCACAAAATGCAAGGCCTATCCCCAGCCAAAATAAGCTTTGATAAAGTGCTTTTCTAATGCTTATTTCACCGGATCTTTTGCTATATACCCCAAGATCAATGGCTATTGCTGCAATAAGAACAATTCCAAAAACTAAGTACACCACCTGATCCGATACCATATGCCCCACCTAATAAAATTTAGCGGGCAAAGATACTGGAACCATTATGCATTATTGGCTTGTCACGTACTTGCGTTTACGGAAGCTTTGATATATAAATCCAATGAGAATAATAACAGCTATCGGAAGAATAATATTAATTAGCTGCCATTTAGATTTTTCTTCATCTACTCTTTTAGGATCTAATAACCTGAGCGCATATTCTTTAGAACGCGTTTGAAGAATATCTGTTGGATTTACCAGGTATTCTAAACAATTTAAAAAGAAATCTTTATTGGCATATGTGTATTTAGTAAACATATTCATGCCCATTGGTAAAGGGCCGTTCGATTGGCTGAACTGATTCATTGCAATATCTCCGTCAGAAACAACTATCATTTTATTTTCAGGTGAAGTGCTTACAAAAGCAGCATTCATTGCCGCCAGCGAATCTACAACAGCTCTGGATACACGTCCGGTATACAATGATCTGAACTTCCCCTCTAGCAATACGGCTATGGGCACATTTTGATTGTTGAATAATCTTGTATCAGGTGCTATCTGGGTGAATTCAAAATCGATCTTAACTGGTGCCTCTAAAATGCGGGCATTTCTTGATGACTGAAGTAGAAATGTTTTCTTTATGCCGCTTGCACCAACAGTATCAAGAGTTGATGGAAATAGTGCACGAACACCATCTAAATTCTTACTAATGGGGTGATCGGTGCCATTTAAAATTGGAAAGAATGGCCAGTCCACCAACCGTTGTTGTGTCCCTTCCCTACTTACCTGCGGCAGTTTGTCATTTTGCATATCCTGTAACAAAGCCTGGTTTAGCCTGGCGCCATAGTTAAATAGCAGGTCCTCGAGGTTTAAAGCTCTGTCGAAAGCAACAAAACCCTGCGATTTATACAAACTATCAAATTCAGCATATACATTATCAACTAACCAAAAAATTTTCCCACCATTCATTACATACTGATCAATCTTAAATTTATCAGCATCAGAAAACCGTTGTGTCGGCTTCATAATAACAATTGCATTATATGAAGGAATAATTTTGGCTTCGCGGATATTTGTTGTATCAAATCTATATTCTTTACTTAGTGTGCGAACTGCATCATCAACATTATAACCCCTCTCTTCACCATGTCCTAACGCATATGCCACAACCGGCTTCTCATCAGTAGTTAGTTTCTGAATGGCACTGGCAAACTTATATTCCATTGAAGCTTCTACAACATTGTATAATGCTGCAAGTTGTTCCGGTTCTGTACCCATAGCCCGGGCTCCGCGTAACAAGTTTATACCTACGGATGTATCCCGGTAATAGATTATAGCACCCGGCAAAACAGATTTCTTAATTTGCTCATCCCCAACTTTACCGGGAGCCTGGAGAGTATAAGCGGGAATGTCGTAATAGTAACTTATAGAATCAATAAAGTTCTGGGTATACCTTTCGATTATTTCCTTTTCATCAATACCATCTTTTGTAATTTGTTCTTTGTGCCTGTTGATAAAAGCCTGGGCTGAATCATTTGCAATTGCAAATGGATCTATGAACCGGAACTGGAAATTTCCTTTACCATATTCTTTGCATTCCTGCAAAAACTCCTCTACACTTGAAGCTAATCTTCTAAAACCTGCCGGGTACTCTCCTTTCATCAGCACATCAATTCTAATAGGTTCAGGCAGGTCAGTTAACAACAGTTTTGTAGGTCTGCTAAGGGAATACCTTTTTTCTTTTGTTAGATCAAATCGTTTGTTGAATTGAGCTGCCAAAAAATTAATTAATAATAATGCAACGAAAAACGCAATTATTAAAAATGTTTTTTTGTTTCGTACTTCTTTTTTCATTCTATCTATTCTGTACATTTTGCCTTGTGATCCACAGGAAAAAAAACGTAGTACTCAAAAAATATATTATGTCTCTTGTATCAAGCACGCCTCGGCTAATGCTGTTATAATGAAAATCAATTCCAATCATTTCCATGTAATAATCTGCACCATTTTGTAGAACTGGCATTTGACTTATAGCACGAAAACCATAATATAAAAAGGCGCACCCAATTACACTTACTATAAAAGCTACTACCGCATTAGAAGTAAAGCTACTTGCACAAATAGCGATGGCTGTGAAAACAGCAGTAATGAATAATAAACCTAAATAAGCACCTGTTGCTGCGCCGGCATCTATTCCGTTAGTGGCAGCAAGTGCATTTATGCTGAAATAATAAATTATGGTTGGCACTAAAGCAATAAGTGCAACAATAAAACTCCCAAAAAATTTTCCTGTAACTATTTGCCAGGCTGAAAGAGGGCGGGTTTGCAATAATTCAAAAGTTCCGGATTTATATTCTTCTGAAAACGACCGCATAGAAATTGCCGGTACTAAAAAGATCAGTACCCATGGAGCAAAAGAAAAAAAGTTTTCTAAAGTTGCATATCCATATTCTAAGATGTTATCTCTAAAAACAAATAGAACTAATCCATTCACTAATAGAAAAACAACGATAGCAATGTAACCTGTAAGACTACTGAAAAACTGAACCAATTCCTTCTTGCTAATCGCCCACATGAAACAAATGTAGAATTGAGAATGTACAATTTGGAATGAAATAACAAATTTTAAGAGACATTGAGTAGGGGGCAAAGGTATTAATCTTTGCCGCCCTCTCACACCACCGTATGTACTTGCGTGTACGGCGGTTTCTTTAAAGTGATTTGCGATGTAACTGTCTCGCCGAGTTACGTTCCTCCTCGCATGCAGAAAGCCATGCAG
>MWVY01000113.1_pt1 | contig 19223 bp, 11 predicted proteins | sample 1047251 | NCBI WGS metagenome assembly MWVY01 (sample SAMN06349983, study PRJNA376086) | soil metagenome | isolation source: MS7-5 sample Antarctic (ecotone) soil | place: Antarctica | collected 2015-01-13
GCATTTTGCAGGCCGAAGAGGTAATCGAGCATAGCGTCCGCCTGAGACGCATTCTCCGGGCTGCTCCAGGAATCACGGATGTCGTCGCGAATATCTCCAACTGACTTCCAGAACCTCGTCTGCAGCCTGAACAGCGGCGTAAAATATACGTGCCGGTTCCGCGGCGAAACAGAGGAAGGTCTGGAGCTCAAGAAGTCGTGCAACATCAATCTGTTTGTCGGCACCAGTTTTGAGATCAACAGAACGCCATAACCGACCCGGAGTTTGACAGCGGGGCCATGCAACACGTGTGGGGCGCGCCGGCGGCCACCGGTAACGAGTGGTATGTTAACCGGCGGGGGCTCCACCTGACGTTTCCTTTCGTTAGACCCACGTATCGTAACCGGGCAATTGGTTGCCAGCGACCAGCCTAAGTTTCCGGTTCGGCCTCTGATGCGTTGGCGGTTGCGGCCGAAGGACTGTCAGCGGTGGGCAACGCGTCGAGACCGCCGGGTACGCTGCCGCCGGCTGCAATGAAGCGTCTGATAATCTCACGGTGAAGGAAAAGGTTCATTCTTTCGGAGCCCTCGAGTTTTCCTTCGTAACCCCATGCGCGCGCCAGCCGTTTTCGTGCGTCCAAGCCGCTGTCCAGTCCGAACAGCTTCATCAGATCGACAATGGATTCCTGCCAGTTGAGATCCTTCGGCGCCGCACTGGCTTTTTCGCGCAGGAGCGCATCAACATTGACCGAAGTCGTTGGCGCATACTCGCGCGCGAAAAGCCTCTCCTGGGCGGCCCAGGAAATATCTTCGCGGTGTGACGTCTGCTCAAGATCGAAGATCAATGTCTGTGGCTCCGGATATCCCTCAAGATAATATTTGACCTTGAGCTGGAAGTCGCCCGGGATCTTCATCGGACGAAGGGACAGAACTGCGACACTTCGTGACGTAAAATGATGACTAACCTGCGAACTGTACGACCCCTTCTTGCCAAGTTGGATCGTCTTGCTCGAGTGCCGGTAGATCGCTTCGAGCAACCAGTTGAAAGGTGTGTAGCTAACCGAACTCGAGGTGATGTGCGGGATCGTCGGCCGGCTAGTATGAGCGGGGTCAGACGAGTAAATGTTGGCGTAGCCGGACGTGTGGATATCCCCGCTGATGACCACTACAGCGACCGGATCTTTCTTCGCATTTTGCAGGCCGAAGAGGTAATCGAGCATAGCGTCCGCCTGAGACGCATTCTCCGGGCTGCTCCAGGAATCACGGATGTCGTCGCGAATATCTCCAACTGACTTCCAGAACCTCGTCTGCAGCCCTTTTCCCCAGCGCGTCATACCGGCAACTTTATCGACCACCCACATAACATAGGGCCAGGCCTTGACCGTGTAATTCTCCAGCAGCGGACTACCGTGGGAGAAGACCACCGGACTGATCACGAAGAGCGTCGACATTGCTTCGCGGTTTGCCTCAACCCATGCTCGAATCCGCCCACTCTGCTCTTCTGTGATCAGCTGACTTCGGCGCCAATTGCGGTTGGTTCGCAGGTCAAGAAACAGAAAACCCCAGCGTCCCGCCCGAAACGCGAAGTCCAGGCCGTCCCGGGGATTTTCGGCCAGCGGCGGAGGATTCCGGCTGGCTTGCATGATGCAGAAAGTTTTGAAAGCAGCCTCAAACAGTCCCTGCCACTCTGGCTTGAAGGTGGGCGAATCTCCCTCAAACGACTTTTCTTCAGACCCCCAACCATCGGTGATGTCGTGATCATCCCAGATCATCACAGCCGGCAGACGGCACATCACGCGGCGATAGTAGATATTGCTCCAGTACAAACGATACGCTTCGAGATAGAGCTTTAGGCGACCTTCTTCCGCCGGCTCACGTAGAATCCGATTCTGCCATTCGTCGGCGTAGACCTGATCGCCCACCAACAAGGCGAAACGGACGTTGCGATTGCTGTGACGGGAAATGATCTGAGGAATGTCGGCCCAGATCGCGTGGCCGTCGAACCCGTCTTTTCCGGCAACCGTCGGGTTGTGGCAGCTCATGACTACGAAATCTATCTGCGCGTCCGGATCTTCGGACAAAGTCCAAAAGTGCAAATCGTCGTCAGTGAGCCCTGTGATTGCAAATGGGACTGAAGCGGCCGGGTTGGTCCAGAAGCGATAGAAATATTTGGTGTCCGGCGTGAGCGCTCCGAGATCAGTCCAGCCGGTGAACATTCTGTCGGCATCAAACTTGATCGGCTCCCTTGCTACTGGTTCTGCGAACGGGTTTCCAGGATGTGCTGTAACCCAAAGTTCCGGCGGCCCGCCCTCGAGGTGCAACCAGATCCGGATAGTTGACGATGTGACGTAGCCCAGAAACGGCCCCAGAAGTATCTCCTGGGCCGGAGCTGTCGTCGATTGCTCCTCTTCCACCAGCTTCTCGTTCATTACACTCCCCCCGCTATTCCGCCTCGGTCCAGCGCATTCTGTCAGCGCGTTGTGATCTCGGAGGGCGGATCAAGGGGCCGAGGTGGCGTGGTGCAGCCGACCAGCGAATCCATGCTGGACAGCACGGCAGTCCCGCGCCTCGGCAGAAACTGCAGGCGGCTTCGCAGCTCCACGTGGAGAAGCGGTACCCGATAGTCGCAGTGGTTGGCGTTGCGCGGCGTGTTCTGGTCCATTACGAACGCGCTCATCCGGCCATCTCCGAGTGCAACAATCTTCCAGTATCCTGACGGCACTCGGTGATACGTCGGCCCCGCCGGCATTGGTTTCATCAGCCGCTCGTATAGCGGGCCAGTATAAACGAAGACTGGTCCGCCCGTCTGCAGGGTAGCACTGCGTTCCCGTCCTTCGAGCCGCTGCCACGGTCCCTGATTGAGGGCCGACGCCTGCGGCGTCATGTTCGAGTTATAATTCGTGTCGTCCCATTGCGGCGTGCCGGAGAAGGCGGCGAGCGGCGCCTGGTGACCGTGGTCGATGCGAAGGGCAGATGGGGCGCCGGCATACTGGGACTCAGCGAGGGTTTCCGACGGGTCGAGCCAGTTGTCGATGCGGTAATTTCGGTCCCCCTGAGAGGTGGCGATTGTCTGTGGCGTAATCCGGTAGGCGACCCAGTCGGCCATTTTTGTAAAATCGTTTGAAGACAGCGTGTAGATTTCACGGACGATCGTGTCGTTGGTCGCCGGTGCTCCAACCGGGCATCCCCACAGGCAGTGGAAGGTATAGAGCTCGCTGTCAGCAGCGATCGCCGGAGCGGCGAAAATGAGTGCCGGCAGAATTGGCGGGAACAGATGACGCATCGATGTCTCCCCGAATAAGGGATCGTCGGCACCCCGGGACCATACACGGATCACGGCGCCTGTCACGGACTGTTTGCACGCCACTTACTGGTAGCCCCCCTCGGCGAGGGCAGACTTCATGTGAAGCGATGGTTCGACTCGTTTCCGCTCCGAATAGCGCCCACAGAGGGGCCGCTCACCAAGAAGTCACGTTGCAGTCGCCGCTCGTACCTCTCGTTCATTCATACGAACTGCGAGCTGGCCGAGCTGCCACATGATCGTGAAGAGCTCGTGATCAGCGAGAAAGGTCGTTTTCGAGAGGTTTCCGACGCGATAGAAATTCTCCGAGGCGCAGTCGCCGCCCCGCTGTTTCAAGTGATGAAAGCTCTGGCGTGCGCTCGGAACAACGGCTGGCAAAGCCTTTCCTCCGGACCGCTGGAGCGTGTCTCCCACATAACAGTCGACGTTGTGAGCCGCGAAGAAAGCGAGCTCATCCAGACCGTCAAGTAAGGCGTCCTTACCAGTGGGAAACTTGGCCAAGCTGTAGAAATCTAGCAAAACAGTCTTGTCCACTCCGACGGACTCGAACATCCTGCTATAAAGCCGCTGAAATGTTGAATCCTGAACGGCAAAAACACCGTTCATTGCGGTCGTGGCGAGAAAGCTTTTGCGCAGATCCTTCTCGCTTACCGTCTGCAAGTCGGCAGAGGTGCCAGAGTTCACAAGTATCATCGACTTCCTGATGCCTGGGGAGCGCCCCCTCTCGCTCAGCATCACCTCGTAGGCGGTCTTGTAGGCAATGTTGTCGTAAAGACCACCATCTGAGATTCTTAGAAACGACCGCGGTCCACCCTTTTGAGTCGCATGACAAAATGAACTCTCGCGCAGGTGCGAATCCTCTTTGCAAAGACCCGTGGTTGCAAAAGCAGTGTAGAATCCCGGTACCGTCCCGCTCGCTGATGCTGCGAACGCGATTGGCACATCGGCAATGCGATTCACAGGAGGCGTCCAGTCGTTCCAGCAGGCACCGAAGTGCTTCACTTGATAATAACTGAGGAATGCGTCGGTGAAGACGAAGGGCGAGTGCGCCGGCATCAGCGCCGCATTGAGATACACCCGTGGGAGAGGCACCGGATTTGAAGCAGAATACACGTTGCGAAACGTGCTTCTTCCAAACAGGTGCTCGCGCATTGCGCGACTCCAACAGGGAACCCGGCCCCGGCTCATTTTCACAAAAGCAAGCCCGAGCCGCTCACTCACGGCTTCGCGAACACTATAGTATCGATCTTTTCTCTTGGCGCGGTCGACAACGTAAGCGGCGACAGCCCAGCTGCCCCCGGAGTTGGACGAGATGAAGTCGAGTTTGTCGAGCGGGCTGGACTGCCGCAACGCCGCGGCGCGGTTATTCCCAAGTTCCTCAATACCGGTCAAAACACCCAACGTGAACGCTGCAGCGCGAGCACCGCCGCCGGAAACGGAAAGACCTACAAGCCGCTCGTCATCATCCATATCTTTTAGCGACAGACCTTCGCCGAGAATCGCATCAACAGAGGGTGTTCTCCTCAGGAAATCCATCGTCTGGACATCGTGAACGTCCGTGCTCTGCCACCAGGGAATAGACTTGATCCCAAGCTGGGCGCATCCAGCCGACAGAACGGCCATAACCAGCAGAGCTGGCCCTGCAATCTTAGGGAACACAAGCATCTCCACTGGGGGCACCGACAAGAATTGCGGCTAGCGTGGGAGGTCGGCGGAGTAGACGCATGGCGTCACCTCTAATTGTTGCCGAGCAAATGAGATTTGCTGCCGAGCGGCCTCGGAGTCAAGAAGCGCACGGTGGAGCGCCGGAGCCGCTCGGGTTCGGATGTTATGTCAAATGGAAGTTGAATCCTCAGAGCTCTAAAAGGCGTTTCGCTTCAGTATGAAGTCTCCAAGGGGCGCACTAGTTTCTCCCCGTTTCAAACCAAATGCCGAAAAGGCTATTGACCTCAGACCCTGATTCGATCAGCCTCACAGCCGAGGGGAAACTCAAAGCAACGGGTGCTCGGCCGTTGCGGCGAAGTCCGCAATGGAACGCTGGCGCATGTGCGCGGGCGAACGAGGAGCTGCGCGTGAATGAAACTGCGCGACCTACGGCAAGCCGACGCTGCGCCGCGGCGAAAGGCCTGCCCCTTGCCCTTATCATGCTCGCGGCCTGCACGCCGCAGCCACAAAATCCGAGCCCTGAATCCAAGTTCCTGCAGAGCCAGCTCGTTCCCGCAATCAATTCGTGGGCCAAGAGCAACTCACAAGAAATGCGCTTATTTGCGATCCCAGCGGTGCGCTCATTCGACTATCTCTGCATAGTCCCAGAATATCAAGACCATTCAAAAATAGAATCCGAATTACCGGTTGTCCGTGAGTATAGGGGACGGGCCGGACACCTTGTGCCCGAGATGAGAATGGCGCTTGTAGGTACCAAAGGCGCCACTGCTCACGTGGGATACATAGTTTTGAACGACCTAGATCTGACTCGCCATAGCTGGAAGTGCCATAAAACTAATAGACTGGTCGCAAAGCGGGAAAAAAGCAAGATCAGTGTTCCACTTGCGTCACTGGAGGAAGAGCTATGACTGGGACAATAGTGAGCTATGTCATCAGTAATCCAGATCAATTGAAGCAGCTTTATAGTCAGATTGTGGCCGATCTTGCAGCTGAGGCTGAGGCTATAGCCGCGGCGCATGGCGCCAACACAAACGAGACTAATGCGATCGCACACGCCTACAACAGCGCGCATTTGGCGCTCTCGGGTGGCGATACAGTAGCCACGCTGCTTGGTGCTCTGAAGGAAATGCCGGGACTCTTCGACCCGAATAGCGACATAAATAAGGACCTTTACAACAACGAGGTGGGTCGTCGAATTGCAGAGTATATCGAGTTAAACAATCTGGACCCTAGCGCCGTTGAAGCGCTCGTACTCGACGCCCTTGATAGCGGGAAGTTGGTCGTCGATCCGAATGCTACCCCGCCGACGATTCCTGATTGGCGTGGGCCAACCTGGGATCCGAACGGGCTTCCAGAGACGCCGCCGAACTACATTTCGGAAAAGTTGGAGGATCTGTTCGACGATCTCTCCCGCTTCATCGCCGACCAACGTGAGAACCTCCCTGATTGGTTGAATGATCTCTTTGATCTATTGGGCGACATCCTGTCGGACCCGATCGTTCTCGACCTCGACGGGGACGGAGTTGAACTCACAGCGCTTGCGCAAAGTACGACCATGTTTGACCTGGATGGCGACGGGGTGGCCGAGCGCACTGGCTGGGTGAGCCCGCAGGACGGGCTTTTGGTACACGACGTCAACGGGAATGGTGCGGTCGATGGCGTCGCCGAACTATTCGGAAGCGCCAACGTCGACGGCTTCGATGAGCTGAAGACGCTCGACGCCAATAATGACGGCCGAATTGACGCGAATGACGCGACCTTCGCTCAGTTGCGAGTTTGGAGGGACTTGAACTCCGACGGCCAGTCGAGTCCCGACGAGCTCCAGACGTTAGCAGAAGCAGGGATCGCGAGGCTCAACCTCGGCTTCAGCCAAGTGGATCAGGACGTGTCCGGCAACATCGTTGCTCGCACCGGCACGTATGTCCGCACCGACGGCACCGCACGGGGCCTGGCCAGCGTCAATTTCGCGCTCGAAGAGTCTCGGCCGACCATACCCGCAGGCGCCGACATGAGCGGCCTCGGATTGCTACCAAATCTGCCGGGCCTACTCGGCTTACCGGATCTCCGGACTGCTATGTTCTTCGACCCGGTACTTAAAGAGATGGTGCACAACCTTGTGTATGACAACCATGACTTCAGTACGTTCGCCGAATTCCGTGACGGCGGCTTTCTTGACGTGCTTTATCGATGGGCTGGTATCGACGCTTCGCTTCCAGTCGGCCCCGGTGATCCAACGCACTTCGTTCAACTTGTGGCAGCCTTCCTAGGCCGGCCGTTCGAGGATCTTAATCAACATCAACTGGAGCGACTGGAAGAGCAGGTATGGCCTCAGCTGGTCCAGAGTTTCGGAACTCAGTTCCTTTTCCAGGCGGCGGAGCTCCCGGAACTCGTGCCGTTCGTTCATTTGCTTAATGATCTCAGCACGCTGGATTCAACCTCTCCAACTCTTTTCGAAACCATTGCGACGATGACCGAACTCGCTGTGAATCATTCGATGACTGCGGCCCCGGCATATGACTACCTTGACGGATTCACAGGGCTCACGTTCCACGCGTCCACAGGCCAACTCACAGGCGACTTCGACGCTTTCGTCGCCGCGTTCATCGCCGACCAACCGCCGTTCATCATCTATCCAGGAGTCGGAGGAGGGGGTGGTGGCGGAAGTGGCGCTTTCAGCATGGGGAGCGATGATACGGACGACCCGTTTGGGCCACAGATTCCTTGGAATGACTGGTTTGAGGACCAAGGAACGCTCATCTTCGCAATCGGCCAGCTTACGGGGTTTGGCCCCGACTACGTACTCAACGTCACGGGATGGGAGTGGCTGGTCGGCGGATACAGCGTGCACGAAGGCACGGCTGGAGACGATCTGCTCGACTTCACGGTTACCACATACGAAAAGCCTCCGACATGGAATTCGTGGTCCCTGGGACTGGAAAGCGGGCCCACGACTGATCAAATGCTTTATGGCCATGAGGGCAACGACGAGCTTCGGGGCAATGATGGTACCGATCGACTGATCGGCGGCACCGGCAACGATCTCCTCAAGGGCGGCTCCGGAAGCGACTTCTATGTATACGCGAGCGGCGACGGACTCGATCGGATCACCGATGCCAGTGGCGCCGACGACACGATCTATTTTTCAAGTGAGCTAAACAGCGCAGATTTGCGCGTTACTCGGCCCGCGGGCACGAACGACCTCCTGCTGCACTTTGGTGATCCAGCGCAGGGAATCGTCCTGACCACCCAGTGGAGCTCGTCCGCCGGTGCAATCGAGCATCTGCATTTTGTCGGCGAGCCCGGACTCAGTAGCGGAGACATCGCCAGTCGATATCTCGCCACTTTGGCGACGCCAGGCGCCGACATGATCAGCGGCAGCTGGGCGAGCGAGCGTCTTATCGGGCTTGATGGGAATGACACTCTTTCAGGCCTCGATGGTGACGATTCTCTCGATGGCGGGAACGGCAATGACACGCTTAATGGTGGGAATGGTCACGATGCGCTGATTGGCGGCCAAGGCGACGATACCGTTGATGGCCAATATGGCAACGACGTCCTCATCGGCGGTACCGGCAATGACACACTCAGCGGTGGGGGTGGCAACGACACCTACATCTTTGCGCGAGGCGATGGTCAGGACATCGTCCGGGAATATGTAAATTTCTATAGCGGCAAGCAGGGTAGCGACGCGATTGTGTTTGCGGCCGGCATTGCGCCGGCCGATGTAACCGTCACCCAGGCCGGCAACGGTGCGGACCTGGTGCTGACGATCGCCGGGACGACCGATCAGATCACGATTGACGATACCATGATCTCCGGCGACCATCGAATCGAGCAGGTGCAGTTTGCCGACGGCACGGTGTGGACACACGCGCAGCTGGTGCAGATGTCGATCGCCATCAACGCCGGCAACGACACATTCTACGGCAGCTACGACGGTGAGAGCATCGACGGCGGTGCCGGCAATGACGTGGTTGACGGCCGCCAGGGCAACGACGTCCTCATCGGCGGTACCGGCAATGACACACTCAGCGGTGGGGGTGGCAACGACACCTACATCTTTGCGCGAGGCGATGGTCAGGACATCGTCCGGGAATATGTAAATTTCTATAGCGGCAAGCAGGGTAGCGACGCGATTGTGTTTGCGGCCGGCATTGCGCCGGCCGATGTAACCGTCACCCAGGCCGGCAACGGTGCGGACCTGGTGCTGACGATCGCCGGGACGACCGATCAGATCACGATTGACGATACCATGATCTCCGGCGACCATCGAATCGAGCAGGTGCAGTTTGCCGACGGCACGGTGTGGACACACGCGCAGCTGGTGCAGATGTCGATCGCCATCAACGCCGGCAACGACACATTCTACGGCAGCTACGACGGTGAGAGCATCGACGGCGGTGCCGGCAACGACACAATGTTCGCAAACGCTGGTAATGACACGTTAATTGGTGGCGATGGCGACGATGTGCTTGACGGTGGCGATGGGACCGACATTGCGAGTTACGCTGGCGCTTCCGCGGGCGTCACGGCTAATCTGAGCATTACGACATCGCAGAATACGATCGGTGCTGGAATCGATCGGTACGTTTCGATTGAACAGCTGATCGGCAGCGCATTTGCGGATACGCTGACAGGCTCAACTGCGGCGAACACCATCACTGGTGGCGCGGGCGATGATACAATTAGCGGCGGCAGCGGAACAGATATTGCCAAAGTCGCTGGTCTTAAAGCGACATACACCCTTCAAACGGTCAACGGCCAAGTGCAGCTCGTCGATAACGACGCGTCTGGCGATGGAAATGACGGCACGGACACCTTGGTGGGCATTGAAACTGTCCAGTTCAAGGACCAGTCGATGGGCATCGTCTCGCCCATCATTCTCGACCTTAAGGGTGACGGCGTTGACACCGTCACCGCATCCGTCAGCCGTGCGAAATTCGACATGGATGGCGACGGGCGGCGCGATGACACGAGCTGGATCAGCTCGACTGATGGTTTCCTATTTCTCGATCGCGATGGAAATGGCACGCTGACCGATGTCGGGGAGATCAGCTTTGTCGCCGATGTTCCGGGAGCTGCGTCGGATCTCGACGGCCTGAAGGCATTCGACAGCAATAATGACGGCGTTCTCTCGGCCGACGATGCGCGCTTCACGGATTTCAAGGTCTGGCGCGATTCCAACGGGAACGGACATGTCGAGCAGGGAGAAATCTTGGGATTGAGTCAAATAGGCTTGACCTCCCTCGGGCTGACCGGCGTCGCTCACGATGGAACAGCAGAAATTGACGGTGTTGCGGTCCTGAGCCTTGGCAATTGGACCCGCAGCGATGGTTCATCGATGGCATTTGCTGATGCGATGCTGACATTTACTCCCAACGGCGAACCGAGTGCCAATCCCACATCTGTCGAAGCCGACAGCGACAATTTGGAGAATGATCCAGCGGGCCCTCCGGGTTTGTTGACGACCGAATACGCTCGCGAAGCCATAGAAGAGGAGAGCTCTTTCGCCTCTCTCAGCATCGCAAGAACGTGGCAGATGTCCGACGCGGTCTCCTATTCGGCGTCCAGAGGCGAGGTCTTTGGAATCGGCAGCTTCACTCGCGCCGACGGTTCAACAAGCGAGCTCGCTGACGCGGTATTCAAGACCGTCTTGGCATCTGCGGCGCAGTGGCGTGCGAACATGGCCACCAACAGCAGTAGCGTGGCGCTGGCCGCGGTTACCGCAGCGGGGCTAGTCTCGATCCCCCCCGCCGCCCAAGGCCATGTCACCGCGCCAGTCTTATCACACATCCTTGGTTCGGCGGCTGCGGAGGGCGGCACGATCACCTCGGCTCAAGCTGCTGGCAGCGGCAGCGTGAACAGCGGCCACTTGCTGCAGGAAGTGGCTGATCATTATGGAGCGGTGAGATTCACCGACCGCGGCGAGATCACGGAGGCGCTGTCATTCGCGTATGAGCACGAGCTGACCGGCAACGAGGCCACCGGTCCCAGCCGATCGACCGAGCTGCTCGCAGGCACGGATGCGCCAACTCCGCTCGAGCAATCGGCCACGCCCGCGACCGGTGTCATGATGCCATCGGCCGAGCAGCTCCAGGCTGTCGGCTCGGCACGCGAGCCGGCGCCCGAAGGTCATCAGTCCGTCGGGTTCGTCGCAAAGGCCATCACCGATTCATTACACGGCGGCGGTGACGGTCCTGACCTTGAGGCCTTGATTAGTGCGTTGGGAGCCGGCGAAGGCACAAATTTCGCGCTGACTGCGCTCGCGAGCGCGGCGGCGGCCGCTTCCGCATGGCCAGCGTCCGGAGCAACCGGCCTCAGCTCGGTTCACGGTTTCTTCGACATTCAAGCATTGGCTGTCCACCAAGATGCGCTCCCGCACGTCTGACCGAGTCGCACCCCATCAGGCGACAGCAACTCGTTGTTAATCGCTAGGCGCCCTAGGTGGACCTCGGCGGCTCCTCGGCCGCTGAGCGGACATTAAATCCACCGCTTCACACGAACGGCCGTGACCGGATGTTATGTGAATTCAAGTTCGGTCCTGCGTCTACTTAGCCCTTTTCACTTGGTCGCTGCCGCATTTGGGGCATGTAATCGACGAGGTGGGCAGTCCCGCCTTCCGACGGTCCTTCACCTCATCCTTGGTGAGTACCTCGATTACAAATCCTTCGCCGCAGTTCTTGCAGCGATATCCCACCATCTCTGGCATCCTAACCTCCTCGGCACATGATAAAGGATCCGGCGCCCAGCGCTGCTGCTGCGGGTAGAGCGAGAAGTCGCGCTGCGGCGCATGGATTAGCTCCATGAACTGGGCCGAGCCGCCGCAAGATAAACTCCGGCCCACAGCGGCTCAAGCAATTATTAAGCTCGCCAGGCAGTGCGAGGAGCGGAGTTCAATCTGCCGCGACGGCACAAGTGTTTGGCAGTCTGCCTTCATTCGGCGCGCCCCCACCCCCGGGCGGCTACCCTCTCTTTTGTTGCCTCTAGCTTCGGGGAACCTTGATCCGGCCTAAAGAGAGACGATCTTCTTGGGATGAAGATTTTCATCAGTTCCCTCGTCCGAGGTTTCGAGGACTTTCGCGCCGCGGCCGTTGCTGCCGTAAGATCGCTCGGACACGAGCCAGTCACCGCCGAGACGTTCCCAGCGGGCGTGTCTTCCCCACGAGTTGCCTGCCTGGAAGGCGTGAGACACGCAGACATGGTCGTTCTGATACTGGGAGCCCGGTATGGCAGAGTCCAACCCGTCTCGGGCCTCTCCGCCACACATGAAGAGTATCGGGAGGCGAAGGATCACCGACCGGTGATCGCATTTGTCCAGGAAGGCGTTGAGCAAGAACGCGCGCAGGAGGAGTTTGTACGCGAGGTAAAGGACTGGTCCGGAGGCCTGTTCGGAGGGGATTTCCGGACCGCGGAGGAGCTTCGGGACGCAATCACGCGGGCAATCCACCGGTTTGAGCTCTCGGCCGCGGCGGCGCCAGTGGATGCCGGAGAGATGCTCGCCCGTGCCTTGGAACTGATACCCACGGAGAACCACAATATCATCCGACGCGGCGGACCCCTTCTGCATCTCGCCGTTGTCGGCGGACCGGCTCAGACGATCCTGCGGCCGGTGGAAATCGAGCGGCCTGACTTTGCGCGCGGATTGTTGAGAGAAGCAACCTACGGCGACAGTGCCTTGTTTGACCCCGCGCATGGGTCCGAGAGCAACTTGGCGGGTGGGACGCTCAAACTGAGCCAGGAAACAGGCGCGACAATTGTGGTCGATGAGCGGGGCTCGGTCCGCGTCAGTGTGCCAATCGCATCCGGCACGGGCATGGTGGGAGCTCTAATCGAGGAGAACGTCGCTGACGCGCTTGGCCGTGCGCTCACCCAATCGGCACAGATCCTGGCGAAGATCGACGAGACTGAGCGACTGTCACGCATTGTGGTCGCGGCGGGGATCTCCTCGAACGGGGCAATGGGTTGGCGTACCCGCGCCGAGGACGCGGCGAGCCCTAATTCCATGACCATGTCGATGTTCCACCAGGGCGACCGGGAGCCAGTCCACTTTCAGCCCCCAGATCGAGCGAGGGCCGCGCTTTCGTTCGATCGCGAGAGGATGGCCGAGGATCTTGTCGCGCTGCTCAGACGGCAGTGGAGCTGAACCGCGACAGTGGATGTTATGTGGAACTCACTGGCTCAACTCTGCCCTTTAGCGGACTGGGTACCGCGGGCGGATCGATGCACGTTCTGAGCGCTCGTTTTGCTGCGGAGGATTTTTTACCAGAAGCCTTCACTCCCCCATTCGCTGGAGTGCCGATTCATGGCATCGTACATCCGCCTCTAGCTTGGCCATGGGATACTCCTCTTCATTTTCCTCGGCCAAATAGGCGGCGGCGATTTCCCGCTTTTTCCTGCACTGGTCCTCAAGCGAGGCTCCGCCTTTCACCATCATCCGGTATTCCCGCTTTGCCTTGTCAGAAGGCTTGTCGCAGGCGGTGAGCAGAACGGCTGCAGGGAAGATCACCCAGCTGTAGGACTTATACATATTATAGTTGATAAACTCGCTTGGCTGCGATTGCCAGTGAAAGGCGCATGGACATGCGCAAACTGGTGGGGCGGAATGCAGCCAAGCTGCGCAAAGAGAAAGGGCTGACGCAGGAACGCCTGGCTGAGATTTCAGGGCTGAGCCAGCAGTACATCAGCGGGCTCGAACAGGGTCGCCGAAACCCCACAATTGTCACAGTCCATGAATTGGCCGTCGCCCTCGGTGTCAGCCACCTGGATCTCTTGCAACCCTAACTAATCACAGGTGACGCCGTGTCACCGTAAGGCACGTCGGCGGGCCATCCGCTTGACTCCCAATGAGTTAAGTCCTTTTCTGTGACAGCTCGGTAAAACAGGGGAGGGTGCAGTCATGCGACTGCCGAGCCTTGTTGCGTTGCTAATGTCATTGCTTGGCGCCGCATTCGTGGCTGTGCCTACCCTGGCTCATCCCGGCGGGCTCAACTCCGAGGGCTGTCACAACAACCGGAAGACACGCGGGTATCATTGCCACCGAGATCCATCGGCACCGCCGTCACGTGCGCTTCGCGCCGTTTCGTCACGCTCACAGCGTGAATTTGCAAACTGCTCGCAAGCTCGTGCTGCCGGGGCCGCGCCGGTCCGTGTGGGGGATCCAGGTTACGGCCGGCACCTGGATCGCGACGGCGACGGAGTCGGCTGCGAATGAATTGATAGCTCTGCCCCGTTTCCGCTTGGCAAGTGCGACAAATCAGGAGAGAGTAGCGTGTGGATCCCGAAGAAGGTGCAAGACCGACTGGTCGCAGGGCTGCGACGGTACCAGCCAATCGTCCGCAAACTAAAGGAGCGGGACATCTCCGAGGCGGACACCGTCACCGTCGTGAAGGACATGCTTTCGGATATCTTTGGATATGACAAATACACGGAGCTCACGAGCGAGCAGCAGATTCGCGGTACCTTTTGCGACCTTGCGATCCGGGTCGGAGAGAAGGTTCACTATCTGGCAGAAGTAAAGTCGGCCGGGACGAGTTTGAATGACAACCACCTGCGGCAAGCGGTCAACTATGGTGCTCATCACGGCATTGAGTGGATCCTGCTCACCAATGCGATCACTTGGAAAGTCTATCGGATAAGGTTTGCTCAACCGATCGACTGGGACGAGGTCTGCTGCTTTGAGGTTGGGGAACTCTCGTCCCGCGCAAATGATGACATGGCAAAACTTTTCATGTTGTGCCGTGAGAACGTCTCAACCGATGTTCTTAAGCAGTATCATCGCCAGTCCCAGATCCTGAACCGATTCGTGGTCGCAGAACTGTTGCAGAGCGACGCATTGCTTTCAACACTCCGGCGGGAGTTCAAGCGCCTTTTCAATATGAAGACCTCTAACGAGGAACTTCATTCGATGCTCTTGAACCTCGTGATCAAACGCGACGCGCTCGACGGTGATGCTTCGAAGGCGGCCAAGGTCACGGTCAAGAAAGCTGTCTCAACAATATCTCGCAAACAAGCAAAGGTTGAACCTCCTCCAATCGCCAACGCGCCGACGGAGTAGGTCCCCGTGACTGACACTATCCTCGACGACGCGCCTGGCAGCAGCTCGCCCGAAAATTCCGCTCTCAAGATGTTTGCCGATGTCCGAAGGCGCTTGGTCGAAACCGGAACGCGAAACCGACTGGTGCACGTCAACCGCGCCAGCAGTCGTGGTAACGTCCTCAATATCGTCAACGAACGGTCAGACGAAGTATTCAAACTATTGTCCGCCGGCAAAGCGCTGCGCTTCAAGGCGCTGGGACGCGACAAGACCGAAAGCCCAGATGAAATCGTGCTCGCCGATACCGACGATAAGTCGATTGGCGACGAGCGATACACGGACAACTATCTCGAAAGCCGGCTCGGCCCTGATTCCCTGCAAAAGAAGCTTCTGAAGCTGCACCGCGAAGCGCAGACAGCTGAGGAGGAAAGCGGCGTCAACATCCTTTATCTCGCCCTGGGATTCCTCACGTGGTTCGAGGACAAGACTGCAAGCGTCCCGCGGGAGGCGCCCTTGGTTCTCCTGCCGGTCGAGCTTGTGAGGAATGCCAGGACATCCACTTTCGACCTGCGCCTTCGCGAAGAGGACTTTCCGACTAACTTACCCTTACAGCAGCGGCTCAAATCGGACTTCGGGATCAACCTCCCGGACATCGAAGTAGCTGAGGATTGGTGCCCCACGAGATACTTTGACCAAGTCCAGGACTTGATTGAGCAAAGGGACCGCTGGACGATCGATAGAGACGGCATTCAGTTAGGGTTTTTCAGCTTCAGCAAATTGCTGATGTACCGAGATCTCGACGCACGCTCCTGGCCAGAGGACGCCCTCACGGATCACGAACTCACTCGCGGCCTGCTCTATGAGGGTTTCGACAATGACACTCCGATGTTTGGGCCTGATGACCGTCTGGATGAGGTACTCCCACCAGAGAGGCTGTTTCACGTCGTCGACGCTGACGCCTCACAGGCGAAAGTCATCGAGGAGGTTCGATCGGGCCGGAATCTTGTCGTCCAGGGACCGCCTGGAACTGGCAAGTCGCAAACGATCACAAACATCATTGCTGCGGCCGTCAAAGATGGAAAGCGCGTCCTCTTCGTTGCGGAGAAAATGGCGGCTCTATCGGTCGTCCACGATCGGCTGGTGAAAGTTGGTCTCCGCGACGTTTGTCTGGAGTTACACTCGCGCAGCGCTAACAAAAAATCCGTGCTTGCCGAGCTGGCATATACGCTCAACGCGGGGTTAGCAGTGCCCGGGGTTCCTGGCCCGCCGACGGCGCTCCGGGAAGCTCGGGATCGCCTCAACCAGCTGGCTGAGGAATTGCATCGCCCGATTGGTGACACCGGCGAGTCGGGCTTTTCGGTGCTGGGTCGACAATCCCGATTCCTGGGCATGGGTGCGCCGCCACCAACTCTCGACGGCACTTCATTTATCTCCATTTCGCGCGAGGACGAGGCCGCCATCGCGGATGATATTCGTCAATATGTCGATTTCGTGGCCGAGATGGGTGGGAGCCCGCATCCGTTCGAGGGTGTGCAGAACCTCGACATCCAGCCGGTCGAACTTTCACGTCTCCAGCCCGAGCTAAGTGGTGCGAGTGCGATCGTGGAGGAGCTTTTAGCGCTGGTCCGGGATCTGAAGGTCGAGCTGAAGCTCGATTTCCCCGAGACATTTGGAAGCTTGCCAGCTCTTCGCGATCACCTTGGGCGCCTTGGGGAGCTTCCCGGCAATTCTGCAGGCATTGCAGTGTCCATGCTCGGAGTGGCTGACTTCGATCGGCTCTGCGAGGGACTTGAAGCCGGAGGAGCCTGGAAGGAGATTCGGGACGAGCGAGTGGAAACCTTTGTCGATCACGCTTTTGAAACGCCTGTTGCTCGGCTGCGCGGACCCTTGGCGGCTGGCGCAGAATCTTTTTTCGCTCGGTGGGGACGTGCATATCGAGGAGCGTCGAGAGAGCTCGCGGGACTTCTAAAGCGAGCGCTCCCAAAAACGGCCCCCGATCGCATCGAACTCGTCGACCAGATTCTCGACGTCGGTGCACGGAAGCGCGCCTGGGACCATGACCAGGAGTATCTCAGCCGATGCCTTGATGACGAGTGGCGGGGCGAACAAACCGACTTTGCAGGGCTCCTGACCATCGCGCGCTGGTGCCAGCGGCTTTCGGATTCCGCGTTGTCTCACGATAGTGTTGCCAGCTTGGGTTTGGCGAAAGAGCCAGGGCGTTTGTCCGACCTGCGGCAACAAATTGCCAGTGTCGAGCAAGCCGCGATCACGGCGGTAACTCGTGGATTTGACCAACTTCAGTTTAACCCGATTGCGTTAGGCGGCACCACCGTCGAGGATATCCCGCTGCCCGCGATCGCAACGCGTCTCAAGCTGATGAGCGACACGACGGAGCGCTACGGTCTTTGGGCCAAGGTTTCGCGACTGCGCTCGAGACTTGCTGGGCAAAAACTGAGCGCACTCACCGAGCGAATTGATGCCGGCGAACTCACCGCTGATGCTGCCATCACGGAATTTAGATTCGCGCGGGCAGAGGCTCTTTGGCGCCTGGCCATCGCCCAGTCGGAACCGCTTCGCAACCTCGCACTCGAAAAGCGGCATGACCTTGTCGCTAACTTTGCCGCGTTAGAACGAGAGCGCTTGTCGGAGAACGTCACCGAAGTTCTAGCCGGCCATCTGGCCCAGGTACCACAAGGCGCAATGGGCGAAATGAGGGTCATCCGCGGTGAGATCGGAAAGAAGCGAGGTCACATCGCCCTTCGCCGATTGTTTGAGCGCGCAGGTAATGCAATTCAGCGGATCAAGCCGGTTCTGCTGATGAGCCCGATCTCGGTTGCTCAGTTTTTGCCGCCCGGCACTTTGACGTTTGATCTGCTTGTCATTGATGAAGCGTCCCAGGTGCGCCCGGAGGATGCTTTGGGGGCGATTGCGCGGGTAGGTCAAATTGTTGTGGTCGGCGACAAGAAGCAATTGCCGCCTTCGTCCTTCTTCGATCGGTTGATCAGCGAAGAGGAGGAGGCAGAAACTCCTTCACGTGAAAATGACGAGGATCTGCTTGGAGGAGCCGCAAAGCTTGGGGCGCTCGAAAGCGTTCTGACGCTTTGCGAGGCTCGTGGGCTTGGCTCGCGAATGTTGAGTTGGCACTACCGCTCACGGGATCCGTCGCTGATCGAGGTGTCCAACAGAGAATTCTACGAAAGCGGACTGATCCTGCCGCCCTCACCCCTGCAACGGGATCCGGCTTACGGGCTCTGCTTTAATCGGGTCGATGGAGTCTATGACAAGGGCGGGAAGCGGGACAATCGCAAGGAAGGCGAAGCAATCGTTGCGCGGGTCGCCGAGCACGCACGAGAGAACCCCACCCTATCTCTGGGCATCGTTACATTCTCCTTTGCGCAGCGCAATCTCATCACTGAGCTGCTTGAGCTAGCGCGACGTTCAGACCCGGTCCTGGATGGGTTCCTGCGTGAGGGCCAATCAGAGGATGTGTTCGTCAAGAACATTGAGAACGTCCAGGGCGACGAACGCGACGTCATTCTAATTAGTGTAGGCTATGGGCCGGCAGTGCCCGGCGGCAAGCTCACCAGCATGACGTTTGGACCCGTGAACAGCGAAGGGGGCGAACGCCGTCTCAACGTTCTGTTCACGCGAGCGCGCGCGCGATGCGAAATCTTTACCTCCTTCGAGCCCGGCGACATTGATCTCAGTCGAACCAGTGGTGAGGGTCCTCGCATCCTTAAGCGCTTCCTGGAATTCGCCAAGAGTGGCTACATCCATGAGCAATCACTGACTGGATTGGATGCGGACACTCCGTTTGAAGAGGATGTCGCAGATGTAATCCGAAGCTTCGGTTATTTGGCCGATGCACAGGTCGGCTCAGCAGGCTTTCGTGTTGATCTCGGCGTCCGTCACCCTGATCGCCCTGGCCGTTATATACTGGCGGTGGAGTGCGATGGCTCGACTTACCACAGTGCCCTTTGGGCACGGGAAAGGGATCGACTCCGCCAGGATGTTTTGGAGCATCTTGGATGGCAGTTCCATCGCATCTGGAGCACGGATTGGTTTTACCAGCGCGCGCAGGAAATCGAACGCCTTAGAATTGCATTGACTGCTGCTCACGAAGCAAACGACGCCGGGATCCGATTGACCGGCGCCAACCTGCCCCAACATGGAAGCGCGGAAGTAACATTTGCTCCTGCCATCATCGAGGTTCCCGAAATCGTGGCCCGCCAGATGCCGTTCTATC
>MWVY01000114.1_pt1 | contig 19210 bp, 11 predicted proteins | sample 1047251 | NCBI WGS metagenome assembly MWVY01 (sample SAMN06349983, study PRJNA376086) | soil metagenome | isolation source: MS7-5 sample Antarctic (ecotone) soil | place: Antarctica | collected 2015-01-13
TTGGCGAATCGCCGTTGGCGAAAGTTCCCGAATTTGTCAACACGGCTTGTCCGCAATGCAGCGAACCGGCGATGCGCGAAACTGACACGATGGACACATTTGTCGATTCGGCTTGGTATTATTTTCGTTACGCTGATCCGCACAACGAAGTTTTGCCATTCAATCCGGAAGCGGCAAATTACTGGTTGCCGGTTGATCAATATATCGGCGGCGTTGACCACGCGGTTATGCACTTGCTCTATACACGATTTTGGACGAAAGTGATGCGCGACATCAGCTTGGTGAATTTTGACGAGCCGGTGAAAAATCTTCTAACGCAGGGAATGGTTGTCGGCGAATCTTATTATTCGGAAGATAAAGCGGTTTATGTTCCGCAAGACGAAGTACAAATTGAGCGCGACGAGCGAGGGAAAATTCTAAGCGCGAAATTAAAAGCGGACAATTCGCCGATAAAAGTTGCGGTTGAAAAGATGTCAAAATCAAAGTATAACGGCGTTGATCCGGACGATATGGTTTTGATTTACGGCGCGGATGCCGTCAGAATTTTCGCACTGTTTGCCGCGCCTGCCGAAAATGAATTGGTCTGGCAGGAAACGGGAATTGACGGCGCGGTGCGCTTTTTGCAAAGAGTTTATCGGTTTGTTTATCGCTGGCACGAAGTTTTGCGAAATTCGCCGAAAAACATTCCGCCGGAGTTTTCAAACAATGCTCGTAAATTGCGCCAAAAAACACATCAGACAATTAAACGCATCACGGAAAATTTTGAAAGTTGTCAATTCAACACGCCGGTCGCGGCTTTGATGGAACTTTCAAACGCGATGAATGATTTCAAAGTCGAGCCGAAGAAGGCAATCGAAAGCGATTTGTTTGCGGTTAATGAAGCCGTTCAAAGTTTGATATTAATGCTTGCGCCGTATGCGCCGCACATTGCGGAAGAATTGTGGGAAGTTTTGACGGGAAGCGGAGAAGGCATTTTGCAATCGGGCGCGAGGTTTCCCGTTTCGGACGAATCTTTGGCAAAAGCCAATAAAGTTGAAATTCCGATTCAGATCAACGGAAAATTGCGCTCGCGTGTTTTGGCTTCGCCCGATGCAACGAAAGAACAACTTGAAATAATGGCTTTAGCAGATGCGAAAATTAAAGAATATACTGACGGCAAGGAAATTTTGAAAATTATCGTGGTGCCGAGCCGTCTTGTGAATATCGTTGTCAAAGCACAGCAATCTTGAGCGGCAAATGCGGATTTGTGACAGATTTATTACCTAACCGTTACAGTTCGCTGAAATTTATTTAAAAATCCAAAGGCGATGTGAAGATAGTTTTTTATGTGGTTTAGCAGCGTGAAACTGGCTGATGAATAGTTACCTCAACTTGTTTAACAATATTTTCTGCATCCTAGTATAACTTTTGTGCAACAACAGCGAGATTTTGAAAATTACTGCTGATTGATTTAAACACGAAACTAGCTGCGCTTTTTCATTTAAACCTTGATTGCCAACGATAAAGGAACTAAAATTAAAATGGTAAGTTTTAAAACCATTTTCAAAGAGCTATTAATAAATTACAAATGCAAAAATCTGCCATTAGTTTTAGAGCAGAAAAATCAAAATGAAAGAGTGTCAACTTTGTAAAAACTGCTTTACTGATGATGTTAATACTTGTCCAAACGACGGAATGCCGACTTTTCATTCTTTAAGAGGTGAACCTGTTTTAGACGGAAAATATCACCTGGAATGCCGGATTGGGCAAGGCGGAATGGGCGTTGTCTATAAAGCGCGGCACAGTTATCTAAAAACCTCTCACGCAATTAAAATCATTTTACCGGATTTGGTCGGAAACGACCCCGAACTTGTTACACGCTTTCGCCAGGAAGCTCTGGCGGCGGCGGCAATTCGTCATCAAAATGTTGTCGGCGTGTCCGATTACGGTGTTGCCGAAGGTACGATGCCGTTTCTTGTCATGGAGTATGTCGAAGGCGAATCTCTACATGATCTTTTGGGGCGTGAAAAAATTCTTTCGCCGGAAAGGGCGTTTGAATTGATGGCGGCGATTGCGGATGGAGTCGGCGCGGCGCATCAACTGGGAATCGTTCATCGGGATTTGAAACCTTTGAATGTGATGATTATCAAAAGCAAATCACGAATGAGCCAAGCCGTGAAAATTCTTGACTTCGGTTTGGCTAAAATCAAATCAGGCGAACTGCTCGGCTCTTTTATTCAAGCACAAACCACCGGTTTAATGGGTTCGCCGTTTTATATGGCTCCCGAACAATGGGCGGATGAAGAACCCAATGCGAGGTCGGACGTTTATAGTCTCGGCGTAATGTTCTTTCAAATGCTCGCGGGCGACGTTCCGTTTAAAGGTTCTTCGATTCCGGCGATTATGAAAAGGCATCTGACCGATCCACCGCCGCCGTTTACTGAATATGGTGTCAAGATTGCACCTCAGATAGAAATCGCGGTGCGCCATACGCTTGAGAAAAATCCCGCCCAACGAACCCAGTCGACTGACCAACTAGTTGAAGAATTGAGAACGGCAATCGGTATTACCTCTCAGAGTTTACACACGATAGACTCATTTTCAGACTTATCAATGACGGTTTCAAACGTGAGTATTTTAACCAATCCTCCGCAATCGGACGTTTTTGTTGATAATGTTTTAGTCGGTCAAAGCCAGTTGGACGGTTGGTTAATGTTGGAGGGATTACAGAGCGGAAATCATCATCTCCGCATTAGCCACGACGGATTTCAGGATTGGGAGGACAAACTTCTTTGCGACGGGAAACCGAAACAAATTGTAGCGGAACTGAAAAGCCAAATTGAAAGAGATACCAGCGCAATTCCGAAACCAACTGAAACAATGCTCCCGCCAGGTCAAAATCAGTTACAGAATGCGCCGCAGTATAGCTCTGCCCCACAAGGTCTAGAAACGGCTAATCAGCAGCCGCAAAACACTTGGCAAACCGCGCCGCCGGATGTTTCCGTTCAATCACAACCGAAAAAATCTACCTTGTTTTCGCCTTTATATTTAGCGATTATTGGAATTTCCGGCTTATTGTTACTTGCTATAATAGGAGTCGGTGGGGCGTTTATGACCGGTTTGATTGGGCGCAGCGGCGGTGGGAATATAAATTCGGATACCAACGAGTTAATGCCCAATGCAAATAATCAGGCAAATTCGTCTAAACAAAATAAAAACGAAATGGTCGCAATTACCGGCGGCAGGTTCAGGATGGGGCGAAGCGACGGTGAAGACATCGAAGGACCTATATATGAAGCGACGGTAAAGAGTTTTTTGATGGATAAAACGGAAGTAACCAACGCGGAATTTTATGATTTCGTTAAAGAAACAGGATTTGAAGCCACGCCGGTTCACTGGTTAAGGGGAAAACCTGTGCCGGGAGAAGAAAAAATGCCGATTCGATATGTAAATGTAGCGGATGCGGAAGCCTTCGCCGCCTGGCGTTCCAAACGCGATGGCGTAACTTACCGCCTTCCGACCGAAGAAGAATGGGAATACGCCGCTCGAAACGGAGGTAGTCAGAATCTTTATCCGTGGGGCGATAAATTTGAAACCGGTTGCGCCGTCATTGATCGCCCCGGAACCGAGCCGGAGGCGGTTGGTTCAAAACCTTGCGGAGCGAATAAAGCGGGAATAGTGGACTTAATCGGAAATGTTAATGAATGGACGAGTTCTAAAGCCAGCCTTTATCCCGGAAGTGACGGTGAATTAAAAGACCAACTTAAGGACAAGATTAATGTTTTTCGCGGCGGTTCGGCTTTTCAAAAATCATCAGGCAAGGGTGCGATAACTGCAACTTATCGCGGATTTGTTGAAGCAAGTAAAAGAGATGCGTCGCTTGGTTTCCGGTTGGTACGGAATCAATAAGATTCATTGAACAATCTGCCGATGAAAATAATTTTAGCTAAAGAATGTGAAGGCAAACAATTGTCCGAACTTTCTTTCAATCAACAACTTATTCGCATCGGACGCGATACTGTTGATTGTCAGGTAGTTTTTGATAACGAGCAGTTTCCGATGGTTTCGCGTCGCCACTGCGAACTGCACTGGCAAAACGGCAATTGGGTTTTGCACGATTTAAATTCGTCTTACGGAACATTTATTGACGGGCAAAAAGTTACCGCGCCGCAAACAGTGAAAGTCGGTAACGGACTTCAATTTGGTTTAGATGGTCCGGTTTTGCGCGTTGTCTGGTTTGAGGTTGAAGATTATTCACTGCAAAAATCTGCCGCCACCAGTCTACGGAATAGATCGCTTCAAAATCTTGTGAAAGTCAGACAGGATGAATTTTCAGTTTCGTTTGACTCATCTTCCGTTCCGTCGCCAAACATCCCAAAACAAATAAATCAAAGTCAATCGCCGGACTCGCAAATCGCCAATCTCGAATTTGTCAGCGGACATCTGACCTCTATTCCCTACAGAATCACGAAAGACAGCATTTGGCTTGGACGCGATTTAGACGGCGACATTGTTTTTGAAGCTTCAGCCGTGATGGTTTCGCGCCGCCACGCTGCAATTAGCCGTCAAAATGATGGTTTTACGATTCACGACAATGACAGTTTTAACGGAACTCTGGTCAACGAACAACGAATTTCCGCGCCGACACCGCTTTATCATAACGACGAAATTCAGCTTGGAATAGGCGGACCTGTTTTAAGGTTTGATGCGCCTTGGCGGATTGCGCCAAAAGGCGCGAGCCTTGCCGGACAGCGTTTAATTGACATCGGACAACAAGTGAATGCCGCGGAGCAAGTCGGCTCACAAACAATCGCTGTTGGTGTCAGCTCAGTGTCCCGGAAAAATTCCAAAGACCATTTCGCACAACCGCAGCTTTTAATGTCGCTGACATTTGGCAGCAAAAGAGAGTTGAACATCGGACGTGCTGAAACAAACGACATCAAACTCGACGGTTTGCTGATTTCCAATTGCCACGCCCGTCTTTTACAAACAAATTCCGACATTGTGATCGAGGATTTGAATTCGACTAACGGCGTTTATATTAATGGAAAACGTATCACGCGCCAGGTAATTTCACCAAACGACGCGGTGCAAATCGGGTCTTTTCTTATCAAAGTTGATCAAGCGGGAAGGATTCGCATTTTTGATACGCGGTCAAAAACCCGGATTGATTCGGTCAACCTTTCCAAAGAAGTGAAGGATCGTTCCGGCGGCATTGTTCGCCTGCTCGATAATGTTTCGCTTTCGATTCAGCCAAATGAGTTTATCGGACTTCTTGGACCTTCGGGAGCGGGAAAATCAATTTTGATGGAAGCTATGAACGGGATGCGTCCGGCTTCCGGCGGAAGCATTTTAATTAACAACCTTGACTTGTATGAACATCTTGATTCACTCAAACAATCCATCGGTTACGTTCCGCAGGATGACATCATTCACCGCGAATTAACCGTTTATCGAACTCTTTATTATGTAGCGAAACTGCGTCTTTCGAGTGATGTTTCGTCATCTGAAATCAAGAAAATCATTGACGAAGTGCTTGACGTTACGGGATTGTCGGAACGCCGCGACGTGCCGATAAAACGGCTTTCCGGCGGACAGCGCAAACGTGTTTCAATTGCCGTCGAGCTGATTACCAAACCTTCGGTTATATTTTTGGACGAGCCGACCTCCGGTTTAGATCCGGCAACCGAAGAGAAAATAATGAAACTCTTCCGGCAGATTGCCGAATCGGGCAGAACGGTGATTTTGACGACGCATGCGATGGAAAACGTCAAACTTTTTGACAAAATCGTCGTGCTGATGCGCGGTAAGTTGGCATTTTACGGCAAGCCCGACGAAGCGTTAAAGCATTTGGACGCTTCGAGTTTTAAAGATTTTTACGACAAATTAGAAGAACCGATTGAGCAAAAAATAAAACAGCACGGTAACGGCAATCGTTACCAAATTACCGAACAAGTTGCGGAAGATTGGAAAAAGAAATTTACCCACACACCGCAGTATAAAAAGAACGTTTATGAACCGCTCAAAGAACTCGGAAAAGTTAAATCGCACAACGTCAGGAAAAGCTACCGCTTGGGAATTTTTGGCTCAATTCGCCAATGGCTGACGCTTTCCCGGCGTTACGCGGAAGTGCTTTTGCGCGACAAACTCAATCTTTTTATTTTGTTCGTTCAAGCACCGCTGATTGCACTTTTGACGTATTTTGTGATGGGCGCAAATCAGCCGCGCGATTTTGTTTATTTTATTTTATCGCTGGTTGCGGTTTGGTTCGGAACAAGCGTTGCAGCGCGGGAAATAATTCGGGAACGCCCCGTGTATAAACGTGAACGAATGGTCAATCTCGGACTCGTGCCGTATTTATTTTCTAAATTTTTTGTGCTTGGCATTATTGTCGGCATACAATGTTTATTGCTTTTTGTGCCGCTCAAATTATTAGACGTTTCAGGTTTAATGCCGATGCCGGGCGAAATGTTCGGAATCCCGCAACTTTGGGCGATGCTCTTAACCGCTGCTGTCGGCATCGCACTCGGGCTTTTGATTTCTGCGCTGGTCAGAACTTCGGAACTTGCAACAAGTCTTGTTCCGCTAATTTTAATTCCGCAAATTTTATTTTCGGGATTAGTCGGCGTACCTTCGGGTATAAATAGAGCAGCGGGTCTGATAATGCCTGCAACCTGGTCGTTTGACACGATGAAACGGTTTTCAACGCTCGACACTTTGGAGGAAGAAGGCGCGGAACTTGACGGAAAAACCAACGGTCAAGGTCTTTATAAGTATATCGAAACCGAAAACGATAAAATTATCGCTGATGCGAAAAAGGAATTGGACGAATATAAATATGATACGGAAAGGAAATTGGATGATTTCAAAGCCAAGTTAAATAACGGCAAAAATCCAGTTGCGCCGCAACTGGATGAACCGCCGGTAATTGCCGATGCGAAAAAGTTGCCGGTAAATCTGAGCGAATATATTACTTTTTTGCATCCGTGGATGGATGAGGTTTTAAATCAGATAGTTTTAATGATAATGTTTGGGTTATTGGTTATCGCAACGCTGATTGTTTTGCGAATGCAGGATATTGGTTAAGAGGTTTTAATGAAAAGTTTATTTAAAAATGCAATTTTATTTATCGCGCTGAGTATCGCGCTCTCAAATTTTACCGCTTGTTCAAACACAACAAGCACACAGAATGGTTCGATTGACGAAACTGCGCCGCTTGCTTCTAATAATTCCACCGATACAAAAAACAGCGGTTATCCGAATGCGCCGGCTGAAATAATGCAGTCGGAAATCAAGGATGTTGATGGGAATGCTTTCAAACTAGAAGACAAAAAAGGCAAAGTTATATTGGTAAATTTGTGGGCAATTTGGTGCGTACCGTGCATTGCCGAAATGCCGCATTTGGTTGAGATGCAGGAAAAATATAGGAATAAAGGTTTTGAGATTGTCGGGTTAAACATCGGTGATGACGAGGGGCGGCACGAACCGGAAGAAAACGTTAAAGCCTTTGCTGAAAAGATGAATTTGAATTATCAACTCGGTTATGCAGACGATAAATTGACTGGCGAATTTAACAAAATTACGCGGATGGGAGGCATCCCGCAAAGTTTTCTGATTAACCGCGAAGGCAAATTAATCAATGTTTTTCAAGGCGGCGGCTCAAGAATTGTCAACCAGATGAAAGAAGCGGTGGAAAAGGTTATGAATGAATAAACAAGGGTGCGGACATTTTGCCCGCGCTTACATTTTTTATTGCTCAAATATCTTCGGTTCAACTAGAATCGTCTTAAAACTTGCCAGACTTACAAGCCCTGCGCCTGCGCCCTTTGGTTTGTTGACAAACTTTTTCTGCGTATAATGCACGGCGACTTTTGTCTGCGTTCGGGCTTGGCTGTAAAATGCGGCAATTTGGGCGGCTTCGATTAAGGTTTTAGGTGAAATTTCCTGACGATTAGGATTTTTGATAATAACGTGCGAACCCGAATAATCTGCCGCGTGAAGCCATAAATCCAAAGATTTTGCTATCCGAAAAGTTAAATAATCATTATCTTTTGCACGTTTTCCGACAAGAATCTCAAAACCGTCCGACGAAGTAAATTGTCTTGCGCCCGTAAAATTTTCCGTTTGCTTTTCCTTTGTTTTAGAACATGGCTTTTCCGCCGTTTCGTTTAAAAATTCGGCTAAAATACTTTCATCTTTTTCGGCAATCGCTTCTTCCAATCGTTCCTTTTGAAAATTAAATTCTGCAATCTGAGATTCGACTTCTTTCAGTCGTTTTGATATTTCTCCCTTTGCATTTCGCGCTTTTGTGTAGCGTTTGAAAAACTTTTCGGCGGCTTCGGTGAGAGAAAGATTCTCTTCGACCTCGACTTCCACAATCGGCGTATTTTCATCATAAAAATCCGTTACAAAAACTTTATCGCCTTCGCGTTTTGCCATCGCCAGATTTGCCAGTAGCAAATCGCCCAAGCGTTTCCAATTCTCTGCGTTCCCGTGCTGTTTTAAGTCATTTTTAAGATTTCCAACTAATTTTTCACGCTTTTTGATTTCTTGATTTACTTTATTTTGGGCTGATTGCGCCTTAGATTGAAATATCTTTTGCGCTTCGATTTCCTGATAATGCGCGTCTAAGGCTTCCGATAGAGTTTTAAATTCACCTTGCGGAAAAATTTCTGCTTCATCTCCTGTTCGCGTCTTTGTATTAAATTTTGCCGGAGGCGCGTATTTATTTGCAATTTCCTGACCTATGCCGAAATTTTCGCGCAGAGCGTCGAGAATAAAATCGTTTTTATCAAGCAGAAAAAGGTTTGCCGAGCGACCCGTCAGTTGAGCAACAAGCGTGTAATTTTCCGCTTGCCCAAGTTCGTTTCGCGCCGCAAAAGCAAAGCGCACGACGCGCTCATCTTTTAACTTTTCAATTGTTTGTAAAACAGAATTTGCCAATTTGCTTCTCAAAAGAAGAATGAAAGGCGTTGGATTTTTCGATTGTTTTTCAAGTTCGCGCAAACGCTGTGTGATAATATAAATTCGCGGTGCGGAAGGCTCAACGCTCAGTAAAAAATAGGCGGAATCGCGCAAGCGAAAGTCAATTGCCAGCCGAAAACGTGAGAGCGAAAAAATTTTGCCGAATTTTTGTCCGATTAATACAGACGCGAGTTCGGCGCAGATTTTTTCGAGAGTTTTTTCGTTCACTTTTCTATGAGTCCAAAGTCCAAAGTCCAAAGTCCAATGTCATTTATATTATAACATTGGACTTTGGACTTTGGACTTTGGACTGTTTTTAAAATTCCTTGACGACAATTGTTCTGGAAACTAAATCGTGAACGGCGCGTTTGTCTTCATTCGACAGCAGGGTTAAAAATCCGATGCCGCCTAATGCCAGCGATAAAAGGTAGACGGCAGAGCTGACCGCCGCTTGGAATATCGTCGGATATTCTTCGCCTTCAATGTCAATCACTTCTAAGGAGAAAATCAGCATTCCGACGGTTCTGCCGTAAATACCGATTGCCATTGTCATATAAACAAACATCACAGCCGCACAAGTCGCTAGAAAAGTAAAAAATCCGGAGAAGGTGAACCAACTTTCACCTGCCAGCAAAAACGGTGTAAGCAAAAGCAGACTAGCAAAAAAACCGATAATTAAATCGAAAAATCCGGCGTTAAAACGCATTGCAAACGGCGCACAGTCGTCAATTTCCTCCTCAACCGTGTGTTCTATAATTTCCTCTTCAGTCGAATCCTCTATTTTGATAAGTTTTTTAGCTTCAATTTTCCTCTCTTTTTTCGGCTCAATTTCAGGTGCGGCTGCGGGCGGTTTAGTAAAACTCGTTGAAATTTTTGCCGGTTTCGGCAGCGGCGGCAATTTATTCGTATCGAGCGGTTCGCTTGGGGTTTTTAGCGATGTCGCCATTTTCAGTTTGGTCGGAACGGTTACGGGCGGATTGATATTGGCGGGTTTCGGCGCAATTTCCGTTTGTTTAGAAGCAATATAAAAAGGATGATTTTTGTTTGCCTTTTGTGCCGGAGTAACCGGTGCGGTCGACGGCTTCTCATCCTCAAAAAATTGTCGGCGCGATTTTTCAATGCGTCGCAGTGCGCTGTTTAAGGTTGGATTTTTGTGGTCAACCGGCGGCGCGGTTTCTTCGACAACTCCGGCTTTCAGCGCGTTGGCACCGCGCGTTACCAATTTTGTTTGCTGCACGGATGGTAAGTCGGAATTGTCCGTATTTGATTCCGATTCCGTCTGTTGATGACGTTTCCGCACAACGTTTTGCAGCTGCAAACGCCATTCGGGTAAAGCCGTGTTTTTGTTGCGAAATTCTACCAAAGTCGGACTTGTCGCTTTTACGGCAAGTTCCATCGTGGTTGTTTTTAGCGCGATTCTAGGGCTTGACAGAGCGGTAACCTCGCGGTTTGACTTCTCAGGCACAGGCGAATTTTCTTCTGTTTCAAAATTCACTTTCTTGGCAGCCGGCGAAATTTTGGGTTTAAGTTCTTCACGAACAGAATCGTTTATCATTGCTCCGCAACTCGGGCAAATTGATAAAGTAACGGAGTTGTTTCGATTACAAACAGGACAATTCATAGCTTTGAAAGAATCTAATTCAGAAAAGTTTTCTGCGGAAACTATGGAAATCTACAAAATTAGGCAAAACTGAGAGGATATTATCAGAAATTACTTTAACTCGTCAATAGTAAATTCAGGCGTTTATAATTTTTATTTGATATTATCGAAAAATATTTTCTCAGAATGCGGAAACACGCACGATGGTCGGTGTGACTTTTGCCCTTACGAGCGTAGCAGGCTTCTGCAAAAATTATGCACGAAATTCAATAAATTATGCGACCACAGCAGACTTTTACAACTAAATTCAATTTATTTCGCCCTATTTCGCCAATTCACCCAAAATCGTCAGAATAATAAAACTTGTCATCACCACCACCACGAGCCAGCCAGCTAACTGCATCCACAACGGATGTTTATAATCGCCGACGATTTTTTTTCTTCTTGATGCAAGTAAAACTAACGCCAACCCGACGGGCAGAATAAAACCGTTGATTGTTCCGGCAAAAATCAGAACTTTAATTGGTTTGCCGATGAGAATAAAAATCAAGGTTGAAAAGGCAATAAAGGCAACAGTGATAATTTTCGTATTTTTCTCAATTTTTGAGTGAAAGGTTTTAATAAACGAAACGGAAGTGTAAGCCGCGCCGATAACTGAAGTTATCGCCGCACACCACATCACGACACCGAAAATTTTATAACCAATCGTGCCAGCCGCGTTTTGGAAAACCGACGCGGGCGGATTTGCGTCGTCAATCGTCAGACCGAGCGCGACCACGCCGAGAGATGCCAGAAACAACAGATATCGAATCAAAGCGGTTAATAAAATTCCGGTTGTGGCGGCGCGGTTGACTTCCGGCATCGATTCTTTGCCCGAAATTCCCGCGTCAATCAAACGATGCGCTCCGGCAAAAGTGATGTAACCGCCGACAGTTCCGCCGACCAGCGTAATGATTGCAAACACATCAACTTTTTCGGGGTAAAATGTCCGAAAAACCGCTTCGCCGAGCGGCGGCTGTGAAGCATAAACCACGTAAATTATCAATAAAATCATCAGCAAGCCGAGAATTTTGGTGGTCAAATCCAATGCTTTTCCCGCTTCTTTGTAGAGAAATATTCCGATGCCGATAACCGCGCTGATAATTGCGCCGTATTCAACCTTCAAACCAAATAGAACTTCCAAGCCGAGACCTGCGCCCGCAATGTTGCCGATGTTAAAAGCCAGACCGCCGAAAGCAATCAGTGCGGCTAAAACATATCCGCTGCCGAAAATGGTTTGGTTGGCAACGTCCTGCGCCCGTTTTTCGCTGACGGTTAAAACGCGCCAAATATTGAGTTGGGCAAAAATATCCAGAACAACTGAAAGCAGAATGACAAACCCGAAACTGGCGGCAAGCTGTTTAGTAAAAACGGTTGTTTGAGTTAAAAATCCGGGACCGACGGCGGAAGTTGCCATCAGAAAAGCCGCGCCGAGAATTACGGATGAAAAAGAAGATTTTTTCATTTACACGATTCTTTTTAACCAAAAATAATAATAGAACTTACTTAGTTGAAATCAAAATTGAATGATTTAGCAGTATTTAATCGACAAATAGTTAATGGTTAAAAGTGAACAGTTAAAAGTTACGACCAAAACTATTAACTCTTAACTATTCACTTTTAACTATCTGACAGAGAAAAAAAGTTTCTAATCTTCTCTGTTCAACTGCGTAAGTTTTATTATAAATAATTTGCTTTTATAAACTTTGCGTCTTTGTGCCTTTGCGGGAAAATTCTTAAATCTTTATCTCCCGCAAAGACGCAAAAGCAAATTTTAAGAAACAGATTTGATTTGAATATCGCATTTTTTAAGTTCCGCGTTAATAATTTTGGCAAATTCCAGCGCGTGTTCGCCGTCGCCGTGAATGCAGACGGTTTCGGCTTTAAGCGAAATGTTTTTGCCGTTAGTTGCAGTAACAGATTGTTTGGTAATCATTTGCAAAACCTGCGAAACAGCTTTTTCCGAATCTTTAATCAATGCGTTTGTTTCGTTTCGCGGCGTTAAACTGCCGTCTGCCTGATAAGTTCTGTCGGCAAAAACTTCGCTCGCCGTTTGCAAACCGATTTTTTCCGCTTCGGAAATCAAAAAACTGTTTGAAAGCCCGTAAAAAATTAAATTATCATCAATTGATTTAACGGCTTTGGCAATTGCCGCGGCACAACTTGCATCTTTCGCGGCTTGATTATACAACGCGCCGTGCGGTTTGACGTGATGAAGTTTTCCGCCAAACGCTTGGCAAATTCCTTTGACTGCCGAAACTTGATAAAGCACAATATCAAAAACTTCCTCAGCCGACATTTTTATCTCGCGTCTGCCAAAACCCTGCAAATCGGGAAAACTCGGATGTGCGCCAATCGCAACGCCTTTTTCGACAGCAATTTCAACCGTTTTTCTGATTACCGAAGCATCGCCCGCGTGAAATCCGCACGCAACGTTGATTGACGAAACATAATCCATCAACGCCGAATCATTTCCCATCCGCCACACGCCGAAACTTTCGCCCATATCGCAATTTAAGTCTATCGAAAACATTTTTAAAATTCGAAAAAAATTGACATAAAACTAAATTGAATCAACCGCAAATTTCAGATAGTTTAACTCAAATTCGTTTTGCAGCAGAATGTTTTCCGCTTCATTTATCGAAATTAGGTTAAACGAAACAGTATCATTTGGATTTAATTGTGCAAGCAGCGGCAAATCAGCGGAAATGACGTGCGCGAGGCGTGGATAACCGCCGGAAGTTTGATGGTCAGCCATTAAAATTATCATTTGACCATCGGGTAAAAGTTGAATTGTGCCGAAATCCACTGCTGCCGAAACCAGTTCGATTTTATTGAGCAAATAAAGCGGTTCGCCGTGCAGACGAAAACCCATTCGGTCTGATTCGCGCCTGATCATAAAACTTTGTTTCAAAAAAGCGAGTTCGCTCAAAGCCGTCAGCATTTCAAATTCAGCGCCTGCAATTATGCGAACTTTTGGCGAAGAATTATCAGGTAGAATCAAACTGTTTGAAATTTTATAAGTAAATCTGGAATTTGGAATTTGGAATTTGGAACTGAACAAAATCCGGTCACCCTTTTGCAAACTTCTGCCGCCGAAACCGCCGATTTTTGCCCGAAGATTTGTCGCAGAACTGCCCAGCCATTTTTCTATATTCAAGCCGCCTTTGACCGCCAAATAAGCGCGATTGCCAAAAATTTTATCGTCGAATTTTAAAATGCTTCCCTTTTTAGCAAAATAAGGTCGCCAGTTTTCAACTTCCTTTTCGTTTAGTTTCGTGCCGAAATCCGCGCCGCCGAGCGCAATAATCGCATCTGCTTCAAACTGCAGAATGGGCGCGGGAAAGTGCATTTCCAAAACGGCTTCGTTTTCGTCATTGCCGAGCAAGATATTGATTAATCGAACAGCTTGCTGGTCCATCGCGCCATTCGGGTTGATACCAAAACGCCGATAGCCTTTTCTTCCTAAATCTTGGATTGTCGAAAGAAGACCGCTTTTTTGAACAAGAATGCTCATTGAAATGCAGAAACACGCACTGAAGTCGAGTGTGTTTGCGTTCTTACTGATAATTTTTTCTAAAAAAAATCAAAATTTTACAGAAATGCGATTTCAACCACACTTCCTTGGTTGTAAGATTCACCTTTTGGCACAAAAACCAAAGCGTTGGCGCGTGAAAACGCGATAAAATTTGACGAACCGCTAAAGCGCAAAGATTCGACAACAAGTTTTCCGTCCGAAGCGGTTTCCACGCGAACAGGCAAATATGAATCGCGCTCTTTCGCGCCTTTTATTTCTTTTGCAGCAACGGCAAAACCTTTTTTCAATTCGCAATCTTTCGCCGCTTGCATCTTTAACAAAGCCGCGCGGACAAACAGAAAAAAAGTTACGGCAACCGATACGGGATTTCCCGGCAATCCGAAAATGAGCTTGTCATTTAATTTGGCAAAAACCGTCGGTTTGCCCGGACGAAGCGAAACTTTTTCAAAAAAAATTTTCGCGCCAAGCTCGCGCAATACTGGTTTGGTAAAATCATAATCGCCAACCGACACGCCGCCGGAAATTAACAAAACATCGCAATTTTCTATTGTTTCGGAAATTTGTGATTTCAAATTTGAAATATCGTCTCCGACAATAGGCAAGACTTTTGATTCTGCTCCGTATTTTTCAGCCAAAATTTTAAGTGTGATTGAATTAGAGTTTCGGATTTGGTCTTTTTTCGGCTTTTTATTTATGGCAACAATCTCGCTTCCCGTCGCTAAAATCGCCACGCGCGGTTTTTTGAAAACTTTAACTTTTGCGTAACCAAAAGAAGCAAGCGGCGCAATCATTTGTGTGTTTATAATCTCGCCTTTGTCAAAAATCTTTGCGCCCTTTTCGATTTCTTCGGCTTGGTTGATAATGTTTTGCTTAAATCTCGCGGCTTCAAAAATTTCGACAAAGCTCTCGCCGTTTTCGCTCAGCAATTGGCGTGTTAATTCCTTTTTCTGAACCGCATCCGCGCCATCGGGAACTCGTGCGCCGGTCATAATTCTCGTGGCTTCATCTTTTTTGATTTTTCGGTCAAAGCCCTTCCCGGCAACCGCTTCGCCGATGATTTTCAATTTTACCGGATTTTTTTCGCTTGCCTCTTCAACATCTTTTGTGCGAACGGCGAAACCGTCCATTTGCGAGCGATTAAACGGCGGCAAATCCATATCGGCGCGAATTTCTTCAGCTAAAACCCGCCCGATTGATTCGTCCGAATTAATCGTTTCGGCTGCGAGCGAAAAAGATTCGTTTTTGATAATTTTGACGGCTTCGGCGACTGAAATCATAACTAGAGTTTTTATGAAATGGCGGAAAAAGACAAGCCGTCGAGAATAATTGGCAAGCGGGAAATCGGCGAAAACGAATTTCGGGAAAGTTAAAAGTTAATTGCAACTGAAAAGAGGAAAGCAGGGGAATTTACCGAAAAGATAAAAAATTACGAGGTGTAATCCCAATTTATGCCGGACTTGTCTTTATGTATTTTTTCAAATTTGAGAAATATCTGTTGGTATTTATCAACTTCTTTTTCCTTTCTCAAGGCGCGCAAAAGTTTTATCGCCATGGCGGAATGTCTGCAAATCCACCAGACGGCTTCAATGTTTGACGGCTCGAGCCGGTAGTATTCCTCGGCTAAATCAATTCCTCTGTCAATTTCTTTGAAAGCTTCGTCGGGTTTGCCTTGTGCTGCCAGAATTTCCTGCTTGTTATTAATCAGAACGACTTCTTCCAGCATCGGCTCGCGGTCGTTGGGGTCGGTTTTTCTGGAAGCTCGATTCATATCGAAGGCGATTTCCAAATTTTTTAACGCCTCGTCGTAATCTCGAACTTTGATCAATGCCTCCGCCACATTGCTGTATCCGACATACATCCGCTGCCGGTTTGTTCTTTCGTGGGGATTAAGCGAAACGAAAACTTTAATATATTCTAATGCTTGCCGGTGATGTTCCAGAGCTTGCCGGTAATAATCGTGAGCCGTTTCCCCGTTTCCTTTCCTTTCCTCGTTTTCGCCAAACCAAAGCAGCGCTGATCCGGTTCTTTGATTAAGTTTCATTAACAAACGCAGCAACGCCGCATCGTCCTCGTGTGACGGATAAAGAGCCTTGGCGTCGGTTAAAGCGAGTTGATAAACTTCGAGCTTTTTAGGCGTGTTTTCCCCCACATCTCCGAGCGTCACGCGCATTTGCAGCAGAAAGAGCGTCTGCTCAAAACTTTTTTCGGCTGCCGGTATTTGTTCGCCGAGAGCTATGGCTTTTTCGATTATACGGGCGGCGGCTGGCTTATCGCCCGAACGACTGACGGCTTGCGCCAGAGCGTCGTATGATTTTAATAATTCGTCTTTGAGTGCAGTGTCGGCGGGCGCAAGTGAAACGGCTTTTTCCAGCAAGTTGGCAGATTTTTGATAACTGATTAAGGCTTCGTCCAGTTTTCCGAGATTCGCATCATACGGTCTGCCCTGCGCGTCGCCGATTTTGCGGTAAGCCATTGCCGTTTCCTTCAAAAGTTCCACGTTGTCGCCGGCTTCCTGCGAAACGGCGTTGAGGTAGTTTACGGCGTCAACGACGAGTTTTTCGCGCAGCTTTGTCGTGCCTTCGAGTTTGGAGATTTCGTCGTGATAATCAAAAATCAAGGAATTAGCGATTTTTCTTACTTGATCGAATCTTTGTTCGGCAATCTGCTGATGCCGCCGGGCTTCAAACGATTGCCAGACAGCCGCGACCACGCCGCCGACAATCAGCACGACGGCGATTGCCGCGAGCGAAACTGCCAACCGATTGCGTTTGATGAATTTCGCGGCGCGATACTCGAAAGATTGCGGATGCGCTTTGACGGGCAAGCCGTTCAGATAATTTTTGATGTCGTCGGCGAATTGCTCGACCGAAGCGTAGCGCCGCTCTTTTTCCTTTCGTAACGCTTTGAGAACAATGTTGTCCAAATCACCCCTGAGCGATTTTGGATTTTGGATTTTGGATTTTGGATTGGTTGTTTGTTCAATGTTCGCAATTTGTTGATTGTCATTCTCGACAGTTTCCGAATCTGACTTTGAACTTTGAACTTTGAACTTTGAACTAACTGACATTGATGGCGGTTTTGGTTCGTTTTCGCAGATGCCGCGCAAGATTTCCATTCGCCCGACGCCGTAAATTTCATACGGCGATTTTTCTGTCAAAAGCTCGTAAAGAATTGCGCCGAGCGAGAATACGTCGCTCGCCGTAGTGATTGTTTCGCCCTTGATTTGTTCGGGACTCGAATACGCGGGCGTGAGCGGCGCGTTTTGCGTTTGCGTCTGCGCGTCCGTGTCGGCTTCGAGAATTTTTGCAATTCCGAAATCGAGCAGCTTTGCCTGTTCGTTTTTTGTGACCAGAATGTTTGACGGCTTCAAATCCCGATGCACGATTAACTGCCGGTGCGCGTAGGCAACCGCTTCGCAAACTTGCAGAAAAAGATTTAATCTTTGCTCAGTATCAAGTTCGTTTTCGCGGCAATAAACGTTTATCGGCGTGCCTTCGATAAACTCCATTACGTAATACGGCGTTTTATCGCGGGTAAAACCGCCGTCGAGCAGGCGGACAATGTTCGGGTGTTCGAGTTTGGCGAGAATTTGTCGTTCTTTTTTGAATCTTTTAACGAGTTCGTCCGAGAAAAAATTGCGGTTGACGAGTTTGACGGCGACGCGCTGTTCAAATTCGCCGTCAAAACGCACGGCTTCAAAAACCGCGCCCATTCCGCCGCGCTCAATCTCGCGTGCAATTTTGTAATGCCCGACGGTTTCTCCGACGAACGACGACGGTGAAAAGGAATCTGATTCGAGAGAAATCGGCTCGCCCAAAAAATCTTCGGCTTCGCGGTCAATATCAATCAACTCGGCGAGTTCCCGATAAAGCGTTTCCTCGTCGAGGCGGAGCGCGGCAAGATAAGCGGCGCGTGATTCGGGCGCAAACTCAACCGCTTCGTTGAAAATATCCTTCAATTTGCGCCAGCGATTTTGATTGTCGTTTTCCATAGCCGTCCGCACTCCGACAAATTAACTACTACTATTCATTTTTTTGTAAAGCCAGTTTCGCGCAAAACGCCATTCGCGCATCACCGTGCTGAGCGAAACGTCTAAAAGTCGGGCGATTTCGTCAAAGGTCAGACCGCCGTAAAAGTGCAATTCGATAATTTTCACCGCTTGCGCGTCGCGGTTTGCTAATTCAATCAGCACTTCTTCGAGCGCGATAACATCAACCTCGTTTTGCTCAAAATCAATCAGTGTATTTCCGTCATATGCTTCGAGTGGAAGATCTTCCTTGCCTTCGCCGCGTTTCTTGCGCCGTCGCCATTTGGCGTAATTGACCAGCACGCGCCGCATAATCGTCGAAGCGATGCTCAGAAAATAAACGCGGTCATTCAAATCGAGCGAATGCTGTTTGTGCAGAAGCAAATAAACTTCGTGAACGAGTTCCGTCGGACGCAAAGTGTGGTTCGGTCGCTCGTTGTGCAGATGATAAGCCGCAAGACGTTTGAGTTCGGCATAAACTTCGGGAATGAGTTTATTTAAATCCTTACCCTCTAACGTCTTGAGGAAATCATCTTCATTTGTCGCCTCTGGTTCTGACAATCTTCTCCTTAATCTTTTTGCTCAACTTATCACACAAACAAAATTTTTTCAAATTTTTTGACACAAAACTCTTCGTTTTGTTGCGTTACTGTTTGAAGCGCTCAAACCGAATAGAAGGAAGCCGCAGTTAATTACAGCTGTGCCTCAGCGGTTCCGAATGTCTTTGCGCCGTAATGTTTGAGGTTTGAGAACAAAGCGCGGGTATGAAAACAATTCGCCGCGCTGACTGACGTTCTATCTCTTATTTTTATAACTTTTGGAGGAGAAAAAAATGGTTTCAAGAAAAAACACAAAAAATTTGCGCTCGCTGTTGACGATTTTTGCCGTGTTAGTAACGGTTCTTTGGTGCGGCGAAAATACAATTACAACGAATGCTCAAACGAAAATGTCGAAAGACAATACGGTTGAGGCACGAGTTATCGCAATCGAAAAAGCAAGTTGGGAAGCGTGGAAAAATAAAGACAGTAAGTGGTTTCAAGCTAATCTGACGGAGGATGCTTTG
>MWVY01000115.1_pt1 | contig 19209 bp, 19 predicted proteins | sample 1047251 | NCBI WGS metagenome assembly MWVY01 (sample SAMN06349983, study PRJNA376086) | soil metagenome | isolation source: MS7-5 sample Antarctic (ecotone) soil | place: Antarctica | collected 2015-01-13
TTACTAGGAAACGTCGCGTCGGGATTGATTGCTTATAGCTTCAGAGAAAAAAAGCCATCATTGAATTTGAATAAGAATTGGCAATTAGAGCCGATTTTTATCTAATTCTTATCTCGAACTCAGGTTATTTAGAAGCTATCTCAAAAATACTTTGCGCTCTTCTTTGCGCCTTTGCCGCTTTGCGGGAGCAATAAAAAATCCCGCAAAGGCGCAAAGGAAGACAAAAATCAATTAAGACATCAAACTATTTTTGAGATGGCTTGTAATAATGCTTGGCAAAATAAAAAAGATGAAGAAAAAATTTGAAATCGTTGATCGGGTAGAGTTTATCAAAAATGCTTGTCTTGATAAAAAAGTTTTGCATCTCGGGTGTACGGATTATCCTTTCACCAAGGAGATGATAAAAAACAAAATGCTTCTCCATTTTGAGTTAAAAAAAGCCGCCAGAGAACTCTACGGGTTTGATTTCGACAAAGACGGCATTGATATTTTGTCCGCTGCTGGTGAAAAGGATCTTTATCACGTTAATCTAGAAAAGTTGGAAGAAGTCGAAATAAATGAAACTTTCGATGTGATTATTGCCGGTGAAATAATTGAACATCTTTCAAATCCCGGACTTTTTCTCAAAGGCATCCAGCGTTTTATGAAACCGACAACCAATCTGGTTATTACGACAATAAACGCTTATTGCGGAATGCGGATGCTGACATACGGCTTGCGCGGGGAAGGCGGAGCGCACGAACCGGTGCATCCCGACCACGTCGCTTATTATTCTTATTCGACATTGCGGGTCTTAATCGAGCGCGAAGATTTGAAAGTCAATAATTTTGCTTTTTACAATACGGGCGCAGAACATCGGAATCTAGCTCCCTGGAAACAGAAACTTGCCAACGACATCAGCGTTTTTATCGCCCGGCAGTGGGCGGACGGAATTATCGCCGAATGTAGTCTATCAAAATGAAAAGCAGTTGGTCGCGGAGTGCATTATTCGGTTTTATATCGTGGCTGCTGCCGCTCGGTTTGACTTTTATTGCCACGCCGATAGTCGTTTGGCAGCTCGGTGTCGAAGAATACGGATTATATGCGCTGGTTTTAGGTTTTATCAGCTATTCATTTACGTTCAGTATCGGACGGGCGGTAACAAAATATGTCGCCGAATATCGGGCATCCGGTCAAACCGAGCGAATCCGAGAAACTCTGGCGGCAACTTTATGGATAAGTCTGTTGGTTGGTCTGGGCGGCACACTGATTCTATGTTTTTTTGCGCGTTTTATCGTCGTTGCTCTTTTTGATATCAAACCGGAAATGCAGGAAAATGCGATTATTGCATTTTATCTTGCCAGTGCGACGATATTTTTTGTGATGCAGGCGCAAGTTTTTAGCGGGGTTATCCAAGCCGTTCACCGCTTGGATATTTTCTCCGCCATCACGACGGTGGTTTCGGTGTCGGGAATTTTGGGAAACATCATAATTGTTTTGGTAGGTTACGGAGTAAGAGAACTACTCATCTGGAATTTAACAAATTTGGCGGTGAGCTGTGTTTGGTTTTATTTGGCGGGCAGGCGGTTATTACCGGAAGCAAAATGGGGATTGAAATGTAGTCGGGAAGTTTTAAAATCGGTCGCTAAGTTTGCCATTGGTATTACGTTAAGTCAACTGATATTTAATTTTTTATTGCTCTTTGAACGCGGTTTGATAACCCGCCAATTAGGAACCGAGAATTTAACATATTACGTTATACCAATGAATTTGACCGGACAGATTCATATTTTCAGCAGCAGTTTGCTGCTGATGATTTTTCCATTAGCAAGCGAACTCGGAGCAAAATTGGAAATCGAACGGTTACGGGCGATTTATCAACAAGTCAGCAAATATCTTTTTGCCATCGTAACTTTTATCGTTATCTCAATATCAGTCTGCGGTTATGAATTTTTCAGACTTTGGCTCAATTCGGAATTTGCCAATAAGGCATATTACATCATCATAATGCAAGCCGCGACGTTTGGGATGATAGCCGTCGGGATTATCGCCTGGCAAATAATGGAAGGCTTCGGCTATACCCGAAGCAATGCTCTGGTGGCGATTATTTGGGTTGCTTTGAGTTTGTTTTTGATGATAATGTTGATTCCGGTTTTCAAATTAGAAGGAGTCGCTTTCGGACGAATGTTTGGGTGCGTTTCAATGCTGGTTTATATGCTGTTAGTTGAAAAACGGGTTTTCGGAAAAACGTTATGGTCGTTTTGGGGACAGATATTGTTTTTATTGTTTTTACCTGCCATTTCAACTGCTGCGGTTGAATATATTTCATTACGCTATTTTTTAACTGGTTGGGCAGGACTTTTTACTGCCTGCGGTTTAGGCGGGATAGTCTTTATGAGTATGTTGTTTGCCACCCGATTTTTATCTTTGGATGACAAACGTATTTTGCACCAGCAATTCCTTAAAGTGTTTCCACGGTTTTCTTAACTAAATGATTGAACAAGAACAGATTAAAATATCTTCGTCATTTGATAAAACTCGTGCGCCAATCTCACCGAATGTGCATGAAAGAGTCTTAAAGTTGATTGTCCGTTATTTGGATAAAAACAGTGAAGTGCTTGACTTAGGTGCCGGTGAAGGAGAATTTACCCGACGTTTAATAAAAGAAGATTATCGGGCAATCGCGGTTGACGGTTTAGACATTTTTTGGCAGAATCCGCAAATCCCGCTTCTGATTGCCAACCTGGATGCCGAATTTGCTTCCACCGTCAGCCCGGATGGAAAAAAATATAATGCGGTAGTTGCCATCGAAGTGATTGAACACTTGGAAAATCCCTTTTTATTTCTTCGTGAATGCGCCAAATTATTAAAACCGGACGGACTTTTGTTTATCACCTCACCGAATGTTGAATCAATCACATCCCGGATTATCTTCTTATATACAGGGCGGTTAAAGTCATTCGGTGAAAGTGAAACATTACGTCCGGCGCATATTACTCCGATTTTTAAGTGGAAATTTGATCTAGCTTTTGAAGAATCTGGTTTCGAGTATGTTTGGGAAGGTTATAATCGGAATTCTTATCACGTCGGCGACCGTCCGCACAACAAAATCGGCAGTTTGATAGCAAAATTAATTCGACCTTTTGTCAAAGGTGAAAAGAATGGCGAAAATCGGATAATTGTTGCTCGCCGCCGACAGGTAGAAAAATAGGAAAATATCAAGAAATGATTGAGGCAAGAAGATTTAATACGGTTAAACCGACGAGAGCCAGTCAATCAAGCCCTTTATTTATAGCATTCGGCTTGATGGCAGGGACTTTGATATTATTTTTAGCTTGGTTGTTGATAGATGATAATTTTTGGCGAATCCATGTAAATTATTATTTGCTGCCTTGGATTGGCGCGACTGCGGTTGTATTGCTGGGACCGACAATTTATTTACTTTACCGAAAAAAGTTGGACATTTTTCACCCTTTAGTTCACGCGGCGTGGTCTTATTGGTTTCCATCATTTGTCGTGGGCGGGCTGTTCATTGCCACCGACATGATACAACCTTATCAATTAAGTTTGTTGAGCGACCCGCAATCCGATCTGATTTGGACTTATGTCTATGTGATGTTGGGTTTTGCCAGTATGACTCTCGGATTTTATTTGCCGCTCGGCAGATGGTTGGGAGAATATGCCAGCCGCCAATTACCTGCCTGGAATTGGAAACCTCATCAGGTACTGCTTCCGGCAATGGTTTTTCTCGGCATCGGACAGTTTTTTTATGTCAGCGCATTTTTCTCAGGTGTTATCGGATACAGTATAACCGACCTCACGGATGTCTACAGCACCTTAAATTATACTTTGTCATTTTTATCTTTGGAAGCCGGATTTTTAGTGGCGATGTATATTTTTAAGTCGCGTAATATTCGAATCGAGCATATCTTAGCTTTCGGCGTAATTATTGTGCTTTTGCTTTCCCGACTGAGTTTAGGGGCAAACCGAAGTAGTATATTGTTAATTGTTATTCTATTGGCGATGGCATATTTTTATTCCGGCAGACGATTAACGCCGACGACCGGAGGTGTCTTTGGAGTGTTGGCATTATTAGCAGTTATTGGGGGAATGATTTATGGGACAACCTTCAGAAACGTTAAAATGTCGGAAGAAAGAACCGACTTAGAGCAGCAAATTGAAACCGTCAGTCGGACGATTGATACAATATCTACGCAAGACACCGATAAAGTATTAGACGAGGGATTTACAAATCTTGCGGAACGAATTGACGGTATAAGTTCAGTGGCAGTAGTGGTTTCCAATTATGAACGACTAAAGCCATATGAGGCTTCCTACGGACTGGAAAATAATATCATTACAGACCTTTGGACCTCATTTATTCCGCGTTTTTTATGGGCGGAAAAACCGGCGATCTTTGATGCCCGCGCCTACAGCGATTTGTATTTTAATTTTGACGGGAATTCATACGCTTTAACTCCTGTCGGAGATCTGCTGCGAAATTTCGGTCCCGTCGGAGTTTTGATCGGAATGATAATTGCCGGAATGTTTCTGCGTTTTGCTTATTCCGCGTTGATTGAAAACCAAACAATTACCATCGGTCGGGCAACGGCTTATTATATGTTTCTGGTGAGTTTGACTTACGAGGGGTTTTACAGTTCGATAATTATTTATGGTTGGCGGATCTTTGCCCTTGTTTTTATCAGCTTTGTTTTTGCCGAATTTTTATTAATCGCTAAAAAGCGCATGTGATTTTGCCGGAAAATGGAAATTATAGTTTTTACAAACGGCTGCTTTGATATAATTCATCCCGGACATATTGAGTTGCTGAGAAAAGCCCGCGAATTGGGAACAAAATTGATTGTCGGTATCAACAGCGACAATTCGGTGCGGAAAATAAAAGGGAATCGGCGACCGTTCATTACGGAAAATGATCGGGCGGAAATCTTAAAAAATTTGCGGTGGGTTGATGAAGTCATAATCTTTGACGAATTAACGCCGGAAAAACTCATCGCTGAAATAAAACCTGATGTGTTGGTCAAAGGCGGTGATTGGAAGGTGAAAGAAATCATCGGCGCGGATTTTGTAAAAAAAAACGGCGGCAAGGTGTTCTCAGTTCCTCTAAAAGAAGGGCATTCTTCAAGCAATATAGTTGAAAAAATAATGCAAAATCGAGAAAAATCCGAAGAGCAAAATTTAAGTCAATCCGACCAAAAAAACTTGATTGAGAATTCACTGAAAACTCACATTGAATTATTTCAAAAAATCTTACAAGAAGAAAAAACCAATATTGAAAATTGCGCCGAACTGATTTTTAAAACTCTTGAAAAGGGAAATAAAATTTTGATTTGCGGCAACGGCGGCAGTGCTGCAGACGCCCAGCATATCGCGGCGGAATTTGTCGGTCGCTATGAAACTGACAGAAAGGCACTATCGGCAATCGCTTTGACAACTGATACTTCCGCGCTGACTGCAATAACCAACGACTTTGATTTTGAAAAAGTTTTTGCCAGACAAATCGAAGCTCTCGGACGCGAAGGTGATTTATTAATTGCCATCAGCACCAGCGGAAATTCACCAAATGTTATCTCAGCCGTAATGACGGCGCGGCAGTTCGGATGCAAAGTCTTGGGATTGACCGGCGCAAATGGTAAAAAACTGGCATCTCTGTGCGATGCCTGCATTTTGATTCCAGACGCGAGAACCGCACGAATTCAGGAAGCCCATATTACTGTCGCTCATATTTGGTGTGAAATGATTGACGCTAAATATACTTACCTCTAATTTGGCGTGAAAAAATTTAATAAAACCCAATTCCAAATCAAAATGAAGAATTTAGAAAACTTCTCAAAAGTAAAAGTTTTGATAGTCGGCGATATCATGCTTGATCGTTTTTGGTGGGGAAATGTTACCCGTATTTCGCCCGAAGCACCGGTTCCGGTAATGAATCTAAGAAATACAAGTGTAAGTGCGGGCGGCGCGGCAAATGTCGCCGCCAATGTTGCCGGGCTCGGTGCTCAACCTTTTCTAGTTGGCGCAATCGGTGATGACCCAGAAGCCGAGTTGTTTCCCGAAATTTTAGCTGATTCAAATGTTTCCGCTGATTTTTTAATAAAAATCAGCGAAAGACAAACCACCGTTAAAACCCGCGTTATCGCTCACAGCCAGCAAATTGTGCGAATTGATCAAGAAACTAGAGAGAGGTTAAATAAAAATCAGGAAGCAAAACTTTGGAATCGGATTTCAAATTTAATTAATGAAGTCAAAGTTATTGTCTTATCGGATTACGCTAAAGGCGTTTTGACCGATAATTTGTTACTGCGTCTGATAACGACAGCAAGAGAGAAAAATAAATTGGTTTTGGTTGACCCAAAGGGGAAAAATTTTTCAAAATACAAATATGCAAGCCTGTTGACACCAAATCGTCGCGAGATAACCGAAGCCTGTAAATTGGAAGAAGATGAGCGTGGTTTGATGGAAGATGCGGGGAAGAAATTGGTTGGGAAACTTCAACTCGAAGCATTATTAATTACAGAAGGTGAAGACGGAGTGACATTAGTTGAAAAAAACAAACAGCCGCGGCATTTAACAGCTTTAGCAAGAGATGTTTATGATGTAACAGGCGCGGGAGATACGGTTATTGCTTGTTTGGCGGCAGGACTTGGAAGCGGAATGAGTTATCTTAAAGCGGCAAAGTTCGCTAACTTAGCGGCAGGTTTGGTGGTTGAACATATCGGAACAACACCGATTTCTCTGGAAATGTTAAAAAATGCGCTTTCAGAAAATAATCAAATCTGATATTGAATTTACTTTTAGCTTTATGAAAAAAAGGTTACTTTTCATTGAAAGAAAATTATCGGAATCTGTCAGTATCGAAAAAGTTTTCAGACAAATCGCCAAAAGCCTTTCGCAAGAAAAATTTGAAGTCTTTTTTGACCAGCTGCCATATTACGCAACGACAATTTCAACCTTCAAAAACTTGTTATTATACCGCCGACCGAAAGCCGATATTTATCATATAACCGGTCATATTCATTTCATAGCTTTGGTTTTACCGAGAGAAAAAACGGTTTTAACCATTCACGATTTAAGAATTTTATATTCCCGGAGAGGTTTGCGCCGGTTTGTTTTAAAAAAATTATTTTTTGATTTGCCAATTAAAAAACTTAAATATGTAACAGCAATTTCTGAAGCTACTAAAAATGAAATTTTACTGCATACAAAATGCGACGCGGCAAAAATAAGAGTTATCGAAAATCCGCTTCAAGCGCATTTTTATAATCAAACTCAAAGGAAATTTAATTCGCAATGTCCGACGATTTTGCAAATCGGGACCTCGCCCAATAAAAATTTGAGTAATGTTATAAAAGCCTTAAGAGGAATAAATTGCAGATTGAGAATCATCGGCAAAATTGATAATGAAACTCTTGCCGCTCTAACAGAAAATCAAATTTTTTTTGATAATGCCGTCAACTTAAATGATATTGAGATTAGAAATGAATATGAAAAAGCTGATATAGTAACATTTTGTTCAACTTACGAAGGATTCGGTTTGCCGATTATTGAAGCTCAAGCCATGCAAAGTCCGGTTATCACCAGCAACCGTAGTCCAATGAAAGAAGTAGCCGGCGAAGGCGCGGTTCTGATTGAGCCGGAAGATATAACAAGCATCAGAAATGGAATATCCAATATTATAGACAATGAATCTTTAAGAAAAGATTTGATTAAAAAGGGAATTATTAATGTCAAAAGATTTGAATCCTCATATATAGCCAATTTATACGAAGAACTTTATCGTGAAATACTTGATAAAAAATAGCCAATAAACATTAATATTAAGATGCCGACCAAACAAATTGAAGACAAAAAGCCTAAAATCCTAGTAATCTGTAATTATTATTTGCCGGGTTATAAGCGCGGCGGAAGTCTACGGACAATCGTCAATATGGTTGACCGTCTGAAAAACAGATTTGATTTTTGGATTGTTACACGAGACCACGATGGCGACAATATCCAATATAAAAATGTTAAGATAAACGATTGGAACGATGTCAGAGGTGCGAAAGTCTTTTATTTGTCGAAAAAGAACGTGAAAATTTCAAAAATTCGTGAACTAATTATTGAGACCAAACCAGATTCCGTTTATCTCAACAGTGTATTTTCGCCATTGTCCATTTTCGTTTTGACGTTGCGCAGATTGTCGCTCATTCCGAAACTAAATATCATCCTCGCCCCCGAAGGTGAAATTTCAGACGGGGCTTTAAAGATAAAGCCAAAAAAGAAGAAAATTTTCTTAAAACTAGCTAAAAACTTGGGCTTGCATGAAAATCTGATTTGGAAAACCGCATCTGAATTTGAAAAACATGAATCCGAACTAATAAAGGGAAGCGGAGGGGAAGTTTTTGTTGCTCCGAACTTGCCGGCGCGGCAGATGTTTCTCGAAGATTATAATCAGAGTTTAAAACCTCAAAAACATATTGGGGAAGCAAAAATGGTTTTTCTTTCACGTTTTATGCGTAAAAAAAACTTTAATTGGCTGTTAAATTTACTAGACCAGGTAAAGGGGAATTTACAAATCGATATTTACGGGAATTTAGAAGATAAAGATTATTGGCAGGAAACTCGGCAAATTATAAAAAATTTACCGGAGAACATTAAGATTGAGTATAAAGGACTTCTCCCATATGAGGAAGTTCTTAATAAACTATTTGAATATCACTTTTTTATATTGCCGACTTTAAGCGAAAACTTTGGACATGTTTTTATTGAAGCACTAGCGGCAGGCTGCCCTTTAATTATTAGCGACAGAACTCCCTGGATAAATTTGGAAGAAAAACAGATTGGCTGGGATTTGGCTTTGGAAAAACCAGAACAGTGGAAAAAGTTAATCAATTATTGCTTAGATTTAGATAATGAAAGTTACAGTGAATTCTCAAGTAATGCAAGAAAATTCGCAGTCGATTGGTTATCAGATACAAATGTCGAAGAAAATACCTTGAGGGTTTTGGAACGTAGCTTAGGTATTACTTCAAAGCCCACAAGCTAAATCCTGTAACGTAACTTGTTACCAAGTTTCAAAATACTTAAAATGTTGGTCGGCAGACGTTTAATTAATCTCTTTAACTATGAAAATTTTAATAATCGGCGGCGGCGGAATGCTTGGACATAAATTAGTTCAAGTTTTCAAAGAAAAATTTGATGTCTGGACAACAATCAGAAGTAATTTCGATAAATATAAAAAATTTGGAATTCTAGACAAGAAGAAAACCATAGAGAACCTTAGTGTTGAAGATCTTAAAACAGTTGAAAAAATTATTAGTAGAATTCATCCCGATGTTATAATCAATGCCGTCGGAATTATTAAACAAGTCCAAACTTCCCGAGACGTAGTTAAAACTCTAACAATAAATTCAATTTTCCCTCACCACCTGGCGGTAATTGCCGAGAAAAATGAAGCACGTTTAATAAATATCAGCACCGATTGCGTATTCAACGGAAAAAAGGGGAATTACAAGGAGATAGACTTGCCGGACGCACTAGATTTATATGGTAGAAGTAAAAATTTAGGCGAAGTCGGGAAGAGAAATTGCCTAACACTGCGAACATCCGTCATTGGTCGGGAACTTGAAACAAGTCATAGTCTTCTCGAATGGTTTCTAAGCAATCAAGGAAAAAAGGTAAAGGGTTTTATCAACGCGGTCTATTCGGGCTTTCCGACAATTGTTTTTGCAGATATTCTTGCCGATTTGCTGGTCAATCATAAAAATTTGGAGGGAATTTACCATCTTTCGAGCGAGCCAATAAATAAATTTGAGCTTTTAAAGCTGATTAAATCCGCTTATAAAGCGGACATAGAAATTGAGCCGTTTGAAGAATATAAGATTAACAGAAGCCTTGATTCGACAAAATTGAGAAGAGAGATTGGATTTGAGCCAATGAGTTGGGAAAAAATGGTTAAAGTTATGGCAGATGACCCGACTCCATATAAGGATTGGAAAAAATGAACAAATTAGAAGGTAAAAGAGTTTTAGTAACGGGCGGAAACCGGTGCGCTTGGGCAAACTCTTGTCAAAAGAATTTTAAGCACATTAGCTGAGATATTGTTTTCTAATTAAAATTTCAGAAGGCAGAGGGAAAAATGGAGCAAGGCGAGAAACGCAAAAACAACATCCAGAATTGCCTTTGGGTCGTAACGGAACTTTATTATCCCGAAAATAATCAGACAGGTTATTATATGACCGGTATTGCCGAGGGATTGACGGGAAAATATAACGTCAAAGTAATCTGTGGACAACCGAATTACGCGGCACGCGGCACTCGCGCCGCGAAAAAAGATTTTCACAGAGGGGTAGAAATTTTTCGTGTCTGGAGTACAACTTTAAATAAAGATGTGTTGATTTTTCGATTATTAAATATGCTGACGCAGGGCGCGTCAATTTTTGTTAAATCCTGGTTAAAGTTCAACCGAGGTGAAAATGTTTTGGTAGTTTCCGCTCCGCCTTCGCTGCCGTTTGTAACCGCTTTGGCGGCAAAATTGCGCCGCGCCGAATATACTTTGGTCATCCAGGACAAGTATCCCGAAACGTTAGTTGCCGTCGGCAAATTAAAGGCTGATTCGATTTTTGTAAAATTGTTAAATCGCTTGAATAGCTGGCTTTACAACGGAGCAAAAAAAATTATTGTGGTCGGACGCGATATGCGGGAGTTGGTTTATGCTCAATTAAATCATAATTCAGGGCGGGAAACGCCGATTGACGTTATCCAAAATTGGGCATCGCTGGAGGAAATTGAGCCTGCGCCGCGCTATGAAAACCGACTTTTGCAGGAGTTAGGACTTTTGGAAAAATTCGTATTTTTATACGCGGGAAATATGGGACATCCGCAGGATATAGAGAGCGTTGTCGAGTGTGCAAAAAAATTAAAGAACGACGAACGATTTCATTTTCTATTTATTGGTTCAGGCGTTAAAAGAAAATGGTTGGAGCGCGAAGTTAAAGCCAACCGGCTAAAAAATATAACACTTTTAGAGCCGCGCCCGCGCTCCGAACAGAGTTTATTTTTGAATGCCTGTGATGTCGGTTTAGTTCCGTTGGTCAAGAAAATGCGCGGGGCGGCAATGCCGAGCCGGACGTATAATATTCTAGCCGCCGGAAAGCCGGTTTTGGCTTTGACGGAAGAAAATTCGGAAGTGGCGCAGGTCATCGAGGAAGACCGAGTCGGCTGGTATGTGCCGCCGCGGGAGCCGGAAAAACTTCTACAAATGATTTACAAAATTTATCAGGAACGCGAAAAAATTCCCGAAATGGAAATCCGCGCCCGAAAAACGGCACTCGAAAAACACTCTCTGAAAGTTGCCGTTGAAAAATATAGGGAATCAATTTAAAAATCGCGTCCGATAACGTCTGTGAAGATTGAATATGTAAGTATTAAAATTTTATGAGAGTAATTATAACAGGCGCCGGCGGATTTATTGGGAAGGGAATTACGGCTGAATTAGAAAAAAACAATTTCACAGTTTTTCAATTTGGTAGAACAAATCAAGCACAACAATCTCGATTTGAAAATGAAGTTTCACAAAATAACTTTTTTGCGGCAGATATAACCGATTATAAAAACTTTTCCGAGTTGGAAAAATTATCAAACATTGATGCGGTTGTTCATACGGCGGGCTTGGCGCATCAGTTTGGAGATACCGGGAAAGAAAAGTTTGATTCGGTAAATGTTTTGGGAACAAAAAACGTTACTGAATTAGCGGTAAAATTAAAAGCCAGACAGTTTATCCTGATTAGTTCGACGGCAGTTTACGGGATAAAAAAGCCGGACAAACAGCAAATCGGACAAAATCATAGTTTGGTTATTGATGAAGACACAGTTTGCCAGCCGCAGACTCTCTATGCTGAAAGTAAATTAGAAGCCGAAAAAGTGTGTATTGATATTTGCAAAAGACATTCGCTTCCATTAACTATTTTGCGGCTGGCTCCGGTCATCGGTGAAGAAAACGCCGGAAATGCGGCGCGGCTGGTCAACGCCATAGATAGAGCGCGTTTTGTCTGGATTGGAAAAGGTAGAAACCTAAAAACTCTGATATATAAAAAAGATGTGGCACGAGCGGTTTTCCAGGTTTTAAAAAATAAAAAAAGCGGCACAGAGATTTTTAATTTGGCAGCCGAGCCGATAGCGATGAAAGAATTTGTCGGCGAAATAGAAAAGCAGTTGGATAAAAAAGTTCCGAAATTCTGTATTCCGCCCGGTATTCTGCGAAAAATCTTTTTGATAAATGCAAAAATTTTAGGAATTAGAAAGGTAGATAAAGTATCGGACACCATGAAAAAATGGTTATCGGACGATATCTATTCGGCGGAGAAAATCAAACAAAAATATAATTTCGAGCCGCAGACGTCAATGGCGGAGGCAATCAAAAGGCAAGTCCGGTGGTATCTTGACAGAAAAAACAGAAAAAACAAAAAAATCAAAAGGTGATTTTAAGTGGATAAGATTTTAGTATTTTTAATAGTTTTTATTGCGGCTTATGCGGGAGTTGAAATTTTCCGCCGATGGAGCCATCGGCGGAAAATTTTCGATGTTCCGAATGAGAGAAGTTCGCATACGACACCGACACCGCGCGGCGGCGGCATAATTATAGTTTTAGTCTGTTTGATTTTTTACACGATAAACACAAATTTTGTTTCGCATAACTTTTCGTGGAGTTATCTATTGGGCGCAACTTTGGTAGCATTGGTCAGCTGGCTCGATGATGTTTTCGATATTTCATTCGTCTGGCGGATTTTAGTACATTGCGCCGCCGCACTTCTCGTAATTCTGACACTGGGTTTTTTCGAGGAAATTTATCTTCCTTTGGCGGGAAAAACCGAGTTTGGATTTTTCGGGGCAATACTGACTTTTTTCTGGATAGTGTGGCTGACTAATGCCTATAATTTTATGGACGGCATTGACGGTATTGCCGGAATGCAGGCTATAACTGCCGGAATCGGTTGGCTAATTGTGGGCGAACATTTAGGATTTAATGAAATTGGATTTTACGGCGGCGTGATTGCCTGTTCGAGTCTGGGTTTTTTAATTCATAACTGGCAGCCGGCAAAAATTTTTATGGGTGATGTCGGGAGTGCCTTTTTGGGATACAGCTTTGCAGTTTTGCCTTTATTGGCAAAAAATAAAAGTTCTGATAATTATCCACTTTTGCCGGTAATCGCCGTCGGACTGGTTTTTCTTTTTGTTTCTGATACGTTAATAACTTTTTTCGGCAGGATTCTAAAAGGTGAGAGAATATGGCAGGCGCACCGCCGCCATCTTTATCAAAGATTTGTAATTAAGGGGTTTTCTCATCGTTTTGTAACACTTTTTTACAGTTTTATTTCATTTATTTTTATCGGAATAATTATATTCTGGCTAAAAACCAGAAGTTAAAATGTATGATAAAAATGCATTAAAAGGCTTGGAAATTCTGAAAGCAGACATTTTTTTTCAAAATAACGTTGATTTTTTAGACTGACTTATTGACAACCAATTAATTTTCATTTCATAGTAATGATATAGGAATCTAGGAATATTTCCTATTGCATAAATTTATTTGTATAAATTTATAAACCGTGCCATAATTTCAAAAGGTTAAATAGACAGTAAATTTTATTTATCCAAAATGCTTGCTAAAAATTAAAACTGCAAAAAATTAATTAAACTGTTTTCTAAAATTGGAGGAGAAAAAATGAGTAACTCGCAATCACCGACAGCTCGGGTAGAAGGCTTAGTCATCCAGGAGATGCCGGACGAAGTGTTGGTATATGATTTGGATACACATAAAGCGCACTGTTTAAATCAAACAGCGGCTCTTGTTTGGAAGTCTTGCGACGGGAAAAATTCCGTGACAGACATAAAAAATAAATTGGAAAAGGAATTTAAGACAACGGTTCCTGAAGATATGGTATGGTTGGCGATAGACCAATTATCGAAAGATAAATTATTGGAAAAGGAAATCGAAACCAAAATCAGCGGACTGTCGCGCCGCGAGGTTATCAAAAAAATAGGCTTTGCATCGATGGTGGCACTTCCGGTGGTAGCGATGCTGAGTTTCCCGCAATCGGCTCTGGCTGTGGCGTGTCCAACTCCGCAACAAGGAACTCAAGGTTCGTGTGCGCCAGGACAATTGTGTTGTAGTGGAGAGTGTGTTGCTGTTCCGGCTGGTAGTGGTTGTCCAACTACATAGCTGCCTGGTAGTAGATTGGCAAAGACTTGAATATTACTTTTTCAAAAAGTTTATATTCAAGTCTTTACTTTTAAATAAAACAAATTTTTCCATAATAATTGTGAACAAAGTGAACAATGGATTAGCAAAACAAAATTTCAGCCCACTATTTGAGAAAATCAGTTGGAAGGTGAATTTTGGATTTGAATGTTATGGCGTTAGGATTGGAATCAGAGCCGATTCTTTACGATTTAAGCCGATATTAGAAAAGATGCTGCCGAGTGTTGGTCGGGTGAGAAATTTTGAAGACTCACAAGAAATTGTTTCGCTTATCGCCGAAAGGGGAAAAAGTGTCAACGGTTTATATTTTAATAATGAACCTGCGCTAAAATTTGAAGAAAATCAGGACATTTCGTTGGAAAATTTGAGCGATAAATTTTTGATTATTTTAGCCATTTCTTCTCTGCCGGCAAAACTTTATCTGCACGCCGGAGCGGTAACCTGGAAAAATGCCGGAATTATTCTGCCGGGCGAATCCTTTAGCGGTAAAACGACATTGGTTAAGGAATTTATCAAAGCCGGTGCCGATTATGTAACAGATGATTTGACGGTTCTCACCGACACAGGATTTGTCTTGCCTTTTCCGCGCCAATTAGCAATCAGAACCGATGTAGGCAGAGAGTTAAGGACAGCGGATTATTTTGGAGCGAAAACAATTGTGGAAAAGGTTAAACTCAAAATGATTGTTTTTACCGAATTTGAGAAAAACGCGGTCTGGCAACCACAGACTTTTTCACCGGGAAAAACAGTGATGAAATTAATGGACAATTTTTATTATAAACCGGCGATTAGAAAAGTCCCGGACCAAATAATCAAGACATTAGCAGAAATTGCGGGCGGAATAAAAGTGTATGAAGGCAAAAGGGGCGACGCGCGGAGCGTGATAGATTGGGCAGCGAAAAACTTTTAATTTCTGGAAAAGTATCTGATGAAGGAAGCAAACGGTAATTTACTTCAAAACAATCAAGCCGAAGAAGTGAGGGCGGTCAATGGGTCGGCTGAAATGTATCATTTGCTTATGTTTAGAGTGTATGAAAAAAACATTCAAGGTGTGTGGAAACATTTTAAGGAATATCGAATCGAGCCGATTTTAATTAAGGGATATTCTGCCGCACTCAATTATCCCGAGCCGCATCTCCGACCGTTAGGTGATATAGATTTGGCAGTTAATCCCAAACATTTCGCCCGGGTATTGGAAGTAAACAAGCGATTGAAGATGGGCGAGGTGGATCTGCACAAAGGATTAAGACATTTGGATACATTAAGCTGGAGCGATATTTTTGAAAACTCGAAGCTGATCAGGTGCGGACAAACAAATATCAGAATTTTGCGTCCTGAAGACCATTTAAGAGTTCTATGCGTTCATTGGTTAAATGACGGCGGTATCAATAAAGAAAAACTTTGGGATATTTATTATGCGGTAAAAAACCGAGGCGAAAATTTTGATTGGGAGAGATGTTTAGAGACAGTGAGCAGAAGAAGAAGAAAATGGGTAATTTGTGCTATCGGAGCAGCTCATAAATATCTGGCACTTGAAATTGCAGACACGCCCCTTGCCGAAGAAGCCAAACAACTACCGGCGTGGATGATACAGACAATTGAGAAGGAATGGAACAGCCCGGTTAAATTTAAATATCTGCATATTTGTCTGCGCGACCGAAAAGAATTTTTAAAACAATTAGGCAAAAGAATTCCGCCCAATCCAATCCAGGCGACGATTGAAATGGAGGGGGAATTTGACAACCGCCCGCGAATTTTTTATCAAACAGGCGGTATTTTTTTAAAGCTCAAACCTTCTCTCAAAAGAGTAACAAAAAGCATAATTGGTGATTGGCGGGAAAAGAGAACGGCTAATGAGTAAAAAAATAATACTGGCGATAGAAACAGCCATAGAGGGCGGAAGTATTTCGCTTTTGGAAAATGAAAGGGAGATTGACTTCTGGATTGGAAAAAGGGAAGTTTCAAAGGCAGAAGATATTTTAGTACAAGCAGCTGATTTGCTAAAGAAAAATAAAATTGAAAAAACGCAGATAGATTTGGTTGCCTTTTCCAGCGGTCCGGGCAGTATTACAGGTATCAGAATCGGTTTCGCGACTGTTTTAGGGTTACAAAGAAGTTGGAACTGCCGTTGGATTGGAGTAAGTGTTTTGGAAGCATTGCTTTTGTTGTCAGAAAAACCGACAAGGATACTTACTGCCGTGCCGCTCGGAAGAAAGCAGGTAGCCTGTCAGATTTTTGGAGATAACAATTTTAATTTGACAGCAAATAAATTACCGGAAATCAATACTTTTAAGGAATTTATTGAGTTTATAAATCAAATGAAAGTTGATGAATTGATAGTTCACGACCAACTATTTTCCTTGGTTGATGAGCAAAATCAAATAAACTCAATAAAAAAAGCAACATTGGTTAACGCGGGTAAAAATTTAGCGAAGGTTATCGGAATTAGAGGGTTACAGATAACCGATATAAGCACGTCTATAAGCACGTCGAAAAATCTAAAAAAATCAAAAAAAATTTAAAATGATACTATCAGTCAAAATAAAAAATTGAAAAATGAATTAATAGAAATTTCCGCTCTGGAAGAAGGAGATATAGAAGAAATTTTGAAAATTCAAACCGAGTGTAACTTAGCTCTATGGAACTGCGTTGATTATCAAAAAGCTATCCATAATAATATCTTAACTGCTTTCGTCGCAAAAAGACAAAAAGAAGTCATCGGCTTTATTATAGGGCGTCTGATAATGAATGGCTATTATTATCCAATCTTTCAAGCACAAAAATCCCTAAAAAAACTCGAAAACTTAAACCAAATAGGGCACAAATATAAAAATGAATATGGAAACGAAGCCGAATTATATAATTTTGCCGTTGCTAAAAAATATCAAAATAAAGGGGTGGGGGAAAAATTACTTAGTAAATTCACAGAAGTGGCAAAAAATAATAGAATAGCTTTAATTTGGCTGGAAGTAAGGAAATCAAATATAAATGCAATCAGATTTTACCGGAAAAACAATTTCTGCGCATCTTATCAAAGAAAAAATTACTACAACAATCCGGTCGAAGACGGGATCGTTATGAAGTTAATTTTATAAGAAATCGTTTTATTAAATAGACTTAATTCAGACAAGGTTTCTAATTATTAAATAGACTTGATTCAGACAGGGTTTCTAATATAACATCTTATTTATGGCTCGCCAATATCGTATAAATATATGGTAGTCGCTTATATTTGTTCGAGTGAGCTAAAAAGAATTACAAAGTAGGAAGGAAAACAATGCTATGAATATATCAACGGTAGATACAGTAAGAGATGAACTTATTAAAGAAAACCAAACCTTTAGAGAATTGGTACAACAACACCAAAGCTATGAAAAAAGATTGTCCGAATTAGCCCAGTTAACTTACCCGAATGATGAAGAATTGTTAGAAGAAACCACGCTGAAAAAGAAGAAGTTAAACATCAAAGACGAAATATACGCGATGATTCAAAACTATCCCAGTCCATAATCAGTAGTTTCACATCTTCATTAATTGACAAACTAACTCGCTAAAAGAAGATTTTTTTATCAATATCTCTCTTTTGGTTGATTATTTTGTCATGCAACCGCCGGCAGCAGCTGCAACAACCGTTATTAAACCTTTGTTGGTCGGGAAGGCAATTAGATTATTTAATGCGATAAGGCGACTATTCAAATAGTTTTCAGTTCCGGGAAATATTTGATTTATTGATTTCCCGGCTGCCAATTCTATAATATTTGCAACTGCTTCAGTGGAGGTAACAAATACACCAAAGTTATCGATGATTAGAGGCATCTCGGTTATTCTGGCAGCCAGTCTTTTTTTCCATATTAATTTCCCTTTTTCCCTCGAGACCATATAAATAAAATTATCAAAAGATGTAACTAAGATTCCCATAGGCGTAAGAACCAGATTCGAAATTTCCGCCCCATAGCGTAATTGCCATAAAATCTTTTTGTTTTGTGGATTGATCGCGTAAACTCCGCCTTTTTTATCACCCCAAAACAGCAGACCGTCTTCAAATAAAACCGCCTTAGGTTCTGTCTTTGCTTTGATTTGATATTGAATTGTTCCGGTTTCGGCTGAAATTATAGAAATTTTATTGTCAAGATTTGAGATTATAATTTTATCACTATTGAAAAGCGGTAATGAAGACAAACCTTTTTCAGAAGAATTACTCCAGATTATCGTTCCGTCCTTTTTATTCAAAGCAAATAACTCGGAGTTTTCGCTAATTATAATAACTTTTTCACGAAAAGTTCCTAAATATAGATTGTTAACATTACCTACCTCCAATTTGTTCTGCCAATTTGTAATGCCTGTCAGGGAACTGATAGAACGAACTACAAAATTGTTTGGAGGCAGTGGCAGCAGTGAGTTCGGCTCTATCCTTAAATCTTCATTTCTGAAGGATTTTATGACCAGATAGATGTTGCCTCCGCCAGAGCTGTCCAAAATTGGAGTTGATATGATTTCTCCTCCCATTTCAGTTTCCCAAATTTTATGACCATCACTTGAATTTAAGGCAAGGATTTTTCCATTTAAAAGAGAGAGGTAAATTGTCCCGTCATTATCAGACGCAATGTTTAGATTCGTTATCTTGTCGCTATCATATGTCCAACATTGTCTGAAGGGAAGTAAAAAAAGTTTGGAATCGAATTTAATTTGGGATAACGTTACCGGACTCAAATAAAACAGGATTAGAAAAATTACGACACTCGAGCAGGTGAAACTAGGATTTTGAAAGCGATTCATTATTTTCATGACTGACTAATACAGAGTAATTTACCTTTTGTGTGGTATTATACTTATATAATATACTTATGTGAATCAATAGTAGAAAGACAGATTGACAAACAGTTGTAAGATTGTTTTGTGGAAACGAAACTTATCGAACTATATTGTCTAATCTGTCGGCTCTACAATAGCCAAAGCTGTTTGAAATATCA
>MWVY01000116.1_pt1 | contig 19140 bp, 22 predicted proteins | sample 1047251 | NCBI WGS metagenome assembly MWVY01 (sample SAMN06349983, study PRJNA376086) | soil metagenome | isolation source: MS7-5 sample Antarctic (ecotone) soil | place: Antarctica | collected 2015-01-13
TGTATGTTCTAGAACAAGATTAGAAATATAGTATTCTTCAACAGAAGCCAAGTACTATTTAGTAGAGCCAATAAAGTAAAGTACCGAAATAAAAGAGTCTATTATTTTCTGAAGCTTCGATGGCTCCGTTATCGCTTCTTCAATAATCAATTCAAGGGTAGCACTTTCCTGAAATGACCCTTTATCTTCAGAATTAGTTAAAAAAAATCTAAAGTGGTCAACGGCAGCTAATATATTTTGTACAGTTACATCTGCAAATATTTCCTTTATTCTATTTTCATTATTAGTTTTCACAATCAACCTATCATCAATCTCCGGATAACCTATAATAACATCCTGCATGCCAAATAATTTTCCTGCAGTATCCAAAAATTTTTCTTCATAAATGGCAAACGTAAACTCGTCTTTTGTATTAACTAGTACCCGTAATCTTGTACGGCCATAGCTGGATTCAAAACCACCACCAGGGTCCATTATAATTTCAAGTAGAATACTATTGTCTCCTATTTGAAGTACAGCACTATAATCGAGGATATTATCAATACCCCGCAAATCTGTTTCAAGTTGCAGCCAAACTTCTTCTTTTGTTTTACCGGAAAAGATTTTCTGTTGATGCATGTTCATATAATGAGCTACCTTCTAAAACTCCTGCACAATATTATACAAAGTACCTCTTTCTATAGGTTTTCGGTGCGCTGATTTAATTAGATTTACTAACTGTTCTGTAGTCATTGCAGGGTTTTGTTCTTCAGCCCCTGCCATAGAGTAAATTTTTGTTGTATCATCAATTGTTCCATCTATATCATTTACTCCAAATGCTAAACTTAATTGAGCATTTTGTCTCCCGAGCATAGGCCAATAAGCTTTTAAATGTGGGAAATTATCTAAGTATAATCTCGCAACAGAATACATTTTTAGATCTTCAATTACACTCACCTCTCTAATGTGGCTCATGTCATTATTCTTGTTTCTAAATTTTAATGGAATAAATGTATTGAACCCACCTGTTCTATCCTGCAGCTCCCGGAGTTGTCGCATATGATCAATCCTGTGCTGATATTTTTCAATATGCCCATACAGCATTGTTGCATTACTATTCATGCCAAGATTATGAGCAGCTTCGTGGATCATGAGCCAACCTTTAGCATCAACTTTATCAGCACAAATTTTTATTCTTACGTGGTCATCGAATATTTCTGCCCCACCTCCTGGCAAAGAATCAAGTCCAGCTTCATGCATAATTCTTAATCCGTCTTCAACAGAAACTTTTGCTTTATGGAACATGTAATCTAATTCTACTGCAGTAAAACCTTTTATATGTAAATCGGGTCGATGTGCTTTGATCTTCTGCAATAACTCAACAAAAAAGTACATGTTCATTTTCGGATGTACTCCCCCAACAATATGTACTTCTGTAACTGGTTGTCCATCATATTTTTTCACTATATCCAGCATTTGTTCAATGCTGAGCTCCCAACCTTCATCACGATGTGCATATAATCTGGAGTAAGAACAGAAGTTACACGAAAAGACACATACGTTAGTTGGTTCTATATGAAAATTTCTGTTGAAATACGTCTTGTTACCATGAAGTTTTTCGCGAACAAAATTGGCCAGAGCACCTGTATAAGAGAGGCTGGCATTTTCAAATAAGAATAATGCATCTTCATCAGTTAATCGTTCGCTCCTTATTACTTTTTCGCTTATTTGCTGAAGTTGATACGGTTCCTCAGAAATAATAGAGTTTAGTGAATTGGTAATCTCTAAAGTTTTCATTAGATAACAAAACTAATAGAAATATTAGCCGTCGATTGTTAATATCCCATCAGGATGCAAACAAAGCACCTGCAATACATGCATTCATTAGGCTAACTAATGTGCCACCAATCAATGCCTTAAATCCTAATTCTGATAGCGCCTGCCGTTGATTAGGTGCAATAGCACCAATGCCACCAATTTGAATTCCGATAGATGCAATATTTGCAAAGCCACATAAAGCAAAGCTGGCCATCAATATGGTTTTAGGAGATGCAATAATACCTGCAGCTTTCATGGAACTTAAAGATCCATAAGCAACAAACTCATTTAAGATTGTTTTTTCACCCAGTAATTGCCCAAACAGGGTTATGTCTGTTGTGTTTACTCCGATGACCCATGCAATTGGCGAAAACAAGTAGCCCAATAAAAATTGTAAAGACAAGCTGGTGTACCTTCCTCCCGTTCCTTCATTTATAAGTGCATTCAGACTTTTAAAATTCCAGTTGAAGAAATGGTTAACTCCTCCTAAATAACCAAACAAGGCATTTACTACAGCCATTAAAGCAATAAAGGCTATGAGCATTGCACCAACATTTACTGCAAGCCTTAGCCCATCAACTGTACCGTTTGAAACTGCATCCAAAACATTAGTACCAATTTTTTCTTTTGAAACTTCCAGAGTCTTTGATGCTTCTTTCTTAATTGTATCAGGAAACAAAATCTTTGAAACAACTATTGTCGCCGGAGCAGCCATAACAGATGCTGTTAACAGCTGTAAAGCAAAATAACGCTGTTGTGCTAGATCTGTTCCTCCTAACATTCCAACATAAGTAGCGAGTACTGCACCGGCTGTTGTTGCCATTCCACCTACCATTATACATAATAACTCTGAACGGGTCATATTAGGTATATAGGGCTTCGCCATTAATGGTGCTTCTGTTTGGCCTAAAAAGACATTAGCAGCAGCTGATACACTTTCTGGTCCACTAACTCCAATACGGGATAATACCCATGCAAAGGCAAATACAATTTTTTGAAGAATACCTAAATAGTAAAGTAATGCTGATAAAGCTGCAAAGAATATAATGTTAGGCAAAGCCTGAACTGCAAAAATAAATCCCCAGTTTTGTGAGGCATCTAATAAATTGCCGAACAAAAACCCAGCGCCTTCCTTTCCAAGATTCACCACTTTTACAAAAGCGTTGGCTACAAAGCTAAAACCCTGCCCAACAATAGGTATATATCGAATACATAAAGCGATGACCAATTGAAGCAGGAATCCATAAGTAACCAGCTTCCAATTAATTAAACGGCGGTTATTTGAAAGCAAAAAAGCAACAGCAAAAAGAAAGAAGAGACCCAAAATTCCCCGGGAAATATTCTCTAACGCAACTTGCATGAGCAGAGTTCTTTAAATATTAGCTGGCAATATACATTATTCCTTACGTCCTGTACGAGAGGTATGATGCTTTTCAATTTGAATATAATAGCTGAATGAATTTGTTTTTTGCATGTACAATTTCATGTCTCTAAAAACAGACCATCATCAACAGAATTCAATAGATAATGATTACTTCTGCATTCAACTAAATCTTACTGAGTTATTAGTCAGTATATTGTAAAATGTAATAAGTAGATTTAGTCTTCGTCATCTTCATCATCAAACAATTCGTACTGCTTCTCCAGTGTACGATCGAAGATTTCGTAGTCAAAATCTTGTTTAAACTTTGCAGTTGCATATACAAAAGCAAAGTTTAAATCGTAAAGATCGTTTTCTGTTACCCAATCTTCATCTGTTGCAAGAAAAATCCAGTCATAATATGTAACAGAGTCATCTTTTCCGCTTCTTAATTTATTTAATTCATTACCTGGTATAGTAAAATGGTTGCTACCACTCCCATTCCATGTAATACTGTTATCTGTAACATTCCAATTTCCAAAGACCATATAGTAAGTTGAATTGTAAAAATATAGCAAATGAGTTATTATGGCGATTCAAGAGAGATCTTCGTAATTTGATATAATTATTTAAGTATTTTATTTAAAGAATGGACATTGATCAACTGAGAACTTTTTGCCTTAGTTTACCTGCTGTCACTGAGGATGTAAAGTGGGACAATGACCTTGTATTTTCTGTTGGAGCTAAGATGTTTTGCGTTTCCTCATTAGATCCACCTTTCAAATGCTCTTTTAAAGTTAAGGATGATGAGTTTGAAGAACTAATCACAACACAAGGTTTTGTACCTGCGCCCTATATGGCACGGGCAAAATGGTGTTAGTAACTGAACCTGGAAAATTAAAAAAAAGTTACTGGCATAATTATATTGAAAAAAGCTATGAACTTGTAAAAGCAAAACTCACTAAAAAGATGAGGCAAGAATTTGGGCTTTAATATGCACCGATAACACTTAGTTACTATTCTTCACCATTCTTTATTATTGCTATTGAAATATCCTTTTTAACTGATGGAATTTCCAATAGCAATTCATTCGAATTTTTATTCTCGATTATTTTTCTGTCAAGCTCTCCAATTTCAGTATCCCAGAAAACTACCTTATAACTTCCTTCATCCATTCCGGGAATATTTATAAAAATTGTTAATGGCTCAACCATATCTGCAACCATTCCTTTTTTGTTAAGCATATCATTTCTCAATAGCCAAACAATTGCTTGTTTTTTATCACCGCATGCAAATACTGAAAAGGCATTCGTGGAACATCTAACAACATTGTTTAAATTTTGCCTGTAAAAAGATTTCCAATTAATCAGTTGGACAAAATTTGATAAGTTGTATTGTGCCCGGCGCATCCCGGCGGTAAGCACATGTGGATTCCTGTTAGGCCAACGCATACCACCACCTGCCCCACCTGAAGCTAAGTGTGCCCATTGAATATGTTTAAAATATTCATCGTCGAATGGTTCCGGTAAAGTGCGGTGGCGATCTTTAAAGGCATGAATTGGCCCATGCTCACTATCAAAAAAGGGCCTGTTCTGAGGTAAGTGCTCTAGAGATTCCTTAATTAATTCTCCTGTGCAAACAGCAGGGCTTACTGTATCTTTTGGGTGATTAATTGTTGCCCTGTCATAAAAATGAATGGTAGCAAAATCTAACTTTGGATGACGAAAAATTACATCGGCAAATGCCGGATGTTCCTTTAAAACAGGGCTGAAGAGTGAAACAGTTTGCAAATGAGTGCGACCATAAAGCTTCATTTCTACTTCCCGTAAATGAGTGCTTATCTCCCCAACAAATTCATTGAATCCTTCAGTACTGTTTCTTGCATGAGCCGGATGTATTTCATTCCACAGATCCCATGCAAACAAAACACCACTCCCACCCCATCTTGTAGTTGCAAATGTGAGCCTGTTCTTAATATGCTGAAGTGTTTCTGAGCACAATAACCATTCTGTACGTTTAGTGCAAGGACCACCATTTATCTTATTATAAGGGTGCTTTTTCCATCGTATCCACATCCAAAAAGTATCAAATGGAGTTAGAAGAATACGCAATCGGTGCTTTTCGCATAAAGCAAAAAGGTCATCCCACAACCTGATCATATTAGGCTGAAAACTACCCGCTGGTCTTTCAAGATACCTGCTTTCTGTTTGACAATATTCAAGCATCAATCGTAGACATGTAACACCGGTTTGCGGCTTGTCGAAGGGCGGGATTTTTAGCACTAAAGTTCATACGAAGCACAAATGCTGAACCTTGCACAAATGTTTCTTCGAAGCACGTCAGCCCACCTTTTGCCAAACCGCTGTTATGTGCTGCCCTTCTTTTCATAGTCGTGTCAATGAGCTAATAAATAATAAACAAGTCCGAAAACTGCACTTACACCAATCCAAGTAATCATATTTATTTTGAAGCGATACATTGCAATAAACGAAACAACTGTCCACGCAAGCGAGATGTAGTCAAGTGCAGTAAATGAAATCTCTGTCGGGAAAATTACTGCCTTGCCTAAATAAATTGTCAGGTTGAGAATAACACCTACAACTGCTGCCGTTACGAGAGCAAGAATTTCTTTTACCTTTTTATTTTCCTGTGTCCGTTCAATGATTGGTGCTCCTATAAATATGAAAAGGAAACAAGGAAGAAAAGTATAAAATGTTGTCGCTACAAGTCCAACTGTTCCCATTGCAAGAGAATTGCCAAAATGATTATGTCCTGCCATAAAACCAACAAATACAAGCACCATAATTAAAGGACCAGGAGTTGTCTCGCCAAGAGCAAGACCATCTATCATTTGTAGATTAGTTAGCCAATGGAATTTTTCTACACTTACTTGTGCTACATAGGGTAAAACAGCATAAGCACCACCGAATGTCACAAATGCAGCTTGGGTAAAAAAAACGGATAATGTTTTCCAAAACTGAAAGTCGCTTGTCAAAAAATAAAATCCAACAAGCGGAATTACCCAAAGTAAAATACCCGAACCCAATTGCTTCCAAAAACGAAGGGGTTTAAAACCAATGTTTGGAATAACTGTGTTTTTGTTAATGTAAAATTCTTTTTCGTCCGCTTCGGTTTGTGCTGTCTTATTATTGTTTGTTGCAAAGAAAATTGGGAAAAATTTTCTTGTTATTGCTGCTATAATAATTGCTCCGATAATAATGAGGGGAAAAGGAATATTCAGAAAAAAGATGCAGATAAAAGCCGCAAAAGCAACAAAATAATGGAATGAACTTAAAAGAGATTTCTTGCCGATTTTAATTAGGGCAAGAATTACAATTGCAATTACCGCAGGCTTTAATCCGCTAAACATTGCGTAAATCCAAGGCACATTTCCAAATGAAACATAGATTGCACTAAGTCCGAGAAGTATGAACATTGATGGAAGCACAAACAAAATACCTGCTGCAAGTCCACCTAAAGTGCCGTGCATCATCCAACCTGTGTAAGTTGCTAACTGTTGTGCTTCGGGTCCGGGCAAAATCATGCAGTAATTTAATGCGTGCATAAATTTACTGTCGCTAATCCATTTCCTTTTTACAACAAGATATTCGTGCATAATGGCTATTTGTCCTGCGGGACCGCCAAAACTTATAAATCCAAGTTTTGTCCAGAATTTTAACGCTTCTCTAAAAGTCGGTTTGTCCATTCGTCAGTTAATATATTGTGGTAATGTCGTTTTAGGGTTGCACATAACATTTGCCTTTAAGTATGATAAGTATTGCTCTACCGCATTGATATCTTTTCTTCTGAATAATCCTTTCAGGTCAGGCCAGGTAATTGCATCATTTTGACCAATTTGTGTCCAGTTTTGATTTTCTTCATCTACAAAATAAGGAGCTTCATTTGCTTTGTTAATCCACCCTAATTTTTCTCTACAGTTTAAGTCCGGAAATTCAATAAGTTTCCCAGCACTTTTTGGCGCTACTAATAGATCCATTCTAATTTATATTTCAGATTATATCACTCAATTCAACAAACGCACTACCAGGTTTCTTACCGTATCAAAAACACTGCTAAGCTTTTTCAAAACAAATTAACAGGAGAATTGCAACTTATTTTTGTTGTAGTTTAACAAGTGCTGCTAATATCTTCCTTTTCTATTCTGATTATTTAATACCTTTGCGCTCCGTTAAACGGAATTACCTGAAGTGGCTCCATAAGTATGCGCCTGTGCGCATCGCCTCAAGGGTTTAATTAATAGCATATTCAAATGCCAAAAGTTAAAACAAATTCAAGTGCCAAGAAGCGCTTTAAAGTAACAGGCACCGGAAAGATCATGCATCAAAAATCTTTCAAGCGTCACATACTTACAAAGAAGTCAAAAAAACGTAAACGCCATCTAAGCCATCCAGGTATGGTAAGCCAGGCCAACATGGATTTTGTAATGCGTCTTTTAAGGCTCAAGTAAAAAATTAAGGAAACAAGTTCCTGTTTCCTGCACATTACCTAAAACCTGATTTCATTAAATTTTAATTTTTAAACTTATTCAGATATGCCACGTTCAGTTAACGCAGTTGCATCTAAAGCACGCAGAAAAAGAGTATTAAAACAAGCCAAAGGCTTTTATGGCAAACGTAAAAATGTATATACAGTTGCCAAAAATATAGTAGAAAAAGGAATGACCTATAGTTATGTAGGTCGAAAAATAAAAAAAAGAGATTACCGAAGACTATGGATTGCCCGTATCAATGCGGCTGTTCGTGAGGAGGGTTTGACCTATTCTCAATTCATAAACCTGTTAACACAAAAAGGGATTGGATTAGACAGAAAAGTTCTTGCTGATCTTGCAATGAATCATCCGGAAACTTTTAAGGGTATTATAGCACAAGTGAAATAAAGCAAGTTTGTGATTATCTAAATGATTAAACCGGGTGCAGTTTTTGCATCCGGTTTTTGTTTTTAATACAATAGCAAACAATACATTTGTTAATAATTAATGTTCAAAGAACAATCTGTATAAACTAAATGAACAATACATACCACGACCTGGTTCAACAAACATTCAATTTCCCCCAAGAAGGTTTAGAAGTAAAAGATGATTACCTGCAGTTCAACGGACTTGATTTAAAAGCAATCATTAACAAGTATGGAACTCCTCTTAAGCTTACTTATTTACCAAAAATTGGAATGCAGATCAATAAGGCAAAGCAGATGTTTGCCAATGCTATGAAGAAACATAAATATGAAGGAAAATATGTTTACTGCTATTGTACCAAAAGCTCGCATTTTTCTTATGTTGTTGAAGAAGCTTTGAAGCACGATATACACCTGGAAACCTCCTATGCTTATGATATTGATATAATTAAAAAATTATGTGAACAAAAGAAGATTTCAAAGGAGATGTATATTATTTGTAACGGTTTCAAGCAGAAAGGATATGTAAGAAGGATAGCAAATCTTATAAATACAGGTTTCAAAAATGTAATTCCGGTTTTAGATAATACAGACGAATTAAAACAATATGCAAGATCTGTACGGGTACCATTCAAGTTGGGAATAAGAGTTGCGGCTGAAGAGGAACCTACATTTCCATTTTATACTTCACGATTAGGTATAAGAGCAAAAGATATACTGGCGTTTTATGTTGATGAAATAGAGGGGTTCGAAAACAAATTTCAATTAAAAATGCTGCATGTTTTTTTGAACAAAGGCATTAAGGATGATATATATTATTGGTCAGAGCTAAACAAGATCATAAACCTTTATTGCCAACTCAAAAAAATCTGCCCGGAGCTTGATTCCATCAACATTGGCGGTGGCTTTCCAATAAAGCATTCTCTTGGCTTTGAGTATGACTACCAGTTTATGATAAATGAAATAGTTGGCAACATTAAATCAGCTTGTAAGAAAGCCAAGGTTCCTTTACCTGATATCTTTACAGAATTCGGCAGTTATACGGTAGGTGAAAGCATGGCTCATATTTACAGTGTTATCGGACAAAAAACACAGAATGACCGTGAGATATGGTATATGATTGATTCTTCATTCATAACTACTTTGCCCGACACGTGGGGTATTGGCGAACGTTTTTTAATGTTGCCTGTAAATAAATGGGGTGAGGAATATCAACGTGTTGTTTTGGGTGGAATAACTTGTGACAGTCATGATTACTATGATTCAGAAGAACATATAAATGAAGTGTTTTTACCTAAAGCCAACGGAGATGAACCATTATATGTTGGTTTTTTTCATACCGGGGCTTACCAGGATCAGATCAGTGGTTATGGAGGTATAAAGCATTGTCTTATTCCATCTCCTAAACATGTTATTATAGGATATGATAAACAAGGAAAACTTACTGATTGGTTGTACGCCAAAGAACAATCAGCTCAAAGCATGTTGAAATTATTAGGTTATATAAAATAAAAAACCCGCTGTTTGCGGGTTTTACACGATTAACAGAATCTGTTAATTATTTTTCTTCTGACCAAGCACTCTTTCTTTTGCAGCATCCATATTCTCTCTCGTCTGCTGTCTTTGTTGTTCTGTTACAGGTTGCTGATATGTGCGGTTAGTGTATCCTCTGTTGTTATAATACCGATTATTATTATAATATCTGGAATCCTGATACCTTGAATCATTATAATAAGGTGATCCGGAATAATATCCATAAGGACTAACCTGGTAATATCTACCAGTTATTGGATCACGCTCAACTATAATAACTGAACCAGCACCTACGTAAGGAGTTCTTTGATACATATATCTTGGTTCATCTTCGTAATAATCTCCCGAAGCATCCCTGTACGTAGTACAACTAACAGCAACTACCATTAAAACTGCTAAAAGAGCCACTTGTACTAAAATGAAACGTTTCATAGTATTTGCTTTTATCTTAATTATGCAATTAATCGGCCAAAAAGCCTTAAAATTATCAGTATGAAGTGTCTCTTTTTAATCTTAACATTTATGAGTATCAATGCTTTGGCACAAACAGAAGAAGAAAATGTAAAAAAGCCGATAACTAATCTTTTTAATGGAATGAAGCATTTAGACAGCTCTCTACTTAGAGCAGCTTTTGCTGATGGAGCAATAATGCAAACTGTTTATAAAAACAAAGAAGGTAATATGGCGGTGCATACAGAAACAGTTGACAATTTTATAGCTGCTGTAACTAAACCACGGAAAGAAATCTATGATGAAAGAATAACATTTGACATAATAAGAATAGACGCAGATCTGGCAATTGCGTGGACACCTTATAAGTTTTATATTGATGAGAAACTCAGCCACTGCGGAGTAAATTCTTTTCAGCTGGTTAGATTAAATGGTCAGTGGAAAATTCAATATATAATAGACACCCGGAGGAAGGAAGGTTGCCTGTAAAAAAGAAAACCCTCCGTAGAAACGGAGGGTTATAAACCAAAACCAACTGCTTATGAGAAACATTCTTTTTCAGCTATTATTCAACTGAAATATTTTTTGCTGATGCTTTGACTGCCTGCTTTTGTGGAAAGTTTAATGTTAAAACACCATTAACATACTTCGCATCAATGTTATCGGTATCAATAGCTTCGCTTAATGTAAAAGATCTTTTGAACGGTTTAAATTTGAATTCCTCCTTTAAATACGTTCCATTTTCATCTTTAGATTCATTCCTAATTTCTGCCGAAACAGTTAATGTTTTTTGCTCCAGCTGAATCTTAAAATCCTCTTTTTGAATACCAGGAGCAATAACTTCAACCTGGTATCCAGCCGTTGTTTTTTTATATTAACCGGTGCAGTATATCTACTACTTAACGATTTACTTTTATCAACGTCAGCTTTCAATTTAGACGGATGTCTCTCAAAAAGGTCGTCCATTACATTGTTAAAATTTTTTTGACTTGGTTGTTGAGTTAATTTTATGAGTGTCATATAAATGATTTTTTGAAGTAGGATAGATTTCAAAGTACATACCATTTGAAATTTTGAAAAATCAGCTGACAAACCTGCATAATGAACTACCCACAACTGCCATTCTGTTCTTAACTATTTACGTTCATCTATATCAACCTGCAGTTCTTACCTTTGCGCAAATTTTTATTATGTATCCAGTAGAAATAGTGCAACCTATGAAAGAGGAGTTGACAGAGAATGGGTTCAATGAATTATTAACCAGGGAAGATGTGGAGGAGCAGCTGAAAAAACAAGGAACAACATTGATAATGGTTAATTCGGTGTGTGGTTGTTCTGCAGGTACAGCTCGTCCCGGTATATTGTTAGCTGTTTCTAATGCAACCAAAAAGCCTGATCACCTTGCAACCAGTTTTGCAGGTTTTGATGTGGAAGCAGTACAAACTTTACGTATGCATATGATGCCTTTTCCTCCTTCGTCACCTTCTATTGCTTTATTTAAAAACGGAGAACTAGTACACTTCATTGAAAGACACCAGATTGAGGGCAGATCGGCTCAAATGATTGCCAACAATTTGATTAATGCATTTGATCAATACTGTAATTAAATAAAAATTTCTGGGTGGATAGGTTTACTGTTTCACTGAAACTTTAAACTTTGAACTTTAAACCTGTAACTGTTTATGTATCCAAACCTTTATTATGCCGTTAAAGATCTGTTTGGAGTAAACTTGCCATTTCTCCGATTCATTAATTCATTCGGCTTTTTTGTAGCAATAGCTTTTCTTGTTGCAGCCGCACTATTAGGAAGTGAATTAAAGAGAAAAAGTAAAGCAGGATTATTACATCCAACGGAAGAAGAAGTTACAGTTGGTAAGCCTGCTTCAATTTTTGAGATAATCAGCAATTTCATTTTAGGATTTATTTTAGGGTATAAGATTTTAGCTCTATTCTTCTTAGGCTCAGAAGTAACACAAGACCCCCAAACATTCATTTTCTCCACTATGGGTAGCTGGCCTTTAGGTATAGGCTTGGGACTTGTCTTTGCTGGACTTAAGTGGTGGGAGAAAAGAAAACATCAATTAGCAAAGCCAGAGAAAAGGATTGTAAGAATTTGGCCTCATGATCGGGTAGGTGAAATAACTATCCTGGCTTTAATTTTTGGATTGTTAGGTGCTAAATTGTTTGACATTTTTGAAAACTGGAGTGATTTTTTAAAACATCCCGCAGCTTATCTTCTTTCTCCATCCGGCCTTACCTTTTATGGTGGGCTCATATGTGCAGCATTAGCAATTATTTGGTATGCCAGAAAAAATAAAATACCTATTCCGCATCTTGCTGATGCAGCGGCCCCTTCTCTCATGATTGCTTACGCTATTGGTAGAATTGGCTGCCAGGTAGCCGGTGATGGTGATTGGGGAATAGTAAATAATAATCCTAAACCTGTTTCCTGGATACCTGATTGGTTATGGGCTTACAATTATCCACATAATGTAAATGAGTCCGGAGTGCCCATTCCAGGTTGTACAGAAGCAAAATATTGCAATCAATTAGCTGAGGCAGTTTATCCTACTCCAATGTATGAAACCATTATTTGTCTTATTTTCTTTGGTGTGTTATGGATGTTAAGAAAGAGATTAAAACCCTATGGAGCACTATTTGCTTTGTATCTTATTTTGAATGGCATTGAGCGTTTCTTTATTGAAAAAATAAGAGTCAATAACAGACTTGATATATTTGGTTTCGAACCCACACAGGCTGAAGTAATATCTTTTGGATTGATTCTAACAGGAATTGCTTTGTGGATTTTTTTATCTGCAAGGACGAAAAAGAACAGGTTTCCTAGTAATAAGAAAAAATAATTCAAAATTCTTTTTTAAGCACAAAGAATTCATTTACAAATACATCTGAAACTTACCTCCATTAAATTACTGCTGATGTAAGGCTATTTAGCTTTAATGATTATGAGTTTTGCTTCATGTGAATTATTTTTGCAGACTGTCCATCAAGGTTTTAACTAACTGTTTGCAGCTAATTACTTATAATATTGGTCAAGTATTTGATTACTAATAAAAAACAAGAATTTATTTATGAGGCAGCTTAAAATTGCTACCCAGATTACTAACAGAGATTCTCAGGCAGTAGAAAAATACCTGCAGGAGATTTCTAAGATTTCAATGATTACTCCCGAAGAGGAAACGACACTTGCTCAGCGGATAAAGATGGGTGATCAAAGAGCTTTGGATAAGTTGGTTCAGGCCAACTTGCGTTTTGTGGTTTCTGTAGCTAAACAGTATCAACACCAGGGATTATCATTAAGTGATTTGATCAACGAGGGAAATTTAGGGTTAATTAAAGCAGCTCAACGATTTGATGAAACAAAAGGTTTCAAATTCATATCTTATGCTGTATGGTGGATTCGCCAATCAATTTTACAGGCGTTAGCTGAACAAGGTCGTCTTGTTCGCTTACCCCAAAATAAAATAGGTACTTATAATAAGGCTAATAAAGCCTATATGGCTTTTGAGCAGGAGCATGAAAGAGAACCAAGCACCGAAGAGTTGGCGGATATTCTTGAAATGAGTGAAACAGAGATCAACAACATTTTCCAAAGTAACACAAGGCATACTTCATTAGATGCTCCGGTGCATGAAGCGGAAGATGTAGCAATGGGTGATCTCCTGGAAGGTAGCGATGATACTGATGATGATGTGATGAAGGATTCACTTAGAAATGAGATCCGGAGAGTTTTAAAATCATTAAGTCCTCGTGAAGCTGAAATTGTAAATGCTTATTTTGGGTTAGATGGTGAAAATGGTACTACAATAGAACAAATTGGTCAGAAATATGATCTTACCAAAGAAAGAATTCGCCAGATAAAAGAAAGAGCTATTAAAAGATTACAAAAAGCAAGGTACAGCAATGCTTTAAAAGCTTACTTAGGCTAAACGGAACATCAATAAAATAAATAAACAGCTTTGGTCAAAAGATCAAAAGCTGTTTTAGTTTGATATGCTTATAAAGAAACTTTCAATTCTTTTCTTGGAATGTCACTTCCAAAGCCATCTTTTACCGGCATACTTAAAGTGAATGTCTTTACTTCTTTGGGAGCTTCCAAACCTAAAACTGCTGCCCGATAAAAATCTCCTGGTTTCATATTACTCCATAATGCATCATACTGTGATTGATGACCCTGAATGGAATAAGTGTATGTGTATGCCGCAACTGCGGTAATTGATAAGTCTAAATCTCGCCCATTCTCATCTTTAACTTTTGTTTCCAGCAATATATTTCCCATTTCAATAGGTTGATCAGATGTATTTCGGATGGACATTTCCAATACTATATATTGATAACCATCTTTTACTTTAAACAAACCCATTTCATCTTGTTTAGCAACAAAAGGTATAGCACGATGAATTTTAGCAGTATAGTTTTCCGTTTGTAAGGTGGCAATTGCAGGTCCATCCTTTGCTGAAGATGTTGCTCCACTTCCTTTATTCACTTCATTTGCTGAGGAGTTTTCAGTTGTGTTTGAAGTGTTCGTATCTCCATCTTTGTTGTCAGAGCATGAAACAACAAAAAGTAATGCAGCAATTAATAATCCTTTATTCATTTATTTTTTTATCAAACTTAAGAAATGAAATAAAAATTAAACACCTTCTTCCGCTAATCGGTTAAATGTTTCGTGCAACTCTAATACTTGTGGTATAACCATTTTTTGTTCATCATTATAAATCTTGAAATCACATAACCTTATTTTAATTTCTTCATCAATTTGTCTTTTCATTCGCTGCTTCACTTCTTCACTTGAAATGCCATCTCTTTTCATGGCCCTTTTTATGCGTAAAAATTCCGGAGCCTGTACCCCAATAACATAATCCAGCCCATGCACCGAACCGGTTTCAAAAAGCAAAGCGGCTTCCTTAATTACATATGAGGTATTTTGTTGCTGCATCCATTCTTCTGCATCTTTTATTGTTGGTGGATGAACTAACTCATTCAACAATTTTAATTTCTGCGGATCATTAAAAACGATAGCTGCTAAAGTTGATCTGTTTAACTGATCACCTGTATATACTTCCTCTCCAAAACTTCTTTTTATTTCATCAATAAGGTATTTATTAGATTGCATTAGCCGTTTTGAAGCAGCATCTGCATAATAAACCGGTACACCTAATAACTGAAACATTTTTGCAACTGTTGTTTTTCCTGATCCTATTCCTCCAGTTAAACCTATTTTAAGCATACAAGTAGATTATCTGAACCATAGAATACTTGCATTAGTAATGAATTAGATGTTCTATAAAAATAGATCTACACAGGAAGATGATACCTTATCCGCAAGAACTATGATGCGCAAAGCATCATCTTACTTTTTTTCTGTTGTAGTTGTAACAGGCTTGTTGATCTGTGCTGTCCATTCCATGGAGATAGCGCTTCTTTCTATTTTAATATAACTGCCAGGGTTGATTTCTAAACTTAATGTACCATCATCATTTAATTTATTAATAGTTCCATGAATACCTGCTATGGTAACGACTTTATCACCTCTTTGAAGATTATCAATGAACGTTTTTTGCATTTTAGCTTTTCTGGCCTGGGGACGAATAAAAAATAACCAGAAAACTAGGATCATTAATCCTAGGAAAATAAACTGAAATCCACCGAAACCGGGTTGTGCCTGTAATAAATACATCCTTAAATTATTGATTAATTATTTTTTTCTACTTCAAGTCTGAATGACAGTTGATGATCCTGCAATTGTTTGGTATTTGCCATTACATATACATTCTTATGCTCCATGCCTGAACGTCCTTTACTATCGAATTTTGCTTTTATTGTTCCTTCTTTACCTGGTGCAATTGGTTGTTCTGGTTTATCAGCTACAGTACACCCACAACTTGCACTAACACTTGTTATAACTAAAGGTTTATTTCCGGTGTTCTTAAATTTCCAGCTAATTTCAACAACCTGCCCTTCTTGTACTTTACCCAGTTCCTGATCAATGGGATCGATCCATTGAAGTGAAGTATAATTAGCTGAATCTTCAATAGCATTTACTTCATTTGTAGGTGCAGAAACATCAGCAGTAACATTATTTTGATCATTCGTATTACTTTCTGAATTACACCCAATTAAGAGAATTATTGTAAATACCGGTACTAATAAATATTTCATTATCTGAATTTATAGCATGCAAATGTAACGAACTATTACACCTTTCTAAAGTCAGTTTTGTGTAGTTTACCTTCTTGCACTAATTCTTTATGAATGTTGTCTAAAATACCATTGATAAACTGGCCACTTTGGTGGGTGCTGTAATCTTTAGCAAGTTCTATATACTCATTTATAGTAACTTTTGGAGGAATAGTTTCAAAATAAAGAAATTCTGCAACTCCCATTTTCATTAAAATCAGATCTAAAGCAGCAATGCGCTCCGAATCCCAATTTTTCAACTTAGGGAATATAAACGATTCAAGATGATGATCTTTTTCTAGTACTGTAGCGAGCAAATTTTTTGCAAACATCCATTTTTCACCACTTATTATCTGTGTGAAATCAATTGAACCGGGTTTATTTATAAAGCTTTTAGATAGGTGTAAAATCATTTCACCGTCATCATCCCAGTTGCTAAAATTTTCTTCAAGATTAGCAACAAAAACTTCACTCGGCAGTAGCAGCTCATCAATTAAAAACAATAATATTCCTTTCTCATATTGCCTGTCCCTCCCTGGTGTAGCAATATAATTTCTATAAGATTCCGTTTGTGCAAAGCTGTTATACAGCCTTTTTATTAACTCTCTGTCAGTTCGTTGTTGTGGTTTAGCTTTCTGAACTTCTTTTTTATAAGTTTCATCTTCTTTTAATTTCCAAAGAATTTCATTGTCGGCTATTTTAGTATTTACTTGTAAATCTTCTTTGGTTGGCAAATGCTTACTTGTTCTATTAAAAGAATCTGTTTCAGCATATGCGCAAACTTCATCAATTGAGTGTAAAAAGTATACCAGCAGATCCCTTGATTGGTCGAAATGTTTTTGCAGTAGTTTTATTGGATCATTTTGCTGTACAGATGTTTCATCTGTACTAAGTGTGTACAAAGCCTGCATCACCTTTACCCTAATATTTCTTCTGCTAATCATTTCAAACCTTTGGGCGGCGAAGATATGCAAATAGAATACGGAACTTTTTTAGTTCTGGGATTTAAAAGATCATAAGGCTCATTCCAGACTTGCTTGTCTTTAAATATTAATAAAAGTTTTACATCAAAATGAAGAAATAGCTTGCGATATATAGAACTCAGAACCTGAAGTTCCATGTTACAGAAGGTAAAATGGGAAATAGCGAAACCTGTAATGCTTCTACCTTCAAGCTTCCATCATAAGGGCTACCTGTTTGATCGAAGTAAACGAAGTATGGATTAAGCCGGCTATAAACATTATAAATGCTGAACACCCAATAACCTTGCAGCCGTTTCTTTCGTTTGTACTCAGGAGTATATGTAGCTGAGATATCCATTCTGTGATAAGGTGACAGGCGATATTGATTTATACTGCTAAATTCCTGCGTAAGAACTCCGTTTACAACATAAAACCTCTCTGGCAAAGAAGTTGCGTTTCCTGTACCATAAACAAAGACGCTACCGAATTTCCATTTTTTATTTAGTTCATATGTGGCAACAACAGATAAATCGTGCCTGCGATCATACTTAGCAGGAAACTTATAAACATTATTTAGCTCATCAAATTTTCTCCATGTCCAGGAAAGCGTATATCCTATCCAGCCGGTAAGCCTACCTCTAACTTTATTAATAAACAATTCAGAACCATAACTCCAACCATTGCCAAATACAAAATCAGTTTCTGGATCTGCTAAAGAAGGCGTATATCCTTCTTTATATTCAATTTGGTTCTGCATCTTTTTGTAATACAACTCAACTGAAGTTTCATATTCATTGTTTTTGAAGTTCCGGAAAACTCCGGTTGCATATTGCCAGCTTATCTGTGGTTTAACAATGAAAGTACTTGGCACCCACAGATCAGTTGGTAAAGTAGTGCCGGCATTACTTACTAAATGGATAAATTGATAGTTACGGGTGACAGCACCTTTTACTGAAGTAGCATCATTTAATTGATACCTTAAAGTAATTCGCGGTTCCAAACCACCATAATTTTGAATTGATGAAAATCGATTATAGAAAGTGCTGTCTAACTTATTTTGATGCTGGTCACGTGTAAATTTTATATATGGGCCAACCTGGGAAAATCCGCTCCATCGTAATCCATAATTCATTTTTAGTTTATCACTAAGCTCCCAGTCATCCTGCACATACACAGCTGATTCAATCGCATATTTTACACCTTCATTATGTGGTTGGAAAATGGTGGAGTCTTGTCGTCCGGAAACAATGTTTGGAATAAACTTGTGGTATGTTATTAATCCTCCAAACTTTATTTTATGTTGGGGTGATGGATAAAAATCAAAATCAACTTTAGCATTTCCATCTCTTATACCTGATGCCAGTGTTATTTCAAAATTATTTTGCGCTGCAGAGAAACTAAATTTATAGTCGTTGTAAGTTAATGTGGTATTGGCAAATAACTTTGGATTAAAGACATGGTTCCACCTTAAAGTAGCTGTGGAGTTCCCCCATGGAATATTTGCTCTGAATGATCTTTTAGAATTATTAAAAGTAAAAACATCACGACCGAAATATCCGCTTAAAAACACACGATCCTTATCTGAAAACCGATAATTGATCTTTGCATTAAGATCGTAGAAATGATAGCCTGAACCATAAAAATCGCTGCTCTTACTAATGAATGGCTTCGTTAATACATCTATATATGTTCTGCGTGCTGATATAATGTAAGATGATCTATTTTCTTTTATTGGCCCTTGTAGTGAAAGTCGTGAAGCAATCAATCCAATTCCGCCATCAGCCTGGAAACGGTTGCTGTTGCCATCTTTCATGGTTATATCCAAAACAGATGAAAGTCTGCCGCCATATTGCGCAGGCATTCCCCCTTTAATTAATGTTGTGTTTTTTATTGCATCGGAATTAAAGATTGAAAAAAATCCAAACA
>MWVY01000117.1_pt1 | contig 18873 bp, 16 predicted proteins | sample 1047251 | NCBI WGS metagenome assembly MWVY01 (sample SAMN06349983, study PRJNA376086) | soil metagenome | isolation source: MS7-5 sample Antarctic (ecotone) soil | place: Antarctica | collected 2015-01-13
GCTTAAACATCACCGCTGCCGGAGGCGCGGGCAACACTATTGCCGTCACGACACAGGCGGGATGTGCTTATACTGCCGTGAGTAATGCTTCATTTATCACAATCAATTCCGGCGCGAGCGGAACAGGAAATGGAATTGTTACCTTTACCGTCGCAGCCAACACAGGCGCGGCGAGAACGGGAACAATCCTTGTCGCCGGACAAATCTTTACCGTTAATCAAGCCGCCGCAACCGCTGTTCGTCGGACTGCCTTTGATTTTGACGGCGACGGCAAAGCAGATATTTCCGTTTTCCGCCCGTCAAACGGCGTGTGGTATTTGAACCAAACTACAGGTGGCTTTACCGGTATGGCTTTTGGTCAGATGGGCGACAAGATAGTTCCCGCCGATTACGACGGCGACGGTAAAACCGACATCGCGGTTTATCGCAGTGGTATTTGGTATCTGCAACGAAGCAGTCTTGGATTTACCGGCATCGCTTTCGGCGCACCGACCGATATTCCCGTTCCGGCTGATTTCGACGGCGACGGCAAAGCCGAACTCGCCGTCTTTCGCCCGTCAAACGGAGTTTGGTATCAACTTAATCTCGCCAATAATCAAAACAGCGGCGTGGCATTCGGACAAATGGGCGATAAACCTATTCCAGCTGATTATGACGGCGACGGGAAAGCGGACATCGCGGTTTATCGTGCGGGAATCTGGTATTTGCAAAGAAGTACGCTCGGATTTCTCGGCGTGGCATTCGGCGACGGCAATGACAAACCTGTTCCGGCAGATTACGACGGCGACGGGAAGACTGATATTGCCGTGTTCCGCCCGTCAAATGGTGTGTGGTATCTGAATCAATCAACGGCTGGAATCACGGGAATCGCATTTGGATTGGGAACTGATTTACCGACCCCGGCGGACTATGACGGCGACGGAAAGGCGGATGTTTCCGTATTCAGAAACGGAACGTGGTATCTCCAACAAAGCACAGCCGGATTCACAGGAGTAGCATTTGGAGAAAACACCGATTTGCCGACTCCGAATTCTTTTGTTCCTTAAACTGCGTAAATGCTTAGTTACCGGAAACTTGAGAGTTTTGAGTTCGCGCCTAAAGATTGGTTTTTCGCTCCGCAAAGTTATGCGGAGAACACAAAGGAAGATGGAAACTTTTAATAACCTCTTTTTTTGTGTAACTTAAGGGGAAAGCCGAATCTCGAACTGACGCTATTCTCAAATAATTTTGTCTTGCGGCGTTTGCGGCGATTCGGCGGTGTTTCCTTTGCCGAAACGATATGCAAAATATAGCACCAAGCCGATTAGCGCGACGATTAAAATCGTTAAGCCTTCTTTTTTGAAATCCACATTTGTCAAAAGCCAAACCGTCAAAACCAACGACAAAACGGAAGCGGCAATGCCGAAAGGCGCAAGAAATTCGGCTTTCGGCGCATCCGTTCGTGAACGGAAGACAGGCAGAGAAGCGCACGTCGTCGCATAAACCAGAAGCCGCGTGATGGTGCTGATAGTTAAAGCCGAAATAAACGATGATTGGATGGTAAAAATGAACATCATCAATGCCGTCAAAAGCAGGGAAATATACGGAGTTTTAAATTTTTCGTGTGTTTTCGTTAAAACCTGCGGAAGTTCCTGTTGTTCAGCCATCGCAAACGGTATCCGCGAACCGGTCAAAAATCCGCCGTTTAAGTTTCCAAAAATTGAAACCAGCGCACCGATTGTGATAAATGACGCGCCGAAACTGCCTAAAAATTTATTTGCGGCATCGGCAATTGGTCGTTCGGAAGCGGCGAGTTCGGGCAGAGTTCCGATGCAGACTATTTGAATCAAAATATAGAGAACGGCGACGATTCCCAAAGCGGTCAGCAATGCAAAAGGCATAGTTTTCTTCGGTTCGTGAACCTCGCCTGCCGGAATAACCGCCGCTTCAAAACCAACAAAAGCGTAAATTAAAAGTAAAACCGCGCTTGAAAATGCACCATATTCGGGTGCGGCTGAAAAATTGAAATTTGCGGGCTGAACAAAAAACAAGCCGACTGCCGCAAATATCAGAAGCGGCACGATTTTTCCGACCGTAAAAATGTTGGTTAAAATCGCCGATTGTTTCACCCCGATAAAATTAACTGACGTTAGAATCAAAACAATCAGACTAATCAGCGCAATTCTCAAAAAACCTTCGTTTGCCGACGGCACAAAAAAACCGAGATAAGCGAGCAGCAAATTGCAGTTGGCGGCAAAAGTCGTGATGCGGACAATCCAGTAAAGCCAGCCAACTTCAAACCCGACAACTCCGCCAAATGCTTCTTTTGCATACAGATACATTCCGCCGGTATTCTGGAATCGGCTGGCGACTTCCGCAAAACACAAAACAATAAACGCGACAATCACAGCGCAGGCGACAAAGGCAAGCAAACTGTAATTGCCGATTAAAGCCGTAACTTTTGACGGCAGACCGAAAATTCCCGCGCCGATTATCGTGTTAATGGCAATCGCCGTTAAGTCGAAGCGGCTCAACCCGCGAACTAACTTTGTATCATTCATTGTTTGTTCCACAAATGTAAGAAATAAAAATAATTCGTGCTGTTCGTGTGATTCTTGGCTAAAAAAATCTTATTGATAAGTCGGCAAAAACTTCGGCTTTTTCCGCGCTTTTGTTGCTTGCTCAAAAGCGTAGGCGATTTTTATCAAAGTCGGTTCGGAGAAAGCGCGTCCGAAGAATGAAATGCCGATTGGTAATTCTTTGGTGAAACCGGCGGGAACGGTAATGTTCGGATAACCGGCAACCGCCGCCAGCGAAGAACTCGAAACATAACCACTGCCGCAATCGCCGTTGACTAAATCAATCATCCACGTCGGCGCGTTTGAAGGCGCGGCAATCGCATCGAGTTTGTTTTTATCCATCACCGCGTCAATGCCTTTGTCCTGCGTCAAAACCTTGCTTTGCAAAAGCGCAAGCCGATAGGCACGGTCGTTCAAACCGCTTTTTTCTTCGGCTTTCAAAAAAATATCCTGTCCGAAATACGGCATTTCTTTCGCCGCATTTTGCTTGTTGAATTCGATTAAATCTGCCAGCGTTTTATGTTTTCCGCCGCGCTGTGCCAAATATTTGTTCAAATCGGCTTTAAATTCATAGAGAAGAACTTCAAATTCGGCATCGCCGAACTGTCGAAGCGTCGGGAATTTTACATCAATGAGCGTTGCGCCGTTTTGTTTCAGAACATCAAGCGCGGTGTTCATTACTTTATCAACTTCCGCGTTTCGCTCCCAATAATCTCGCGCCACGCCGATTTTTGCGTTTTTCAAACCGTCTTTCTGCAAAAATTTTGCATAATCTTTTTCGGATTTGGCTGCGTTTTGGGCAGTTGCCGAATCGCTTTTATCAACGGCGGTCAACACGGAAAGCATAATTGCGGCATCGGCAACCGTGCGCGTCATCGGTCCCGCCGTGTCTTGGCTGTGGGCAATCGGAATAATTCCGCTTCTGGAAATTAAACCGAGCGTCGGTTTTAGCCCGACAATTCCGCTAATCGAAGCCGGACAAAGAATCGAGCCGTCGGTTTCCGTTCCAATCGCAACTGCCGCGAGATTTGCCGCAACTGCCGCGCCTGAACCCGAAGAAGAACCACACGGATTACGGTCTAAAATATACGGATTGTGCGTTTGTCCGCCGCGTCCAGACCAGCCGCTCGAAGAATCGTTGGAGCGAAAATTTGCCCATTCGCTTAAATTTGTTTTACCTAAAATGACCGCGCCCGCGTTTCTTAGTTGTTGAACAACAAAAGCGTCCTGTTTCGGTGTCGGCGCATCAACCAAAGCCAGACTTCCGGCGGTCGTTTTCATTTTGTCGGCGGTGTCAATATTGTCTTTTAAAAGAACGGGAATGCCGTGCATCATCGAGCGCACTTTGCCATTTTTACGTTCCTTGTCCAATTCACCGGCGATTTTCAGCGCATCAGGATTTGTTTCAAGAACAGAATTGAGTTTTGGGTCAATTTCCTTAATTCTTTGCAGATACATTTCCGTCAATTTACGTGCGGAAAGTTCGCCAGATTTCATTTTGTCCTGCAGTTCGCTGATGGTTATTTCTTCAATCTGCATATTTGTCTGCGTTTTGGCATTAGTATTTTTCATAAAAGTCAGCGCGGTCAAACCTGCTGCGCCAAGCTGCAAAAATTCACGACGATTTTGTTTTTCAGTTTTCATATTTTTTAAGTTTTCGGACAAAATTAATGATTTACCTAATTTATACCGCAAACTTCCAACAAATGAAACACAAAAAAATTTATGCGGAGGCGCGTTTAGCGCAAAGAAAACTTAATCTGCGCCAAATAAATTGGACTTAAACGAAAATTATCTTCATAATAAATAAAATTCTAAAACTTACAATAAGGTAAATCAAAAATGTTTATAAAATCTTTGACGTTGATGTTGATTGGACTGTTTTTTTTCCAAACGGCGGCGGCTTTTTCAAAAGAAACGCCTGACCAAAAATTTGAAGCGTTGGCAAACAAATACATCGCCGAACTTTTGAAGATGAATCCTGAATGGGCGACAAATCTCGGCGAACACGCTTACGACAATCGTCTGAACGATTACAGTTTAATCGGAATCGAAAATTCCCGTAAATTTAATGATGCTTATTTTGTGCAGCTTCTAAAAATTCCGTTTTCTAAACTAAGCAAAGTCAACAACATTGACGCTCGCATTATGCGCGATAATCTTGAATACAATAAATTCAGGTTAGAAGTTTTGCGCGAATACGAATGGAATCCGATGTCTTACAACGTCGGCAGTGCGCTTAATGATTTGATTTCGCGGGATGTTGCGCCGCTTATAGAACGATTGGCAAGTGCCAAAGCGCGGCTCGAACAAATTCCGAATGTCGTTGCCGCCGCCAAAGCAAATCTGAAAAATCCGCCGCGCGTTCATACCGAAACGGCAATCGCGCAAAACAGGGGCGTGATTAGTTTAATCAAAGGCGATTTGCAGATGTTTGCCGACCAAGTGCCGGAAATGAAAGCGGAACTTGCGCCCGCGCAGGCGCAAGCTGTTTCCGCGCTCGAAGATTACGGCAATTGGCTGGAAAAGGATTTGCTGCCGCGCTCGACGGGCGATTTTCGTCTGGGCGATGCAAAATATCGACAGAAATTGAAATTCGCGCTCTCGTCCGATATGTCAAAGGAAGAACTTCTCAAACGCGCCGAAGCCGATTTGCGGGCGACGCAAAACAAAATGTTTGATACTGCGCTGCCGCTTTATAAAAAGTTTTATCCAAATGGGAATAATGCAATAAAAAATTCAGAAGCACCGGGCAAAAAATTCATTATCAAAGCCGTTTTGGACAAACTCGCCGAATCTCATCCGACAAATGAGACGATTGTTGACCGCGCTAACGATATTTTGAAGGAAACAACCGAATTTGTCCGCGCAAAAAATCTCGTAACCGTGCCGACCGAGCCTGTAAAAGTTATCGTTATGCCCGAATTTGCACGCGGAAGCACAGTTGCTTATTTTGATTCCGCCGGACCTTTCGAGAAGAAGAACGAAACATTTTACACCATTTCGCCAACGCCGAAAGAATGGACCGAAGTTAGGAAAAATTCGTTTTTCCGCGAGTATAATGATTATATGCTGCAGGATTTGACGATTCACGAAGCGATGCCGGGACATTATTTGCAGATAATGCACTCAAATAAATTCAAAGCTCCGACAATGATTCGCGCTCTTTTCGGCAGCGGCACATTTACCGAAGGCTGGGCGGTTTATGCCGAGCAATTGATGGCGGAACACGGTTACGGCGGCGCGGAAGTCGAGATGCAGCAGCTTAAGATGAAACTCCGCGTTATCATTAATTCAATAATTGACCAGAAAATTCACACGGCGGGAATGACGGAAAAAGAAGCGATTGCCTTTATGATGAACGAAGGTTTTCAGGAAGAAGGCGAAGCCGCCGGAAAATGGAAACGCGCCCAGCTTTCTTCAACGCAGCTTTCAACTTATTATGTCGGTTCGGTAGAAATCAACGATTTACGCCGCGCTTACGAAGCGAAACACAAAGGCAAAATTGATTTGAAAAAGATGCACGACGAGATGCTTTCGTTTGGTTCGCCGCCCGCGAAATATGTAAAAGAAATGATGAATTTGAATTAAAGAGAAAGGAGTTGTCAAGACTGTTATTTTTCGCGTAACGACTCCTTTTGTTTTTTTGAAAAAGCCAGCCTCAAACAGACGCTCTTTCCAATTCGTCAACTCTGATTTTAGTTCTGAATTGCTCAGACACGATTTCATTAATCGCAACAGTATTCAGACGAACTTCTTTTTCGATTCTTTTTTGCTCTTCTTTTAATTCCGAAACATCGGTTTTAAGTTCAGCGACATTTTCCTTAATCATAATAATGTCTTTTTCCACTCTCTGTATGCCGCTCACACTTTTAGTAACTAAATCGAAAAGCTAGTTGAATTGATTGTCGGTCACAATTTTTCTCAGAACGAGTTTTACTCAAATAAAGTGTAACCAAGACACAGTATTATTTAATTTTCTTCAAACTGCCTTCGCCGCTGATTTTGCGTGAATTGATTTTCGCCACTTTCTCGGCTTGTTCAAATGCCCGCATAAAATTTTCGCCTAAAACTTTGCGGATGTCTGTTTCCGAATAACCGCGCCGCAGCATTTCATAAGTTACCAGAACAAGGTCTTCCATTCCGTCCATTCCTTGCGGCAAAAATGGAACTCCGTCGTAATCCGAACCGATGCCGATGTAATCAATTCCGGCGACTTTTTTGATGTGGTCAATGTGGTCAACAATGCGCGTATAGCTCGGCACATAAATCGGATTTTCCGCAAAAAGTTGGCGTTCGGCTTGATTGTAGGCTTCTTTATTGTCTTTGTATTTTTCTTTGAGCGCGTCGAGTTGCGGCTTTAACCGTTTGGAGCGTTCGTTTTCCTCATTGTTGGTTCTTTCATCAAGAAATGAAGGATAGAAATTTATCATTACCACGCCGCCGTTTTTGGCAATCCGCTTTAATATGTCGTCGGGAACATTGCGCGTGTGGTCGGCAACGCCGCGTGCGTTCGAATGAGACGCGATAATCGGCGCGGTTGAAACGTCCAGAACATCAGACATCGTTTTGACCGAAACGTGCGAAATATCAACCAGCATTCCAATCCGGTTCATCTCGCGCACAACTTCTTTGCCGAAATCCGATAAACCGTTGTTGCGCGGTTCGTCGCGGTGTGCGTCCGCCCAATTGTTTGTATTGTTATGCGTCAAAGTCATATAGCGGATGCCAAGCCGATAAAAATCGCGCAAGGCAAAGAGCGAATCTTCTATCGCGTGTCCGCCTTCAATGCCCATTAAGGCGCAAATTTTGTTTTGTTTTTTAGCTTTGCGAATTTCATTGGCTGTCCTGCACATAACCAATTGATTCGGATATTTTTCGACTTCGCGGTACGTCGCATCAATCAAATCAAGCGCACGCCGCGCCGCGCCGCTTCCGCCGTTTTCGGCGTAAGTTCGGGAAACATAAATCGAGAAAAATTCGCCCGTGATGCCGCTTTGTTTAAAGCGCGACAAATCGGTGTGAAACGGGTCACCGTCTTTGTGAAACTTGCCGACACTTGATGTGCCGAGGTCGAAGTCTTCGTCATACATCGGCGAAGGAATGTCGTTGTGTCCATCAACGATTATGGCTTTTTTATGGATTGCCAATGCTTGCTGCCAGAGTTTTGGATCAGCATCTTTCGGCATTGTTTGCGCTAAGGTTTGTCCGATGAAAGAAAGGACGAATACAAAAAGTAAAAGAAAATAAACTTGTTTATTTTTCATATTTTAGAATCAGAACAATTTAGAATGTTTAAAGAAAATTTATCTTTTCCAGAAAATCTGGCGAGAAAAAACTCTGTCTTGATCGCTGCAAAACGGAGTTCTTTCAATTTAAGTTATTGTTTGACGGCTTGATTTTTATTTTCACGCTGTTTCGCGTTTTTTACATATTTATCAAACCAGTTTATTTGTTCATAAAGCGCGTGTCCGATTGATTCGCGTCCGGCATAACCGTGTGATTCGAGCGGCAGCATGACAAGCCGCGCCGTTCCGCCATTGCCCTTGATGGCGGCAAAAAGCCGTTCCGATTGAATCGGATAAGTGCCTTGATTATTGTCGGCTTCGCCGTGAATCAAGAGCAGCGGTTCATTGATTTTATCGGCAAAAAAGAACGGCGAAACCTTCGAGTAAAGTTCGGATGCTTCCCAAAAATTGCGCCTCTCGCCTTGAAAACCAAACGGCGTTAAAGTGCGATTATATGCGCCGCTTCGCGCAATCCCCGCGCGGAAAATATCGGAATGCGCCAGCAGATTCGCCGTCATAAACGCGCCGTAAGAATGCCCGCCGACTCCGACTCTGTCTTTGTCGGTTACGCCCATCTCAACTGCTTTATCAACCGCGGCTTGTGCGCTGTCAACAATTTGTTTAATAAAAGTATCATTGACGGTCAACGGGTCGCCGACAATCGGCATCGTTGCATCGTCCAAAACCGCATAGCCTTGCAGTAAAAAGAACAAATGCGAATAACCGCCGATGTTTGTAAAACGCATTGTCGAACCCGACACTTGTCCTGCCGTCGAAGCATCCGTGTATTCAAGCGGATATGCCCAAACGACAGTCGGCAACCGCGTGCCTTCCTTGTAGTTCGGCGGCAGATAAAGCGTGAACGACAAATCAACGCCGTCAGCGCGTTTATATTTGACAAGTTTTTTCGTAATGCCGCGCAGCTGCGGTGTCGGGTCGGTGAAATTTGTTAATTTTTGCGGTGTTTGACTTTGCGCCGCAGAACGCAGATAAAGATTTGGCGGGTCAAGCGGAGATTCTTTGCGGGTTAAGAATTTTGAGCCGTTGTCATCCATCAATACAACAAAACTTTCAAACTCGGTATTACCGGAACGCCAAATTTCTTCCGATTTTAAAGTATTAAGATTCATCTTTCTTAAAAACGGTCTGTCGCCTTCGGGCGACGCGCCCGCGCCGGTCAGAAAAATTTCATCGCCATTTTGTAAAATCACACGCTCGCCGTTCGGCAAAGTTTTCAAAACAGGTTGTCCAATATCATTGTAACGGTCGCCCGTGTTCAAATCGGAAACGAGTTTCGGCGCATTGTTTGAACGATAATCCATCATATAAATTCGGCGGCGGCGCGTGTCGCGGTCAAAATCGTAAAAAAGCATCAAACCGTCTTTTTCGCCGAAACTTCTGCCCAAATAGCGTTGTTCAACTTTGATAACTTCCGTCGGCTCGGCAGTAAAAGGCGCGGCAAGTTTCATCAATTTATCGCGCGGCGTGATTTTATTTTTCGGGTCGCCTTTGTCGAGTGCTTCCGCCCACATCAAAGCTGCATTTTCCGTCGGAATCCAATCGTAACTGCGCGGCGCAGTTGTTACGCCTTGAATCGGCAGTTGGTCTTGCAGCGGAATGCTCGCCAACTTGTAAATTATTTTGCCTTGCAGATCCCAAACTTCGACTTCCGTCGGAAAACGCGAAGCGGGAAAAAGATACGAAAATGGTCGTTGAATTCGCTCCGTCAAAATATATTTTCCGTCGGGCGAAGGCGTTGTCGTGTCGAAAATCGCGGGCTGTCCGATTTCGCGTGTTTTGCCGTTTAAATCAACAATTGCGAGTTGGGAAGTTGCGTAATACTCAAACAATTTCTCATCCGTCGGCGATTTCAGCAAATCCTGAAAGGTCTGCACCGCGCCGCCTTTGCCGGAAGTTTCTTGAATATTCGGTTCTGTCGGGATGTCTGATTTAGTCGGCGCGGCATTTCGTTTTGACGGCACAAGATTAACTAAAAGACTTCTTTGGTCGGGCATCCAATCGAATCCGCCGAAAACTGTGTTGACTTTCAGATTAGTCAACTTTTTGGCTTTTCCGTTTGCCGTATCTAAAATCCAAAGTTCAATCCCCGTCGGCGTTTGATTACCGAAGGCGATATATTTGCCGTCCGCGCTCCAATTGGGCGAAATTATCTGCGCTCCGTTTGGTAAAGTTATCGGCGTTTCTTTGCCGTCCGCGATATTTTTGAGCGACAATTTGACAAAATACGGTTGACGATGCTGCCCGTTAATATTTGGATTGATACGCAAACCGGCAAGGCGCAGCATCGGCTCGGCAAGTTCGGAAATCGGCGGATAACGAAGCGGTTTGAGCAATAAAATTTTATCTTTTGCCGGACTAACAACAGTTACAGGCGGCGCGGGCGCGTTTAGAATATCTTCAGTTTCCTTCGGCGGCTGTTTATATTGAGCAAAAGTGTTGACTGCAAACATCAAAATAAAAAACAACAAACACAATCTTTTCATAATTTTCTCCCGTTTGAAAAACATTTTACCACGTTTGTAAAAATTACTTAATGGTTTTTAGATTATCCAAAACTTTGCCCGCAATCATCGGGATAATGTCGCGTTCATTCGACATATTTTCCGTAAAAACAACCAGGACAAATTTCAAACCGTCGGGCGTTTCGATATAGGCGGCGTCGTGGCGCGTCTTTGAAGTCCAACCGGCTTTTGACCAGAGTTTTGCATCCGTCATTTTTCGGTTTATCAGTGCAATCGCCGTAAATCCGTGCGCTTGGTCGTCTTTGTCGGTGGTTGTTCTGCTAAAATCACGTTTTAGCAATTCCAACATTTTCCCGCTTCTTTCGGGCGTAACTGCTTTTCGCAAAACGATTTCCGCCAAAAGCCGCGCCGTTGCGTTGGTTGTCAACATATTGCGGTTTTCGCCTTTGTAGTTGCGAAATTGCTGTTCGCGTCCGTAAGCGTCTTCGCAAAACGTTTTTTGATTGACATTGATGCGTTCATAGCCGAGCGAGCCGAAATAACGATTGACGGCGTTGCGTTTATAAGACCATTCTGCAAATTCTTTGGCGGGAAGTTCGCCGCCGCTCGAAGTGTCGGTCAAAACGTCCAAAATATACTGCGTCGCCTCGTTTGAAGAATCAACAATCATATCGCGCAAACCGCGCTCAAGTTCGGGTGTCATTTTCAATTTGCCGTCTTCGAGCCATTGTTCCAGCGCAGCCATATAAAACAGTTTGACGACGCTCGCTGGATAAATTTTCAAATCGCCGTTAAAATTTGCTGATGTCAAATTTTTCGGGTCGCGCAGGTCAATCAAAGTTGCCGCTACTTCGTCTGAGCGGATTTTTCGTTCTTTGAATTGGATATTTAACACATCGCCGACGGCTTTGTTGAGAAGCGTCTGCAATTCGGTTGAAGATTCCATTGTCAGCGGTTGATAATTTTTTGGCGGCGCGGTAATTTCTGCTTTCGGTTGAGCAGTTTTTTCTCTCTGCGCTTGCGCTTCTGCGCCGATTAAACATACGGCAATCAAGCAAAATAAAGAAAAGTATAATTTTTTCATCTGAAACTCCTTTGAAAGTTTTAACGGTATATTTTAAAAATTATAAACGAAAATCAGATTGCCGTCAGTTGTCGGTGGACAGTTACAGGAAAATTTTTCTAATCACAGTCATAATATGCGTTCGCCAGCCGCCGACGGAGGTTTTATGTTAATCTGTGTTTTTGTTTTATGTTAATTTCCGAATTTGATTATGAATTGCCCGAAGAATTAATCGCGCAAAATCCATTAGAAAGGCGCGACATCTCTCAAATGCTGGTTGTCAATCGTGCCGAAAAATCTTTTCAAGACAAGCATTTTTATAACTTTCCGCAGTTTTTAAAAAAAGACGACGTAATCGTTCTCAATAACACAAAAGTTTTTCCCGCAAGACTGTTCGGCATAAGCGAAACGGGCGCGAAGATTGAAGTTTTTTTGGTTCGTGAGATTGAAAATCAGATTTGGGAAACGCTTGCGCGTCCGGCGCGAAGATTAAAAACAGGCAGAAAGATAATTTTCGGCGAAAATCTGACGGCGGAAGTTTTGGAAAAAACTAAAGAAGGTCGTGTCGTCGCAAAGTTTGAAACCGACGGAGATTTTAACGAGACTTTAGACAAAATCGGGCAAACGCCTTTGCCACCGTATATTAAACGCGAACAGGAAAATCCGGACAAGGACCGCGAGCGTTATCAAACCGTTTTTGCCAAAAGGCGCGGAGCAATCGCCGCACCAACGGCGGGACTTCATTTTACGCCGCAAATTTTAGAGAAAATTAAAAATCTCGGCGTGTGCATTGTGGAAATAACTCTGCACGTCGGCTACGGAACTTTTGAGCCGGTTCGCGTTTCCGATTTGTCCGAACATAAAGTTTTCCCCGAATTGTGTGAAATCAGCGCGGGAACGGCGGAATTTTTGAACAAAGCCAAAATCGAAAAAAGAAAAATCATCGCCGTCGGCACGACAACAACGCGGGCTTTGGAATCGTCTATTAATAAAAATGGCAAAATTTCTGCAGGCAAAAGATTGGCAAATTTGACGATTACGCCAAACTATAAATTCAAAGCGATCAACGGACTTTTGACAAATTTTCATCTTCCGCAAAGTTCCTTGCTCGTTTTGGTTTCGACCTTTGGCGGTTACGAACTTATAATGAAAGCATACAAACGCGCCGTTCGTTTGCGTTACCGTTTTTACAGCTACGGCGATTGTATGTTAATTCTTTAACAGCCAACGGTCATCAGTCATCGGTTTTGTTGATTGATAATTGCTAACTGCTAACTGTTTATGGCAGTTTTACAAAAAATTCGTGAATTTTTCGTTCCGCCCATTGAGTTTGAGCCGGAAATAATCGTTCCTGCGCCGCTGACAACTTATGTTATTCGCCCGCTGACCAACCAATATCTCAAAGAAATTTTGAAATTAAATCTGCGCTGTTTCAAAGCGGGCGAAAACTACACAAAACATACTTTTTCATATCTTTTGAATGAACCAAACAGCCTCAGTTACCGGATTGTTACGCCTCATCAAAGTATCATCGGTTTTATTTTTGTGATGGTGGATATTAAAGACGGAACGGGACACATTACAACTGTCGCGGTTGCGCCCGAACATCGGCGGCGCGGGTTGGGAATTAAACTTTTGCGGCACACCGAAGAAGCGTTGCGAAAACGCGGCATCAGCACCATGATGCTGGAAGTGCGCGTCGGCAACATTGCGGCGCAAAATCTTTATCGCGGCTACGATTACACAATTGTGCAGAGGCTTCCAAAATATTACAGCAACGGCGAAGACGGTTTTTTGATGGTTAAATCGCTGTGAATAATGGTAAATGATAAATGGTAAGTGGTAAATAAAATCCTTTCTTCCATTTACCATTTATCATTTACCATTTACCATTATCCCAAATGTTTCTTCCCCAAATTTATCCAATCACCGACCCGCGAATTACAAAACTTTCACACGCCGAGCAAGTTAAAAGATTGGTTGGCGGCGGCGCGAAATTCGTTCAACTGCGCGAAAAATATGCTTCGCCGAAAGAATTTTATAAACAGGCGAAAGAAGTGTTGGAAATTGCGCGGAAAAATGATGTCAAAATTATTATTAACGACCGCGTTGATATTGCGCTTGCGCTGAAAGCCGATGGCGTTCATCTCGGACAGGACGATTTGCCGCCCGAACGGGCAAGAAAAATTTTGGGCGAAAAAGCGATAATCGGGTTTTCTACTCATAGCTTGAAACAAGCCGCCGAAGCCGTAAAACTGCCGATTGATTATCTGGCAATTGGTCCCGTTTTTGAGACAAAGACAAAGGTAAAGCCCGATAAAATTGTCGGAATCGAAGGCGTTAAAATTGTGCGCGAAGCGATTGGAAATTTCCCACTTGTCGCCATCGGCGGAATTACTTTACAAAATTTTCGGGAAGTTTTAGATGCGGGCGCAAACTCGGCTGCAATTATCAGTGATTTGCTTTCCCAACCTGACAAAATCACAAAAAAAATGAAGGAAATAATGCTGAGTCATTTTCATTTCTTCTAATTCCTGAAACTAAGCAGAGAAATGTTATAATTAACCAAAAGGCAATTATTTGAGAAATAGTTATGAAATTTTTATTGACATTTGTTTTTATCTTTCTTCTGTCGGTTTCGTCCGTAACAGCTGGCGGTTTGGCGAAAACCGAATTTAGTTTTTTTGATTTCAAGTCGGCATTTTCATTTGCAAATGACGACAATCTTGCAGTTGAAGGCGAAAAACATTTAAAAAATATCAAACAATTAACCTTTGGCGGAGAAAACGCCGAAGCGTATTTTTCGTTTGACGGCAAACAATTGATTTTCCAATCGAAACGCGACGGGCGCGGTTGCGACCAGATTTATTCAATGAACAGCGACGGTTCAAATGTGAGAATAGTTTCTAACGGCGACGGACGCACGACTTGCTCATATTTTTTCAAAGACGGCAAAAAAGTTCTTTACGCTTCAACTTTTAGCGGCAAAAAAGAATGTCCGCCGCCCGTCGATTACTCAAAAGGCTACGTTTGGGCAATTTATCCCGATTACGATATTTACACTTCAACGCCGGACGGCAAAAAAATCAAGCATTTGACGAACACGCCGGGTTACGACGCGGAAGCGACAATCTCGCCCGACGGCAGAAAAATCATTTTTACTTCAATGCGCGACGGCGATTTGGATTTGTATTCGATGGACAAAAACGGCAAAAACGTCAAGCGTCTGACCAACGAACTCGGTTATGATGGCGGCGCGTTTTTCTCGCCCGACTCAAAACAAATCGTTTATCGCGCGTATCATCCGCGCAGGGAAGCGGAAATAGCGCGTTACAAAGACCGGCTTGCCAATGATTTGATTGAGCCGACGGTTTTTGAAGTCTGGACGATGAACGCCGACGGAAGCAATAAACGCCAAGTTACGCGCCTTAATACGGCATCTTTTGCACCGTTTTTCACACCTGACGGAAAACGCATCATTTTCTGCACGAATTATTTTGCCACCGATGCACGAAAACGCAATTTCGATTTGGCATTGATAAATACTGACGGAACTGGTTTGGAAAGAGTTACATATAATGATTCTTTTGACGGTTTCCCGATGTTTTCGCCCGACGGCAAAAAGCTGGTCTTCGCATCGAACAGAAATGCCGCGAAACAGGGCGACACAAATGTTTTCATCGCCGATTGGATAAAATAAGAATTTTACAGCTACGATGACGCTGAAAATCGTTCCGGCGCGAAACTGGCGTTTCATTTTGGGTGAGTATGATTTCGGTTAATTTCTAAATATTGTTGATTAAGAAATGGCTAATTTAATGTTTTGGTTTCACATTGGCATATCGGTAGCTTTCTTTCTTATCTTGGTTTTTGTTTTTTACAAAAATTTTGTAAAAAAGAATCAAAATACAACTCTCGTTAAAATCAAATTCGCGCTGGTTCTGTTTATTTGGAGTTTTTTTAGTTTTTTAGGAATACTGTTGCTGTTTCCAAAAGGTTCAGAGAATAATCTTCAAGAAATGTGCGGAATGTTTTGGTTAGCAGAGATTGTAGTTTTTTTTATTATAGTTATTTTGGAAATAATTTTCTTAATTATCGGGTTTGTTCTTCTTTTCTTGGTTAAAAATTTAAGTTACTCCAACGAACCCTTGAGCATCTTTGAAGAGAATAAATGAATTTTTGCAAATTTCACGGCTTCGGCAACGACTACATTGTCATCGAAAATGACCAACTTTCCAAAGTTGCTGACATCGGCGAATTCGCAAAAGAAATCTGTCATCGGAATACCGGCGTTGGCGCGGACGGCATCGCAATTTTAGAAAAATTGAATGGCAAAGAAGCAGATTATTCGTGCCGCATCATTAACCCCGACGGCAGCGAAGCGGGATTTTCCGGCAACGGAACGCGTTGCGCTGTCGCCTATCTTTATTACAAAAATCTGTGGCGCGAAAAATCGCTCAGGCTTCAAACAAAAAGCGGAATTAAAATTTATAATTTTCTCAAACGCGAAGAAAATACGTTTTGGTTTCTCGCCGAACTCGGCAAGCCAAATTTTGATTTGCCCGATAGTCCTTTATTTAATGCAATTTTAGAAGGTAAAGATAAAACACAAGAAGCAGCTTCATTTTCCATCTTATTGCCTGAAGAAAAAATAGTTATCAATTTTTTCTTTGTTGACGTTGGTAATCCGGTGGCTTGTATTTTTGTCGAAGATTTTAACATGTTCGATTGGCGACACATCGGGCAAAAAATTGAGCAGTTTGAGGAAATTTTTCCCGACAGAACGAATGTCGTTTTTGTGAAAGTAATTAATAAGGGAAATGTAGAAATAAGAATCTGGGAGCGCGGCGCGGGCGAAACATCTTCGTCTGGCACTTGCTCGATTGCGGCGGCAGTTGCAAGTGCTTTTACCAACAAAACAAATAGGGAAGTTTTAGTTCATGCGGAAGGCGGCGCAACCAAAGCTATCTGGCGCGAAGATGGCGAAATGCTCATTACAGGTCGAGCAGATTTAGCTTTCTGCGGTGAGATTATTGAAAAAACTTAACGGCGGAATTGACGCTCGTGATGACCAGTCAAGTATTGCCCCACAAGAGAAAAGAAAAACGAAGCGAACAACACAATCGAGAGTCCGTTATTGCGGAAAAAGCGGCTCATAAATTCCTCCAAAAATTAAGAATTAACAACAATCATCGTTTCTTAAGAAGGATCGCCGATGCCGACGGTAAATCCGGCGAAAACGCCGATGCGCGGCGCGTCCGGGTTGAGACCGAATCGCAGTCCGGCATCGAATTGAAGACGTTTGCTCGCTTTGTAAGTCATCGCGCCAAGCGCAAAAATTCCCTTCGGCTGCACGTCGTCCTCGCTTTGTCCGGCAAGCTCTCCGATTACTCCGAAATTGTTTTCAAATTCACGGGAAACCGAAAGCGCGGCTTGACCGCCCGAAGCTCGACGGTCTCCAAACTCGCGCCCGACGTTTAAATAAGCGGCGTTAAAATCAATATCTGTTTTGTTTATCTTTTTGCTCAACAAAGCGACGACGCGATATATCCGTGCGTCCCGCGCCGAGATTTTTTTCGTCGCTCGCTGTCGGTAATTTCGCATAAAAAGCAAAAGCCAATGCCGGATGCCGTTCGGTGTCTTTGAGTGCGAGAACTTGCACGCCGACTCTGGTGTCGCCGACTCCGGTTTCGCGCATTCCCATTTCGTCCTTCTCGGAAATAACCGTATCAATGTTGAAATCCAAAAGAACGCGCTCGACGAGTGCAAAACGAATGGTAAGCGGCGCGGTTTGCTGCGAGCGAAACTCATCGGCGCGAAAATTTCCGTCATAGCCATATTCGATTTGCAATACGCCCGATTTTTGAAACTCCGCCGGATTAGCGATGCCCGGTCTGGTTGGTTTAATTAAATCTTCATCTTCTTCGCCCGAAGATTGCTGCGCATGCGCGGCAACGACAAAAATTGATAAAAATAAAATGAGCCGCAAAAAGTTTGTCAACTTTTCGACGGTTCTGCGTGTTTTACCGGTTTCTAAAATTTTGTGCGATGGTTGAAAAAACAAGCTGTTTTCAAGCATTACTTCACTCCTGTCATTTCTTTGACAAATCCCAATTTGTTTTTGGTTTGATGTTTGTCCGCGTTTGTCCGCGTCAATCGGCGGCTGAATCTCTTTCCTTTGAGTCACTCCCGATTTTTTTTACACGAAGTTGCCCAACGGTTGAGATGACGTGGGCGGAAACCGAATACACGCAACTCAAGGATAAAAAGACAAGTTAAACAACAAAGTAGCTGTTTCCGCCTCACGTCCATTGAATTGTTCGACGTGCCGCCGCATCAATTCACGCTCTTTTTTGCTTTTGCGTCTTTCAACTTTTGTTTCAACTGTTCCGTTTCCGCTTGTATTTTCGGCTGAATAAAATTTTGTAGCATTGGAATTACGGCTTGGGTAAATGCTTGTTGAACTTGACTCGATAAACTCGGCAAAAATACAAGTGCCTTTTGTCCGGTTGGAGTTCGATAAAACGTGATTAGTTCTCTCAACTCAACCTCCGTAAAAGTTTTGTCGTAAAGTTGATAAATAATTTCTTCGGCAACCGGAGCAGTTTTTGATTGGTCTGTAAAGAATGCTTTAACTTCATTGTCAAGACGTTCTCCAGATTCTTTAGCAGATTTCTTTAGCTCCGTTTTCTGCGCGTCGGTAATTTCTTTGTCTTGCTCAACTAAGGCTAAAAGATTTTCCTGAATCTCAGCAATAGAAAAATTGAGTCTTAAATTGACTTTATCTGCGCCCGTCAGTTTGCGAAATTCTAAAATCAAAGACTTCTTATCGGTTGAAGCGGTTTGTTGAGCAAAAGATGAAACGCTGCCAAAAACAGCAATCATCATAGCAACAAGTAGAAACTTAAAATTTGATTTTTGCATATCGTTTTTTGTGAAATCAGAAATCTCGGCAAAGTTCGATTAAAAAATTAGAGTGTTAGTTGCACCAAGAAACGTCGAACGGTTGAGATGACGTGGGGCGAAACCGCCACCAAGCCCGTTTGAGTTTAACAGACAACGCGATAACAAAGTCGCTGTTTCGCCCTCACGTCCAATGATTTGTTCGACGGTGCGTTATTTTTTACACGCTCCTCAAATATAAAACTTAGTGCCGCGCCCTTTTGGTTTATCATCAAGTCCTCTGGGTCGGTCAAGCATCAATCGGCGGACTGTTTCCACGAACGCTTCTTTTTCTGGCGCGGATTTGGCAGCCAAACTGAAATGGCTTCCGCGACTGTTCCATTCGCCGACAACCGTTCCTTCCGAACCGTCATTGTTGATGGTGAACTCTAACGTAAAGAAATTACACGGCATAGAATCGTCCGCATCAACGGGCAAAATGATGGCTACAAAATAAGCCTCCGTCATTTTTTTAGGTGTCGGAAATTGAACTAACAAGCCATAATACTCGTCGCCGATGTCAATCGGAAAGCACCGCA
>MWVY01000118.1_pt1 | contig 18850 bp, 23 predicted proteins | sample 1047251 | NCBI WGS metagenome assembly MWVY01 (sample SAMN06349983, study PRJNA376086) | soil metagenome | isolation source: MS7-5 sample Antarctic (ecotone) soil | place: Antarctica | collected 2015-01-13
ACACCAAGAACCTTACCGCACCATCCTCCCACCCCGCTACCGAGTGCCTCGCCTGCTACGAAGGCGTCGTGTACATCGGCCATCTCGTCGAGGACGAGGATGGCGACACCGCAGAGGTGTTCGAGCCCATCCCCTGTCGGCGCTGCGCGTCCCGCTAACGGGAGCCCGGATAGCCCATGACTACCGAGCGTGGACCTCCTGTCGCCCATTGGAGATACGCACACCACTACTTGAGGAGGAAGCGATGAAGGAAGTGTTCAGGAAGTACGGCGATGGCGGGGCGCGCATTCCCCACGAAATGGCACAACTTGTACGTGACATGCGGAGGCAGGGTGCTATGGGCAAAGACATAGCGGTTGCGCTCGGCATACCGCCGTCTACGGTGAGAGGCGTGTTGTACGCCGGTACGTGGCGCTGAGCTTGATGCCATCCGTCACCGCCTTTCGTTATAATCGGCCCAACCGTCAGCGGAAGGGGTGGAAATGTTTGGTAGGAAAAAAGAGTCGGAGCCAGCAATTCGAGAGCGTTATTACGTCGAGGTGATCAACCTGAGCGCCAAGATTTCGCCCCACAACAGGGGCAAAATGATGCAGGATGCTCTGAACGCGGGCGACGCCAAAGGCTGGAAGCTAGTTAGCATCGAGACACAAGGACAAGTGCACGTCAGGGTTATTGTTTGGGATACTCTGCCGCAATAAAAAGCCGTCCCGAAGGAACCTAGAGCGCGTCGCCGTGTTTCTCCCGATGTGTTCGTAGGGCGGTCAGGAGCCTTTCCTTGCTCCCCTCGGAGTATTGAGCGGCGGTGTTCGTTCCCGACTAGACTGCGACGTGTGGCGACCGAACGATTCACCTACGCGGAGGCGGCGAAGGCCCTCGGCATCAGCACCGACGCGACCCGGATGCGGGTGCGGCGCGGGACTCTACGCTCCGAGAGGGACCAGGACGGCAACGTGAAGGTGATCCTCGACGCCGATCAGGTGGTCCCCGACGAGACAAACGACGCTCTCAACGAACATCTGCGCGAGGAGGTCGCGTACCTGCGCGAGGAGAACCGCCGCAAGGATCACATCATCGCCGCGCTCGTGCAGCGGGTTCCCGCACTCGAACCACCGTCCGACGAGCGGCGCGACGTTAACGCCTCCCACGACGCTCCGGTTGGGGGGTGTTCGGATACCGGTTCGTCTCGTGAGGACCGGGAGAATCAATCCTCGCGTGGGTGGTGGAGCCGCTTATTCCGATAATACTTTCCTGAGGGATCGAATAGCCTCCTGGAGGTAGGGCGATCCGACCGGGCTCTCAGCATCCACGACGGCGCATATCCATGCAGGCACACTAGATGTAGTGTTGAGTACCATGCCTCGCGGTGTGGTGAGAGCGTTCCCGAATACCGAGCACGCTCGGTTTATGCGCGATCCTGCATCCGAGCTTCCGGGAATAGCAGCTCTCGGAAGGTGGATAAATAGCAGGCCTGGAGGCGTCGGAAACTTAGCCTCCCTAAACTCGTAGGAGTTATAAAGGGGGTACTTTACCGATGAGGATCCTATTAGCGACAGACGGTTCCAAACACTCGGCTCTGGCCTTGCACGCGGCGGTGGAGCTCTCCGCGAAGGCTGGTTCGGAGTTGCACGTCGTCCACGCCTGGCGTGCCTTGCCACCCTACTCGCACCCTAGCGTGGCCGTGGCGACGGACGCGGAATGGTATGAGCAAGAGGCCGAGAAAATCCTCCTTGAGCAACTGGACGAGATATACGCCCGTGGCGGAGAGGTGTAGAAACACTGATAGAGTAGGCCCCCATATAGGTTAGGGATGTGTACTCTCTCACGAGCAAGAATACGAGACTTCAGCCGTAGATAAACGGGAGACCAAGCGACGTGCGGGTGATCATCATAGGAGCCGGAGAAGTTGGGGTTCACGCAGCTCAGTTACTCTCTGGACAGAACCATGACGTTATTGTCATTGACCAGGATGCGAACCGGATAGCTCAGATCTCAGGGCAACTGGATGCTATGGCGATACAGGGAAACGGGGCAAGCCCGAATGTACTAGTAGAGCAGGTGGGCATCAAGAAGGGCGATCTCGTCGTGGCCACCACGGGCCACGACGAGACCAACATCACCGCCTGTCTTGCGGCCAAGTATCACGGGGTGGAGCGTACCGTGGCCCGCATCCACAACCCCGACTACATTCCCGAGAAGTCGTCCGCCAAGAACATACTGGGCATAGACTTCGTCATCCACACCGAGCAGGTGGTGGCGGAGCATATCAAGGCCGCCCTCCTCGTACCGGGGGCTGTAAACGTGGAGGACTTCGCCGGGGGGCGTATCGAGGTGGCCGAGGTGATCCTCGATGAGGACTCCCCAGCAGCGGGGTGCGCTGTATGGGACATAGGAATGCCCGAGCGGAGTCTCATAATAGGGGGTGTCCGCCATGGGGAGCCGCTGATGTCCCGAGGAGATACCGTACTGGAGGCCGGGGACCATATCTTCGTAATTAGCGAACCCCAGTATCTTAGTGAAGCAGTGGACGTCGTAGCTACGGATACCGAGCCGGTTAAAGAGGTGATGATACTTGGGGGAGGGCGCGTCGGGCTGCGGGTGGCCTTGGCCCTGGAGGAGACTGACATCTCGCTAAAGGTTATTGAGAGCGACGCAGAACGAGCCGAATATGTGGCCTCCAAGTTAGAGAGGGGGACGGTGCTCCATCACCGGGATGTCACCCGTGACTTTCTACTGCAGGAGGGAGTAGAGCATACGGACGCCTTTATCGCCGTCACCGGAGATGACCGGACCAACCTGCTGGCTTCGCTGTACGCCAAGCAGCTCGGCGCTCGCCGGACTATCGCCGGTGTGGGGCGGAGAGAGTTCATCCCACTTGCCGAGACACTAGGCGCCGACATAACCATCTCGTCCCGGCTTCTTGTGGCTAGCGTGATCAGCCAGTTCGTGCGGCGAGGAGACGTGATGGCCGTAACCCTGCTGGAGAGTGGGGCCCAGATGATAGAGCTTGCGGTGGCTGAAGACTCCCGAGTCACCGGCCAGCGTCTGGCCGACCTTGAGTTCCCCAAGGAGGCCATAGTCGGGATGGTGCTCCGAGACGGTGAAACCATCATCCCCAGGGGCAACGACACTCTTGAAACTGGCGACGACGTGGTGGTCTTCACTACCGATGCGGCGGTAGGGAAAGTAGAGAGCTTCTTCGCACCCTCGTAGCACGCTCAAGGCACCTCCCAAAGCGTTGTGGCGGAAAGAACATCAGAAGGCCCACGTAAAGTGCCACGTATTTCCGGTAATTCCATTTCCCGGAAACCGGCATTCTCCACCCCCGATAGGCCTTGCCGCGCCGGAAGCGTATACCCCGCCGCGAAGTATTATACGGACGACAGCCTCTCCTCCACCCGGACGGCCAAAGGTGGCGGGGTGGAGTTACCGGGCTCCGAGGCCGCATCCACCCACCCCGCAAACCTTAATAATGCGGACCGGCCCGCAATGTTAAGCACGCCTACTATTTCTCTGCTCCGAGGCCGCCCCAGCCGCCCCGCGAAAGGTTAAACCAGTGCTAGACGCTTCGCGCCGGCGCGAAGGCTCGGCCTGGGCGTGAAGGCTCAACCCAGGTCGGGGCGCGAAAAAGCCGGAGCCCCGAAGGACCCCGGCCCGGTGGTACGGTGCTAGTTGTCGAGGAGCCCGCGCGCCAGTCGAGGGGCGTCCGGGTGGTCGTTGTACATGTAGAGGCGCTTGTCTTTAACGGCGTATTCGACGGTGTAATCGAACTCCGCCAGCTTGGGGAAGGGGCCACCCCGAAGGGCGACCGCTTCGACCGCCCAGAAGATCAGATCCGAGCTACCTTGTCTGATGTGGAACTCCAGACGGGGATCGTCTACCCCGTCGAGGTAATCGACCGGGACCAGCAGCCACCAACCACCCGCATCACCCAATTCCGTTACGGTACTTTGGGTGCGACGATCAAACGTCTCGCCGTCTACGGGCTGCACGGTCGTCATAGGACCTATCACCACGGCAAACGCCTCATCCCAACCCTTGTGCCGGGCTAGGCGTCGCGTTGCCTTCTCTACCGTCCGCTTGTCGGTGACAGCGCGGTTCATGGTTTCGTCGCTGACCACGAAACCTTGCATCATGTAGACGCCGCTGTCGGACCCCTCGACGATCCTGGTCCACTCTTCGTGATCTTCCACGGTGTGTATAGGTCCTCGCATCCATCTCTCCTTTCGTAGGGCCGGAGCCCCGAAGGACCCCGGCCCGGTGTCGCGCCGGTTCGGCTAGAGATCCACGATCAGCACGCCGTCTACGACCTTCGGGTCGTAGTAGCGTCTAGTCTCGACAATCTCGACACCGTAGTACTCGAAGAGCTTCCTGCAAGTTATGGCGACCTGCGAGCAACCGTGCAGCGCGTAGCTTTGTGGATCGTCCCGGCTTACCGGCTTCAAGGCTAGCCGCCGGCGCTCGGGGTCGAACATGACGACGCACGCCTCGGGCTCGCCCCACATGACGTAGCAGGTCCTATTGACGCCGACCGTGCCGCCGACCCGAACGGCCACGAAAGCCGTCTTCACCTCCTTATGCACTGGCGCCTGTACGTTCCGATCCCACACCTCGAAGCCTTCGAGACCGGCCAGGCGCGGCACCTCTTCGCTCATCTACAGCTCCTCTTTGGCGCAGCGCCGACACGGGATGACTTCCAGCTTCTCGACCTCGTCACCGATCTCCTCGTCGTACACGATGTAGCTCATGTACACGACGCCATCGAGGCAAGCGTGCGGGTGGTGGTCTACGGCGGGGTCGCGGTGTATCTTTGGTGTGTCCATTGGGCTCCTTCCCTCTGGGCCGGGCTCCGGGGTGCTTCAACACCGCCGGGGCCGTTTCTTTATGAACACCTACATATTACCACCTCTCTTACCGTTTGGCAATGTGATATACTTCCCGCATGGAAAGAAGAAACGAAAGGAGGAGTACATGGAGAGGCTAAAAGTTCTGCGAGAGCAGAGGGGCTTGTCGCGGGAGATCCTTGCGGCGGATGCAGACATGAGCCCCGTAACGATCTGGCGCTACGAAACGGGCAAGCGATCGCCCAATGTCGAGACGCTGGAGAAGCTGGCCGAAGTCCTGGACATCGAGGTTTCCGCATTTTTCCCAAAAGTCGAGCCGTCGCTGTTTGAGGCGGTTGAGCAGCGGCGGCGGCGCAGGGCGACGGAAGCGCGAAGAATCGCCGAGGAGATCAACCTACCGCCGGACCTTGACAGCGACAGCATCGTGGACGTTATGCGAGACGTGGAGGAAGCCGAACGGCGGCGGGACAGTCAGCAGCTTAGACGAGTCGTCGAAAGCGGCGAGACTCAAACCAACTACGGTTCAGTCGCGGAGGAATTCGAGCACCGCCTGGGGGACCTGCTAGGTTGGACGGTTTTTGGCGGGTTTATGTATTCGGGGCTGCGGAGCGCCGTGCGTCGCATTCTCGACCTCGAAGAAGAGAACGCCCGGCTAAGAGGAGAAGTCGAGGCACCGGAAAAGGTCCTCAATGAATAGAGAAGAAAGAGGCCGAGCCCGACAGCCCGGCCAAATCTGCACCCACTCCCGCAAAGAAAGAGGTTCTTACTGATGATACCCGCTAACCCGCAAGAATGCACCGGCGCCACGCTCAAACTTTTTGATCTCCTGTACGATAGCGAACGCGGATACCTCGTCACGTTCACCGGCAAGCAAGCAAGGTTCGGCAATCCGAACGCACGCCCGAACGAACTCGCCCTCATCGTGAACAAGACCTGGAGGTTCCCCGAGCAAGCCGAAGAGGCCGCCGCCTACTTGCACGGAGAATCACAACGCCGCCGTGATGCTTACTTCGGCGTTCATCTGTACCGGGAGTGCGAGCCGGGGCGGAGACTCGCGGCAAACTCCGTCGATTTCGTCCGCGCCCTATGGGTAGACGGGGACGGCGCGAAGGTCCTCCCGGGGTGGCCCGACCCGACCGCCGTCGTGCATTCGTCGGGAGGGCGGGAGCATTTCTACTGGGCCCTCGTGGACCCGATCCACAAGGACGAAGCGACGAAGCTTAACAAGCGAATGGCCGTAGCGATGGGGGCCGATAAGGGTAAGGCCGGACTCGCAACGGTGCTCCGGGCTCCCGGCACCCTCAACTACAAGCGGGATACCCCCGAGCCCGTCACCCTTGAGGCCACGGGTAAACGCTACGCGGCCGCCGAGGTAAGCGCCGCCGTCCCCGAACTACCACCCCCCCCGATCGCACGTCACCGCCGGCCCAAGAACCCGCCCCCGTGGGCCGAGCGGGTAAAGGTTGCGGAATTCGATCTAGTCGAGTGGACGAACCATCACGGCGTCCCGATCGGGAGCGAGGTGCTTGACGGGAGGGGGCGAAAGTGGCGGCTCTTAGAATGCCCGATCGCCCCGCCCGGAAAGGAACACTCGGACGGCGTTTACATAGGCCACCACGCGAGCGGCGCCCCGTGGTTTCAGTGCTACCACGCTCACGGAGAGGGATACGCCTGGCGCGACGTCAGGCCGATCTACGAGCCGGGCTGCTACGTCCCCTGGTGGGTAAAAGCGATGGCCAAAAATGGCTGAGGAAAAGAGGAAGATACCGTCGCAGGCAGACCGCCTCGTCCATTACGCCGGCGACCCTAAGTGGCCGTTATTCGTCGACCAGCACGCCGAGGCCCACACCTTCGCAGACGGCCAAGCAATACCCATGTCGAGGGCCAATAGACTACTTACGAAACTCCTCTACGACCGCGAGGGGAACGCCGCGAGCAATGACGGCCTCATAGGAGCCCGGCGGGTGCTTGATATGCTGGCGCACGACTCCGGGGAGGTTCGGGAGCTACACACCCGCGCGGCCTACCACGAACACGCCGTCTTCTACCAACTCTCTCCCGGCCGCGTGGTTCGGATAGACGAGAAGGGTTGGACGTTGGACCCCGACCCGCCCGTCTACTTCCGGGCCGTCAAGAATCTGCAACCTCTGCCGAGCCCCACACGGGGCGGGAAACTCGAAGAGGTCGCGGAATGGGTGAACCTCAAGACTGATAGAGACCGGCGTCTATTCCTAACATACGTCACGCTGGTGGCGTTGGCGCACATACCCCGGCCGATCCTACAGACAACGGGCGTCATGGGATCGGGGAAGAGCACGGCGGGCAGGGTCGTCAAGCGCCTTTTTGACCCGACCGGCAACGAGACCGTCACCGTGGATCGGCGCGATTTCCTCCAGAAGGCCGCGCACTGCTACATCCTGATGCTTGATAACCAGAACAGCCTCCCGGAATGGTTCCAGGATACGTTGTGCCGCCTGGTCACGGGGGAATCGGACTCGAAGCGCGTCCTCTACTCCGACGACGACGATCTCGTGTGGTCGATGAAACGCGCGGTACTTCTAAACGGCATCAACCCCCCGAGCGAACGCGGGGACGTTCAGGACCGGACCCTGCCGATAGAGCTGGAGCGCCTCGATACGCGCAAGCGCCTACCGGAGGACGACTTCTGGATGCAATTCTCTCTCGCGCACCCGCAGCTTCTCGGGGCGGTATTCGACGCGCTCTCGGGAGCCCTACGCGCGCGTCATACAGTAGTGCTGGAGGAACGCCCGCGCCTCGCGGATTGGGGACTCTACGCCGCCGCCCTCTACGAAAGCCAGGGATGGGGCGTGGAGCAATTCGTAGAGGATTGGAAGGGCGTCGAGCAGGCGCAGCAGCAGGGGACCCTAGACGGCTCCATCGTGGCCCAGGCCGTGATCTTCTACATGAAGGATAAGGACCGGGTCGAACTGTCGGCCGCAAAGCTACACGCCGCCATCGAGGATCGTGTCGAGGACGATCTCGACCTGGCCCGCGATAAGACCTGGCCGAAGACCGGCCGCACACTCTGGAAGAAGATACGCGAGATCACACCTCTTTTGGAGGCGCACGGCATCCGCGCTTACCGCAGTACAAGCACCAGAGCGGGACGGCCCATCATCCTGGACACGGAGTTCACCGACGGCCCCGGCGACGGCCAAGGCGGTGACGACTACACAAAAAACGGGAACGATAATGGGAACGATAAACAGGCCGTGGGAACGATAAATTCCGACTTATCAGCCCCCAATACGTCCGATACCTATGCGGATGGGTCCGATAACGCACCTTGGAACGATAAATCCGGCCTTCTCTCGCCTTCCCATACCTTGATTAAACAGGAAGGTATAGGACACGACGGGCGTAAAAGCACACAAGGCGAGAGTAAGACGGATTTATCGTTCCCATCGTTCCATCGTTCCCACGACGACGAAAACACCACCGTCGAGGAGGCCCAAACAAACTCTACAAACTCACAAACTCATAACCCTGAACAGGCGCGGCTCGCGGCGAAACTCGTCCACCGAGACCCCGAAGCGTTTCAGTGGGGGGAGACGATTTGAAGCCACGGACGCCCCTACAGATTCTGAGGTGCCTGGATCTCGGCGGATACTCGGCGCGTATGGTGGGAGGCCGGATAGAGACGAGGGGGCCGCGACCCCTAGCCGAACCCACTCGTGGCCGACATCAAGGCCAACCGCGACCACATCGCCGCCCTCCTAGAGGAGTGGTGCGGCGGGGAGTGGCCGGGTGTCTCCGCGACGCAAGCGGATGGCACGCCAGACAGAGAGGCGTTGTGATGACCGCCGGGCCCTCTCTTTTTTACCCGTCACTGCAAACTACAGTGTGCAAACAAATGTTTGTAAACAGAGAACAGGCGACCGAAACGAAGGGAGCGCAAGTGCTGGACGTGGAGCGCGGCGAGGCGATCGAGAAGGAGTTGGAGGCGTTCATCGAGAAGCGTGCTCGCAAGGAGCCGAACCTCGACGCGCGAGAGGAGTTATGGAAAGCGTCCGTACGGCGCTACAACGCCGCCCGCGAGGCCGAGCGGCGAGCGGCGTGGGCAACCTACCACGTCGGCCAGGCGAGTCGTCTGAGGCGCGTAATGACGAACCTCGTGGAGTTTCACGAGGCTAAAGCACGGCAACTATCAAGCGAAAACGAAGAAAGGGAATCAGCATGAACGTAAACGAGAAGTTGAGGGCCAACCGAGACCGCTACCAGCGCAAGCTCGCCGAGATCAAGCAGGATACCGACCTCACCGGCGAAGCGAAGGCGCGTCGGATAGCGCCGCTCTTCCGCGAGGCCAAAGCCGTGGACTCCCAGCTACGCGGCGAGCGTATGGCCGAACTCCGCACGAAGGTCCGCACCGCCGAGCGGGAAGCGTTCGCCGCGCCCTCGATGCGCAACGCCGATCCCGCGCTCGTCCAACTGAATTATCGCAATGCGCTCGACGGGGTCGAGGGGATCACCGATCCCAATCTCCTCTCCCGCCGGTTGGACAGGGCCTTACTGACTGAAGACAAGGCGCTTGCGAAAGCCGCCGCGTGGAGGGCGAACGACCTCGGGGCCGCCGGCGTCGTGAGGCGGTACATGGACACGGACGAGGCCGCTTCCCGCAAATGGACGGCGTGGTCGGAGGCTTTCAGCGAAGTAGAGCGAGTCGAGCAACTCGGGGAAAGCTTAGGTTTTGGCGACTCCCCCATCTCGGAGCCGCCGGAGCTTCGGGGTTACGTCCAGGAGGCTTCGTAGGCATGACGGGGGGCGCCAGCCACACTAGGTACGGCCATGGCGAGAAATGGCGAACGACTTTTGATCGTCCCCCCGCGTTTTTCGAGGAAACCCATGCCGCGTAGCTGCACCATCTGCCAGCACCCCCAACGGGAGGCCCTCGACCGCGCCCTGGTGGGGGGCGCCGCTTTATCCGAAACCGCCGCGTTATTCCGCGTTTCAAATGACGCTGTATCGCGGCACAAGGCGAATCATCTACCCGCGAAATTGGTGCTGGCGCAGGAGGCCGAGGACGTGCGCGAAGCCCTGGACGTCGTCAAGCAACTCAAAGCCATAAACGCCGCGAGCCTGCACATCCTCAAGGAAGCCCGCGAGCAGGGCAAGCAGGGAACCGCCCTCGCCGCGATAGACCGTATCCACAAGCAGATTGAGCTACAGGCCAAACTCCTCGGGGAGCTGGACGACAGGCCACAGGTCAACGTCCTTGTATCTCCGCAGTGGCTTGAACTCCGGGCGCTGATTATCACGGCGCTGGACGGTCACCCACAGGCGCGGGAAGCCGTCCTAAGAGCCGTCAACGGAGCGGGTAGTGGTTAGCCTCGCCGGGGATCTCACGCGCGCCTTGGACAAGGACGCCTTCGCCAAGGAACTAGGAATCGTTCCGGATCCGTGGCAAAAGGACCTCTTGCGCTCGGGCTCGGATAGGGTCCTGCTCAATTGCAGCCGCCAGTCGGGGAAGTCCACGATGTCCGCTGTTCTGGCTCTGCACGCCGCTCTCTACCGGCCCGGCGCGTTGGTGCTTTGTTTGGCTCCGAGTGAGCGACAATCGAAGGAACTATTCTCGAAGATCACCAACTTCTACCACAAGCTCCACGCCGCCCCGCCGCCCGCTAGCGACCGCAAGCTTGGCGCGGTATTCGCCAACGGAAGCCGCATAGAGGCCTTGCCGGGGAGCGAGCGCACCATTCGAGGTTTTAGCGGCGTGGATCTCCTGGTCGTGGACGAGGCCAGTCGCGTGGAGGACGGTTTGGTCTACGCGGTCAAGCCGATGTTGGCCGTCTCGGGCGGTAGGCTCCTGATGCTCTCGACGCCTTACGGCAAGCGCGGCGTGTTTCATCAGGAGTGGACCGAAGGCACCGAATGGGAACGTTTCGAAGTTCCGGCCTCCGAGTGTCCACGCATCCCAGCGGCGTTCCTCGAAAGCGAACGCCGGAGCATGCCGTCCTGGTGGTTCGATCAGGAGTTCGGATGCAAATTCTCGGAGACGGAGGATCAACTGTTCAGCCACGAAATGATAGCGGGCGCCCGCGCCGACGAACTGCAAGAGCACCGCTTCGATAAGGATGATGAATTATGGACATAAGGTACATGATCTCGGCGGATTTCGGCCAAACCTACGACTACACGGCGGTGGCCGTCGTCGAGCGCCGCCTGGTGCCCGTGGGTGAACGCTACCAGAGTTACTATTACGAACAGGGCGGCTCCCGCAACGGGCGTAGGGTATACGAGGTGCGCCAGAACGTCGAGCAACACTACGACGTTATACGCCTCGACCGGGTGCCGCTCCGAACCTCTTACGTGAAGGTGGCTAAGGGTCTCGTCAAGCTTTTGCAAGAGTTCCACAAAGCCCACACGGAGGCGGACGACTACAGCGGCGGGCCGGTAACCGTCGGCTTGGCGGTGGACGAGGCTGGCGTCGGCAAGGCGGTCCGAGACATCACCGTCAAGGAGATCGAGGAAGGCGTCGAGAGGGGCCGTCCGCACGTCCGTTTCCTTCCCGTCACCGTCCACGGCGGCACCGCCACGACAACCGGGCAGGGCTGGATACATACGCCGAAGAAAGACTTGATAAGCGCGGGGTTGATCGCGTATCAGAACGGTCGGCTGCGGGTCGGGAACCTGCGCCACAGAGACACCCTGGAGCACGAGCTATCGAACTATCGCTTGAAGCAAAACATATCAAGCGGCCACGCCGCCTTCGAGCCGCTGCGCTCGGGCCAGCACGACGATCTCCTGTTCGCGGTGTGTCTCGGGTGCTGGGCGTGGGAGCAGGGCACGCCGAGGAAGAAGCACATCTCCTTTCCGAACCAGATCCTCGCGTACTAACGGGGCGGGAGGATGGCCTACTTATCTACCGTCTGGACGGCCCTGGATCCACGGCATATGTTTGAAAGTAGTCAATGTCTTTAAGAAACAGAGGGTAGTTCATGGCTATCTGTTCCTTGGCGTAAGGTTCCGTGTAGTCGGAACCCAGCCCCCTAATGTGTTGGTCTTCGTCAAAGGGGCGTAATTCGTACGCGGGAGCTTCCAGGTTGCTCTCATCCGCGATGTGGACGCGATAAGCCTCCCAATTGTAGGCCGTACACTTGTAGAGCGTGTAGGCGATGTTCTTATCGGGCCTCGTGTCCTCATAGGAACTGATTTTTTCGCCTTCGAATTCGGCCCAGAACCCGAAGAATGTGCCGCCTGCGCGTTTACCTACCAGCACCTTAACCATGCCGCCCCTTTCTTTGAGTGAATAGTGACTACCCAGCGCACTACCCGACGACACGTTGAGGGCCGCCTGGAGACCCTGATAGCACCCTACCTCAAGCGGACGGGTACCCGCGTCTAGTACCATGCCTACCCGTGGCGGCTCCGCTGGACAGACTCACCATACAAGAAGCGGCCCGCCTTCTCGGTATCTCCGAGGGGGCCGTCCGCAAGCGCGTCAAGCGCGGGACCCTGGAGCACGACAAGGCCCCGGACGGGCGGGTCTACGTCTACCTGGACGGGGGTGTACGGGGGGTAGACGATGTACAGGACGCGGGGGTAGACCCCAACAGTACCGCACTCATATCTCAGCTCCGGGACGAAGTCGAGTATCTTCGGGAAGAGTCCAGGCGTAAAGACGAGATCATCATGCAGCAGGCCCTCACCATGCGCCAGCTCTCCGCGCCCTCGGAGGCCGACGAGCCCACGACCGTTGACCAGGACGAAGAAGAGCCCCAGGGCGAACAGCACGAGGGCCAGGAGACGCCCGCACAGCGCCCTACGGGGGTGGCGTGGTGGAGGAGGATCTGGGGAAGATAGCAACGAAGGCTTGCGGCTGGAGCTTGCAACACGCAACCATGCATGAAAAGGGCGGTCGAGAAAACATATTACCGGCTATTCACCCAGGCGCATAAGATCCGGGTCCTCCGGGTCGGGGATCGCGGGCAAAGACTTTATGACGCGACTTGCCCTCTCCTTATGACTCCGGCATGATGAGTGATATGGACCGAGAGAATGATGCAACAAAGCTGTCCAATCTGCTGTGGCGAATAAGTCAGGATGCTCAACAAGCGGCAGAGCGCCTATACGCCGGTGCAGTCGAGGAGAGCCTCGATGGAACAACTGAGGTAGCGCTACTACACGGTCAGCTATCCCGTCTACGCGATGACATCCATGAGGTCAGCCAAGGGCTAGACGAATACCAGAGAAAGCATGACCAGTAGGGCGCGGCGCTTAACCGCCCTCTAGAAGCTGCACATCCTCTATAGAGTCCCACTGGTAGAAACACTGATAGAGTAGGCCCCCCATATAGGTTAGGGATGTGTACTCGCTCACGAGCAAGAATACGAGACTTCAGCCGTAGATAAACGGGAGACAAAGCGACGTGCGGGTGATCATCATAGGAGCCGGAGAAGTTGGGGTTCACGCAGCTCAGTTACTCTCTGGACAGAACCATGACGTTATTGTCATTGACCAGGATGCGAACCGGATAGCTCAGATCTCAGGGCAACTGGATGCTATGGCGATACAGGGAAACGGGGCAAGCCCGAATGTACTAGTAGAGCAGGTGGGCATCAAGAAGGGCGATCTCGTCGTGGCCACCACGGGCCACGACGAGACCAACATCACCGCCTGTCTTGCGGCCAAGTATCACGGGGTGGAGCGTACCGTGGCCCGCATCCACAACCCCGACTACATTCCCGAGAAGTCGTCCGCCAAGAACATACTGGGCATAGACTTCGTCATCCACACCGAGCAGGTGGTGGCGGAGCATATCAAGGCCGCCCTCCTCGTACCGGGGGCTGTAAACGTGGAGGACTTCGCCGGGGGGCGTATCGAGGTGGCCGAGGTGATCCTCGATGAGGACTCCCCAGCAGCGGGGTGCGCTGTATGGGACATAGGAATGCCCGAGCGGAGTCTCATAATAGGGGGTGTCCGCCATGGGGAGCCGCTGATGTCCCGAGGAGATACCGTACTGGAGGCCGGGGACCATATCTTCGTAATTAGCGAACCCCAGTATCTTAGTGAAGCAGTGGACGTCGTAGCTACGGATACCGAGCCGGTTAAAGAGGTGATGATACTTGGGGGAGGGCGCGTCGGGCTGCGGGTGGCCTTGGCCCTGGAGGAGACTGACATCTCGCTAAAGGTTATTGAGAGCGACGCAGAACGAGCCGAATATGTGGCCTCCAAGTTAGAGAGGGGGACGGTGCTCCATCACCGGGATGTCACCCGTGACTTTCTACTGCAGGAGGGAGTAGAGCATACGGACGCCTTTATCGCCGTCACCGGAGATGACCGGACCAACCTGCTGGCTTCGCTGTACGCCAAGCAGCTCGGCGCTCGCCGGACTATCGCCGGTGTGGGGCGGAGAGAGTTCATCCCACTTGCCGAGACACTAGGCGCCGACATAACCATCTCGTCCCGGCTTCTTGTGGCTAGCGTGATCAGCCAGTTCGTGCGGCGAGGAGACGTGATGGCCGTAACCCTGCTGGAGAGTGGGGCCCAGATGATAGAGCTTGCGGTGGCTGAAGACTCCCGAGTCACCGGCCAGCGTCTGGCCGACCTTGAGTTCCCCAAGGAGGCCATAGTCGGGATGGTGCTCCGAGACGGTGAAACCATCATCCCCAGGGGCAACGACACTCTTGAAACTGGCGACGACGTGGTGGTCTTCACTACCGATGCGGCGGTAGGGAAAGTAGAGAGCTTCTTCGCACCCTCGTAGCACGCTCAAGGCACCTCCCAAAGCGTTGTGGCGGAAAGAACATCAGAAGGCCCACGTAAAGTGCCACGTATTTCCGAGAATAGTAACTCTCGGAAGTCGGTATAGTCCCGGTCCAGACGGTCTGCTCCGGCAGGGGCCATAATACTTCCAAGAGGTATTATCCGTTTCTTATGTACAGGACAGGAGGCTTTGTGGAGCGTTGTACATAAGAAACCCGCGCAGCATAGGGCCGGGGCTATGTAGACTTCTCGGCAACTTAGGTTTAGAAAACCACTGGCCACCATACGCCCACAAGAAACGACATAACAGAGAAAACAGCTAACACTAGGGATATGTTAAATAGGTATCCACCCCACTGCACTCTTTTGATACTTCGAGTTGCCTGCCTATCGGACTCCACCAGCATGCCATCCGTCCGTCTGCGTAGCTCTGGCATTCTGCTCAGGAGTTCTTCGAACAGCTTTAATCGGTCGGCTACAGGCAACTCAGGGATGGATGCTTCAGCTTCCAAATGCCTCCAGGACTCGTGAACCTTTACGACTAGTTCGGCTGTGCGTTCGGCGCTTTTCTTACTTGAGAGCAGGCTGGTTCGGGACAATATGAGAGTTATGCCAGAGGCCAAAGTGAATGTCAGCGTTAACCGTGTAAGTAGAAGCGGGGCAGCTGTCATGACCTCAGCCCCAAGGCTCCCGCTAACCAGCACAGTGAGACCGACTAGCCCCGCTGTGAACCACCAACCGGCTTCTTGCGCCCTCACTTCCGTGTACTGAGCTAACCCTCGAAGAAGAGAAGAATGCTCCGCTACTTTTTGAGAGAGACTGTCCTTCTGACTGCTTCCTGAGTCGCTGTTGTGGATCTCTTCGTTCTGTTCGGCATCACTCATCCTCAGAACACCCTTCGCCATGGGCGCATCCGTAGAAGGCCATCACGACCGCCAGCACAAACACGACACGAACCGTCACGTTTCCTCCCCGAGTAGCTACCCCGCGCACATGGTACACGTCCCGATCATCGCGCCGTGCGTTCAAACTTCCGAGAAGGCATACTCTCGGATACCGGGTGAATAGAGTTAGCCAGACAGGAGGCCCCAAGCGGTCAGGGCCACGCCTACCAGAGTAGCGATCGTTACGACTATGGTGAGTGCGTTGATGCTACTGGTCAGTCTCTCCATGCGCTCGCCTTGGCGCAGCGTCTCCCTCCTCCGCAGCTCGTCCAGGTATATGTTGTAGTGCGCTGACCTGTTCAACATCTCACTATCGTGCCTACTCATCAGCTCATCTTCGCTCATGCTGCGCAGTTCTCTGACGTTCATGGCTAGCCATTCTCCCTGAGCCGGACGAGAGCCTGCTCTACGGTCCGGCTCAGGACATCGGGCGGCACAGGAGTACCTGGCTCCCTCTCTTCCCGGTCCTTGATGATCGAGGCGAAGACCACACACTTGTCCCTGTGCTGATGCGACGGGTCTCCCCGGCTCTCCGAGTAGTCGGACTGGTATAGCCCGGCCCGCAACTCTGTCAGCACGTTGATGACACGCTGATCGGACTCCGGCAGGAGAGCCATACGGTTGATCGTGGCAACTTCGTGAGGCTTTAGCCTGGTCTCCTCGTCGGAGCCTAGGTACAAGGAAGTGTCTAGCCCCTCCCATATCTCCAGTGCTTCGGGCGACAGCTTTGCTTTCTCTGCCTCTATCAGCTCCACCAGAGTAAGCCTGTCCACACTACCCAACAACCAACCTCCTCGGTCCGGGCCACCACGCCAGTGGCTACATACTAAACGTACCTCATGCGTTTACCGGCTACAGCGCCAGGATGAGCGGCACGAGGGCGACTCCTCCGACGCTCCCCGCCAGGACGACGAACAAGCGTCCTCCCTGACTCCTCATTCGCAAACTTTAGTGAGTTCAGCGACGTCCCCGCCGCAGAACATCCCAAAGCGTCAGCAAGAGTGCACGAGACAAAGGCATCCTTGCTCCGCCAAGATCAGCAGCCTGATTGTCGAGGTCCTCGATCATCCCCTCTATCTCAAAACTCCTTTGCTACGTCTATTGCTTTGGCGAAGCTGAGATTAGACGGAAAATCGGCCTTGCCTTCGTCCTTTAGCAGGTGAACGGCGACTCTCGTGAAGCCGTCGAGGATGGGATCTACCTTGCTCGTGATCTCCGACGTCAGCCAGATCCCATCCCTGCCACGGTACCGAGTGATTTCGTGGAGCTTGTTCTTAAGCTCGCGAGAGAAAGCCGGCCTGTTTTCAGAAGCGTGCATGTCCGGAAGCATAGCGATATCGGAATTGATGTCGTAGATCCGGCCACGAAGCTCATTGATCGCATCGAGCTTCCGGGCAAAACTAGTCTGCTCACGCCCTTGAGCCTTGCCTAAGAAGTAGGCTGATACCGCCACGATCAGCGCTACCAAGGGGTTCAGAAAGTAGATCCAGAGGGGTGTCTGAGGCATTATCAAAAATTACCACGGCTTCCTCCATGTAAGAAGGAAGGGGCCAGCATCCCTGGCCCCTTCCTCACTAATGTTCCGTATTCGGCTACATTACCTCGATAGGCGGTAACAGAGTCTTCAGCTTGGCGATGAGAACCCGCTGGCCAGCGCTGCTGGAGTAGGAACTGACAGCGCCTTCGCTGCCCGTCCGCCAGAACTGCTCCCCGCTGACGACGTCACCGGTCGGGGTGTCCCCCTGAAGATCCATTAGTACACGATCCAGCAGGTCGGCGTAGGGCTGTGCCTCGACGACGGACCGACCCATAGCCCGTACGTGTTCTAGTACTATCACTAGCAGGCCATGCATGACTGTCGTCCCGAGGCCCTTCTGAATCGTGTACTCTGAGGCATCCACGAACGGCTCCGGCATCACAAGCTGAATCCCACGCCAATAGGCATCCAAGACCTTGATTTGGTTGGGAGTCGTTATCCGCTCGAAGTAGGGGTTGGAGAGTAACGGCCTAAGAGAGTTGACGACCGAGGCGGAGCCGATGATCGCGGACCCCTTCGGCTCTCCGGGGAAACGAATGAGCCCACGCCACAAGGAAGTGCGATTCAACTCCTCAGTCAGCGTCTGACCCTTGACCTTCCAGCTCTGACCGCTTCCCTCAAGGTTCTCATGTAGGAGCGGGTCTGCCTCGGCCCGCTGCTTGAGGAGATCGAAGGCCAGGTCGGTACGGACGCTCTTAGCGGTGCTGTTGACCACATAGAACTGTGTCATCTCCTCCAGCTCGTCCGCGCCCAACATGGACACGAAGGGAATCTCGAAGTCCTCCCACTTCTCCGGATCTTCCTCGATGAGATTCACCAGGGCCGCGATGCGGTGCTGACCGTCCACTACATGGAGCTTCTCATCGGTGAGACGCAGGTAGAACTGATTATCCACGACGAAGAGGTTGCGGTCCGGGTCGAAGTCCCGGATGTTGGCCAGGATGGACGTTGGCAGATCGACTTGATCCGACCTAAGCTCCTTGACGAGGCGGTTTACGCGAGGCTTCGACAACTCACGCTGGTAGCCGGTCTTTTCACGATGGTTCCTCTGCGGGATCTCGAACCGCTCGTAGAGATCCCCAGCCCTTATCATCCCGGCCGCCTTGGCCTTCCACTTTGGCGGTCTCGCCTCCGCTATCTGCACCGGGAGCTCCAGCGTCACGGTCCTTTTCTTCAGTTCGCTCATTGCGAACTCCTTCCTCTCCCCTGATCTTGACTCGCGCTGCTTGGGCTCAGGGGGTAAGCCATCTCAGCGCGGACCTTCACTGTGCGAAGGCAACAGAATAGTAAACACTCATAGATCTAATGTCAAGATCTATTTTGTAGATCTAATGTCAAGATCTTTCGCATACTCCTAGCCTCCAAACCACCTCTTCCACCACGGACGCGGTGCGCTCGTCTGAGATTCTGCGGTAGCCGGTCCGGTGTCTACCCTCTCCATCTCCTCCGCGGCCGTCTCCGGAGGATCTGGCGGCTCCTGATCGGCTCCTGGCGATGCCGCTGGCTCAAGCTCGGGTATGCGTTGCGTAAGTTGGGCGATGATCGTGTCGTGACGCCTTCTCTCCTCCGTCCTGGCTTCCCGCTCCCGGTCGAGTTGATCCCTGAGATACGCCACCTGATCCCGCAGGTCCTCGACCAGAACGGAAGATTCGACTTGACGTTCAGACTTAACGTTGTCTTCGTCGATGTCTAGTCTAACGTATACCCGACCGTCAGGGTCTTTCTCGGCCTCCAGACTTCCTCTACGGACGCGCATCCTGACGGCGTCGACCGATACGCCAAGGACTTCTGAAGCATCCTGCACG
>MWVY01000119.1_pt1 | contig 18760 bp, 23 predicted proteins | sample 1047251 | NCBI WGS metagenome assembly MWVY01 (sample SAMN06349983, study PRJNA376086) | soil metagenome | isolation source: MS7-5 sample Antarctic (ecotone) soil | place: Antarctica | collected 2015-01-13
TGATTTATCCGTAAAACCGAGTTCGGTTAATGAGCCGTGTTTTGTTCAAACCTTGCCGATTAACACGATTGTCAAAATTGTCAATCGCTGCACAACCTCCGCGCCCGGCACAAAACGCGATATCCAATGTGCCGTAAATTTGCCGAATCGCGTCGAGGTTCTTGCCGAATTCGTCGTTGTCCAGATTAACAAATTTCGACAATCCGTCCGGCAAATTTGCGCCGAAACTCATCACGACGTTTTGTTTGCGAAAAACCAAATCCAAAAATTCGTTACTAATGCGTGTTTTCGCCTGCAAGGTTTCGCGCACACGCGCCAGTGAACCGATTGCCAAAGTATTGTTGTCGTAAGAAGTTATGGCAAACTCACGGCTCAAACCCGCAAACATCCGGTCAATAGCTTTATCAAACCACGAATTTTTTGTTTGCGGTTTATTTTCTTCCGCGACATCTTTCATCGTAAAAACATAAACGGTTTTGTCGCCGATTTTTTCTTCGCGGTATTTGCCTTTGGAGGCGAGTTTGGCAACTGCCAATAATGCTCCGGCGTTAAAAGTTCCGCGCGCTAACACAACCGGCTCAAAATCAATTTCTTTTGCCGAAATTTGTTTGCTTGCCACTCCGACCGCGACCTGTTGAAATTGCCGCAAATCAATGCTCGTTTTAGTTTTGATTTCGTCAATCTGGCTGACAATTTTGTTGAGCATCGGTTGATTGCCCGACAAAATCTGCGGAAGCGCATCGTTAAAAAGACGCTGCATGTCCAAAGTCATCACGCCGTCGGAAGCCGGCAGTAGCGCGACGAGTTGTGATGTTTGACCGGCTTTTTTATTCGAATTCGTATCGGCAAACGCCGTGCCAATGCCGTTTAAGACAAATGCAAAAGCGACAAGCAACGCGAAAAGTTTGTTTTTCATACGGGAAACCTCTTTTAAAAATTTATTTTCAGCAAAATGCTGCAAGTTTAAAGATGATTTATAATTGGTAAACAGTTGGCTGTGATTATAAGTTTTTAAATCAAAAGACGCAAAAAACCGACAGTTTTTATGTATCCGATAAATTTTCCAAATCCGCGCACACACGAATATACCGAATGGGTTTTGTTCGGCGACTATTATTATAACGCCCGCGATATTATCGGTTTCGGTGGCGATTTGACGATTGAAAATTTGCGAACCGCGTATCGAAAAGGGATTTTTCCGTGGCATATTAATAATTTGCCACTTCCATGGTTTTGTCCTGAAAAGCGGGCGATTTTAGAATTTGAAGAACTTCACATTCCGCATACACTGCGAAAGGAATGGCGAAAAACCAATTTTACATTTACGATTGATAAAGATTTTCAAGCGGTTATCAAAAATTGCGCGAAAACAAAACGCACTCACGAAAGCGGAACATGGATAACAAAAGAATTTATTGAGGCATACACAAAATTTCACAAAGCGGGCGACGCGCACAGCGTCGAAGTTTGGGACGACACAGAACTAGTCGGCGGACTTTACGGCGTTGACGCGGGCGGCGTTTTTTGCGGCGAAAGTATGTTTTTTAAACGTCCGAATGCTTCAAAACTCGCGCTTCTTTTTTTAATCGAACATCTCCGACAGCGCGGCGCAGCGTGGCTCGATACGCAATTGATGACTCCGCATTTTAAAGTTTTGGGCGCAAAAGAAATCAGCCGCGAAGAATTTTTGGATAAACTGGAAAAGACACTTGCACTTAATCTAAAATTGTTCTAAAACTTATTCAAAGGAGCAACATTGTATCAAATATGACACACTCATTTGGCGGAAAGTGGGCTCAAGAAAAGTTAAACAAAGTTGGTAGTTATCTTCAGACATACGCGACAGCGTTGAAAAATCAAAAATTTCACTTAATTTATGTTGATGCTTTTGCAGGGACGGGTTATGTCAGTCTAAAAGAGAAAGATAAAAGCCAATTGTTGCTGCCTGAATTTACTGAAAATGATGTAAAAGATTTTGTAGCTGGTTCAGCTATAAATGCTTTGGAAGTTAAGCCGCCGTTTGATGAGTATGTTTTTATTGAAAAGAATGAAAAGCGGATTTCTGAATTAAATAACCTCAAAAGCGATTATCCAAATCTTGCTGATAAAATTTTTCCCATCAGTGCGGATGCAAATGATTATTTACGAAATTTTTGTCAAGGCGATTGGCGTTTTAAAAGAGCTATTGTGTTCCTTGACCCTTACGGAATGCAGGTAAAATGGAATACTATTGAGGCAATTGCTAAAACTCAGGCGATTGACCTTTGGATTTTGTTCCCGCTTGGTGTTGCTGTAAATCGTCTTTTGAGAAAAGATGGAAAAATAAGCGAACCTGTAAAGCAGAGGCTTGATGAAATGTTTGGAACACAGGATTGGTTTGAGGCTTTCTTTAAGGAAAAAGAAAGAAGAAGTTTGTTTGATATACAAAGAGGTTTTGAGAAGACGGCAAATCTTGATTCAATTGCAGAATACTTTAATAAAAGGCTTGAGTCAGTTTTTGCCGGAGTAGCAAGAAATCCTTTGAAACTTCATAATTCTAAAAACAATCCTCTTTATTTATTATGTTTTGCCATTGGTAATCCTAATCCCAAAGCAAAAGGTTTAGCTTTAAAGTTAGCAAATCACATTTTACAAATGAGATAAATGGCTGAAAAATCTACAATTGAATGGACGGAATCAACGTGGAATCCGGTAACGGGCTGCACGAAAATCAGCGACGGCTGCAAGAACTGTTATGCTGAAAGACTTGCTTTGCGTTTAAAAGCGATGGGACAAAAGAACTATCGAAACGGGTTTGCGCTTACCATTCAAGACCAAGCCTTGGAATTGCCTTTGAGTTGGAAAAAACCTCAGACAATTTTCGTTAATTCGATGAGCGATTTGTTTCATAAAGATATTACGCTTGATTACATTCAAAAAGTTTTTGATGTAATGGCAAAAGCTGATTGGCATAATTTTCAAGTTTTGACAAAACGGGCTGATAGATTAGAGAAAATTAATTCAGAACTAAAATGGACACCAAATATTTGGATGGGCGTAAGCGTTGAAAATCAGAAAGTTGTCCACCGAATTGAGGATTTGCGCGAAACTGATGCTCATATTAAATTTCTTTCAATCGAACCGCTTTTGAGTAATTTGCCGAATCTTAATTTAAGCGGGATTGATTGGGTAATTGTCGGCGGAGAATCGGGTCCGAAAGCACGTCCAATGAAAGAAAAATGGGTTTTAGACATCCGCGATCAATGCGAAGCTGCAAATGTTCCATTTTTCTTCAAACAATGGGGCGGAGTCAGAAAACACAAAACGGGGCGATTACTTGAAGGTAAAACTTGGGACGAAATGCCAAGATTAGCTTATGTCTAAAAATTTTCTAATCTACGGCGCAAACGGCTACACCGGCGAACTGATAACCCGTTACGCAGTCGGGCGCGGAATGAAACCAGTTTTAGCGGGCAGAAATCAGGTAAAAGTTGAAGAAATCGCCAAACAATTTGATTTACCGTTTCGTGTTTTTGGTTTGGAAGAAACCGCTAAACTTGACGCGGCGTTAAAGGAAATCGAATTTGTTTTGCATTGCGCCGGACCTTTTTCGATTACGTCTAAACCAGTGGTCGAAGCGTGTCTTCGGAACAAGAAACATTATCTTGATATTACGGGCGAAATTGCGGTTTTTGAAACAATGGCGCGGCGTGATAAAAAGGCGAAGGAAGCCGGAATAATGATAATGCCGGGTGTTGGTTTTGATGTCGTGCCGTCGGATTGTCTTGCGCTTCATTTAAAAAATCGTCTGCCGTCAGCCACTCATTTAACATTAGCTTTTTACGGACTCGGAAAAATCTCGCACGGAACGCAGGCGACAATGACGATGAATGTCGGACGCGGCGGCGCGATTCGCCAAAACGGTGAAATCGTTAATGTTCCGGCGGCTTGGAAAACGCGCGAGATTGATTTCGGTGAAGTTAAAAAAACGGGCGTAACGATTCCTTGGGGCGATGTAGCGACGGCTTTTTATTCAACCGGCATTCCGAATATTGAAGTTTATACAATTCTACCCGAAACAAATTTGCGGATGCTCAAACTAAGTCGTTACATCGGCTGGCTTCTGGCGGCAAAACCCGTTCAAAATTATCTGCAAAAACAGATTCCCGAAGGCGGACCAAATGACGCGGAACGCGCCGGAGGCAAAACGTATCTGTGGGGCGAGGCAAAGGATGAGCAGGGAAACTGCGTTGCCGCGCGTCTGCTGTGTCCCGAAGGCTACACACTGACGGCTTTAACCGCGCTGAAAATCGCAGCAAAGATTTTGGACGGAAATTTTTGTGCCGGATTTCAAACTCCCGCAAAATGTTACGGCGCGGATTTGGTTTTGGAAATCGAAGGTGTCAGCCGAAGTGATGAATAAGTTAACACAAATGATTAAGTTCTCGCGCAATCAAATTATCGGCTCGCTCATTTTGCTGGGCGTGATTTTGCTCATCGCTCTGGCGCGTTCTTTCTTTGCACAAATCTGAAATGGACAAACCAATTTACTCTATCGTTGGTCCAACCGCTTCGGGCAAAACCGAAATCGGTGTTGAACTTGCTTTGCGCGTCGGTGGCGAGATAATTAACTGCGATTCGGTTCAGATTTATAAAGAAATTAAAATTGCCACAGCAAAGCCGTCTGAAGAAGAAAAGCGCGGCGTTCCGCATTATTTGATTGATTATATTTTGCCGAATATAAATTATACGGCGGCGGCTTGGGCAGAAGACGCAGGCGCGAAAATAAGGGAAATCGAAGGACGCGGAAATGTTCCGATTCTGGTCGGCGGCACGGGTTTTTATCTCCGCACGCTGCGCCAGCCTTTTTTTGAAAGTCCGAATACTGATGAACGGCTAAGACAGAAGTTAAATGAAATAAAGGAAAGAAAGGGCGCGGAACATCTCTACAAAATTTTGCAAAAAGTAGATAAAGTTTCTGCCGACAAACTTTTTCCGCGAGATTATGTCCGCGTCGGGCGTGCTTTGGAAGTTTATTTTCAAACCGGCAAAAGACTTTCCGAAGTGCAGGAAAAACGCGCCGCGCCGCCGGAGTTTGCCGCCCGAATCAAAATTTTCGCCCTTAATCCGCCACGCGAAGAATTGTATAAGAAAATAAATGAACGCGCCGAAAAGCATTTTGCCGACGGTTTGATTGAAGAGGTAAAAGCCTTGCGCGAAAAGGGCTTGCGCGAGGACACAAACGCGCTCGGCGCACACGGTTATCGCCGAGCCAGCGAATATCTGCGCGGCGAAAGAACACGAGCGAGCGCGATTGAGCAAACCAAACAAGATGTTCGCAACTACGCCAAACGTCAGCTTTCTTGGGTTCGGCGCGAAGAAGGCGTAATTTGGCTCGCAGGTTTCGGCGACGAGCCGGAAACGCAGGAAAATCTCTGGAAAATTCTTGGGTTGAAATAACTTGTGAAATTTTTCTTGTTGTATCGGTAAATCTGTTATAAACTTAAACTTGCAATCGGACAAAAGAATATATAAAGAGAAATGTTATGGAAAAAACTGCTGCCCAAAACATCCAGGATGCGTTTTTAAACACGGCACGGCGAGAAAGATACGGCATTATCATTCATCTGCTGCAGGGCGCGACGCTTTCGGGCAGAATTAAAAGTTTCGATAAATTTTCGGTTTTGCTCGACGTTGGCGGACAAGACTTTTTGATTTTCAAACACGCCATTTCGACAGTTTCACAAGAGCGAAAAAAGGTTGATTCGGAATAATATATTTTGCGCGGTAAATTTATCACTTTTGAAGGCATTGACGGAAGCGGCAAGTCAACGCAGCTCAGAATGCTGGCAGGCGAACTTTTCAGTCGAGGCTTTGACGTTCTGACAACAATGGAGCCGGGCGGAACGCCGCTTGGTCGCCGTCTGCGCAAAGCATTTCTTGAAACCGAAGAAAATGTTTCGCCGCTCGCCGAACTTCTACTGTTTGCCGCCGACCGCGCCCAGCACGTTAATTTTCTCATCAAACCCGCGCTTGCCGAAGGAAAAATCGTTATTTCAGACCGCTATGCGGATGCAACTTTTGCGTATCAAGGCGCGGGGCGCGGTTTTCCCGAAAAAACCGTCAATCAAGTTATCAAACTTGCCACCGATGGACTAAAACCGAATTTGACGCTTTTTTTTGATTTGCCGGTTGAAAAAGCACTTTTGCGGACAAATTCCCGAAGCGCAAACGGCGAGCAAAAAAATCGGATGGATCTGGAAACGGCGGAATTCTATGCGCGTGTCCGTAATGCTTACTTAAAAATCGCTGAAAAAGAGCCGAAGCGTTTTCGTATTATTGACGCAAGCGGTTCAACTGATGAAGTGCAAGCGCAAGTGGTGGAAATCATTTCGGAATTTTTTAAAAAAAATTAACCGCAGAGGCGCAAAGACGCAGAGTAATGACAGCCAAGAAGAAATCGAAAAACACATCACTCATATTTTATCTTCTAATCCTTTGCGTCTTTGCGCCTCTGCGGTGAAAATATGTTCAACAAACTCATTGGCAACAATCACATCAAGGAAACTTTGCGCCGAATGCTGGCGGCTGACAGAGTTCCGCATTCACTGCTTTTTGCGGGCGCGGAAGGCGTTGGCAAAAAGCAGTTTGCGCTGGAACTGGCAAAATCGTTTGTCTGTCAAAATCCAAATAGTTTTGAAGCGTGTGATATTTGCGCGGCTTGCAAACGCGCCGATAAATTTACTTTTCCGAAATCTGACGATAAAGACGCGCACAAAGAAGTAATTTTCAGCGAACACGCCGACATCGGTTTGGTTATTCCGCACGGCAAAAACATTTTGGTTGATACCGTGCGCGACCTTGAAAGGGAAGCAAATTTCCGCCCGTTTGAAGCCAAAGCGCGGTTTTTGCTGATTGATGAAGCGGAAAAATTAAATACGGCAAAAGATAATGCGGCAAACGCGCTTTTGAAAACTTTGGAAGAACCGCCGCCGACCTCGTATATTTTCTTGATAACTTCGCGTCCCGACGCGCTTTTGCCGACGATTCTTTCACGCTGTCAGACGATTCGTTTTGCGCCGATTCCACCAAAAGAAATCGAAAATTATCTGCTCGAAACCAAGAAAATTTCGCCCGATGATGCCGAAATTTTAGCAAAACTTTCTGCGGGAAGCATCAGACACGCGCTTTCGCTTGATTTGGACGGATTCCGCGAGCGGCGCGACGTGATGCTCAAAGTTTTGGAAAGTCTTTTGGTTAAACAAGACCGCGCCACACTTTTGCGAACCGCCGAAGAGATGAACGATGCGAAAAATAAGGACAGTTACAACGCATCGCTCGAAATTCTTGAAAATTTGATTCACGATGTCTGGAAACTGACACTCGGCGAAAGCGAAGAAAATATCGTCAACGCCGACATCAAAAACAATCTGAAAAAACTTGCCGAAAAAGCCGAAAGCAAACGTCTTGCCGCGTGGCTGACGGAAATCGAAACGATGCGCAAAAACTTCAACGTCAACTTAAATAAAAAAATTGCCACCGACGCGCTGTTTATACAAATGGCGAATCCGTAAAAATATTTTTTTCCGCAAAGCAAAATTTTGGCGTATAATCGTTTCAAATCGGCAAAAGGAAAAAAGTATGAGTAAAAAAACCGCGTTTGTTTTAATTTCCGTTCTCGCTTTGTTTTCCGTCAGAGTCTTTTCGCAAGAGCCTTTCCCGATTCAGGAAACGCCGCCTGTGTTAATAGATAACGACTTAGGTTCGCCCGAATTTTATCGAATCGGCGATATTACGGGTAATATTGGGGAAGCGAAAGCAGTTATTTTGGCGAAGCCGACATATTCGAATGAAGCAAAAGAAGCGGGCGCGGAAGGCAAAGTTAAAGTTCAAATTGAGATTGACGAAGATGGCGGCGTAACTTCCGCCAAAGCGGTTTCAGGTCATCAACTGCTTTATGAAGCCGCGCAAACCGCCGCTTTGAAATCAAAGTTTCTAACGCCGAAAATAAATGGTCAGCGCGAAAAAACTTCGGGTTATCTCAATTACAATTTTTTGATTGAAATGCCGAATTGGTTTAAGGTCGGCTATGATTTGGCTTTGGTCGAAAAAGTTCCGACGATTGACTTTCTGCAAACCGCGATTATCAAAAAGGCTTTTCAACCGGATTGGCAAACGGAAAACGATTTGATTCTCCAATTGGCAGAAATAAAACGTGCGAATCCGAATAAAAATGAACCTTTGTTTGTCAACAAAACTGTGATAAATTCCGTCGGTCGAAACAGCGCGAGCCAACGTGGTGAAACGCGGCTGAATATTCCGCAGCAAAATTACGAGCAAGTTTCCGTTTCCCAAAACCTGATTTCTCATCTTCGCGGACGTTTGGGAAACGATGAAAAAAGTCTTTGGCAATTCAACTTAGGTGTTGCCCTTATCAAATTTCAAGAACTCTTTCGCAATCCAAAGACACGCCAAGAATCGTTTGAATTTCTCAAGCATTTTGTGCAAGATGCGCCTGCCGACATACAACCTGCTTTTTCGGAACAGTTAAAGAACTTGATAAACTCATTCGGGCAAAAATCTTCGGAACAAGTCAGAATAGAAATCGGCAAAACCATCGCAAACTTGCAAAAAATCAAATAAAAATCTTTACCTTTGCCGAAATAAATTCTAAAATTATATATCTTACTTTTACAATTTTGGAGAAAACTATGAAAAAACAACTTCTTTCAGTCATTTCAGTTCTTTTATTCGGCTTTTCAATCGCTTCGGCGCAGCAGACATCGGCGGAAAAACCTAGAATCATTAGCGGCGGCGTAATAAACGGTAAAGCGGTAAGTCTGACAAAACCGGCGTATCCGGCAGCGGCGAAGGCGGTTGGCGCGGAAGGCGCGGTCAATGTTCAGGTTGTGATTGATGAAGAAGGAAACGTAATTTCGGCAACGGCGGTTTCAGGTCATCCTTTACTGAGAACGGCATCGGTAGAAGCTGCCCGTTCATCGAAATTTAATCCGACACTTTTGCAGGGACAACCCGTAAAAGTATCAGGAGTGATTGTTTATAATTTTGTTGCCGACAAAACAAATTGGACGAGAGTCGGTTATAATTTGGCAAGCATTCAACACTCTCCGACGCTGATGTTTTTAAACACTGATTCAATCGCCAAAATGTTTCAGGCAGACTGGACGGCGGAAAACGAACAATTAAAAAGATTGGCGGAAATAAAACAAGCCGAAACTTCCGGTAGTTCTCAACCAAACATATCAAGCGAAAGGAAAATCAGCGAAAACACGGAAAAAAGACCTGACGGAACAACTGTTAAAACAATAATTACGGAAAGAAGCGTCAAATCCGATTATCAAATAAACCCCGAACAAATTGCGATTTCACAATCTTTAATTGCTTCGCTGCAAGGTCGTCTGGCGAGCGACGAATTAAATTTGTGGCAGTTTAACGTCGGGACAAGTTTGAGTCAGGTGTTAGCGCAAGTCCGAAATCCGGGCGAAAAGCAAAGAGCGTTGGATTCCCTTCGCGGGCAAATACAGTCCGCGCCGAATAAAGTTTCGGCGGAATATCTCGCCGATCTGCAAAAAATCACGGCACTTTTAGAAAAGCCAAACCCGACGGCAGACGACCGCCGACAAATTGGTCAAATTATGCCGAAACTGTTGAGAAATTAATGACCAGTGGCAAATCTTTCCTAGTTAAATCTGCTGCAGCCGAGCGCGTTTTGGCGGCAGCAGGAATTTTAGCGGCAACAACAGGCGCGTTTGTGATTGGTTATTTCAATCCGACGAACGCCGGATTTTTCCCCGTTTGTCCGCTTCACGCGACAACCGGCTTGAACTGTCCGGGCTGCGGTCTGACGCGCGGCTTCCACGCGCTTTTTCACGGCGATGTTTTGGGCGCACTTCATTTTAACGCGCTTTTGCCGATTTATTTGTTTGTTGGAATCTACTTTTTTGTTTCGCTGAGTTTGGTTGTTGTCAGAGGTCGCGGCTTATCTTTTAATATCTTCAAACCTCATCTGTTGTGGGGATTTTTAGTAGTTTTGATTGTTTTTGGCGTTGTGCGGAATTTGCCATTTTATCCGTTCACAATTCTTGCAATATAAAAAATTATCTAAAAAGAACATTCAACTTTCTTTTTTTAGATTATGATATTGCGGGTTGCCATAAGTTAATGACTTGATAAACAATAAATGAATGCTATTGTTCTAAAATAATAAAAACCAAGAAGAAAATTTTCAGATGCCAATACCGTCCGAGAACGGCGGCTCGCTGCCGCGACCCGCAAAACTGCAGGCGGCAATTGCCGATTATGATGCCGGAAAAATAACCAAAGAAGAATTAAAAGCCGAACAAGACGCGGCTTGCAAAGATTCGATTGAGCGAATGGAAGCCGCCGGATTATTAAGTTATGAAATAGGGATTTTTATTTGTTAATTAAACATCAACCGGACTTCTCACGCCGAGCCGATTATTTTGCAAAACGTGCGTGTAAAGCATCGTCGTTGCAAGTTCCTTGTGTCCGAGCAAATCTTGAACGGTGCGAATGTCATATCCGCTTTGAAGAAGATGCGTCGCAAATGAATGGCGGAGAGTGTGCGGGCTGGCGTTTTTCGCAATGCGGCTTTTTCGCAGTGCGTCTTTGAACGTTTTTTGCAGACTCGAAGGCGAAACGTGGTGTCTGCTCGTTTTACCGGAACGCGGATTTTTGCTCATACTTTTCGACGGAAAAACATATTGCCACGCCCATTCTTTTTCCGCATTCGGATATTTTCTCGCCAGCGCAAACGGCATTTCAACTCGTCCGAGACCGCTTCGCAAATCGTGTTCGTGCAGCTTTTTGGCAAACTCTAATTGTTTCTGAAGCGGTTCGATTAGTTTCGTCGGCAAAACGGTAAAACGGTCTTTGCCGCCTTTGCCGTCGCGGACGACGATTTGCCGGAAACCGAAATCCAGATCCTTGACGCGCAGACGCAAAGCCTCTTGCAGGCGCAAGCCCGCGCCGTAAAGCAGATTGGCAATCAACCAATTTGTGCCGCTCATCCGTTCGAGAATCTTTTTTACTTCGCCCTTCGTCAGCACAACCGGAACATTAGCGGATTTTTTTGCCGGCGTAAATTCTTCGAGCCACGGCAAATCTATCTTCAAAACTTCGCGATAGAGAAACAGTAAGGCGGAAAGCGCCTGATTTTGCGTTGAAGCCGCGACATTTCGTTCAACTGCCAGATGAGTTAAAAATGCCTCGACCTCGACGGCGTTCATCTCCGCCGGATGTTTGACATTGTGAAACCGGATGTATTGGAGAATCCATTCAATATAAGTTTTCTCAGTTCGATAACTGTAATGGCGTATTCGCAGCACGGCACGAACTTGGTCAAGTAATACAGACATATTTTAATAATTCGGCATAAATTTTTAGGCGGAATTGTGTTTTGCTGGAAAAATAAACTAAAAGCTTGCAAAAGTCAACGCAATTATTGACTTCTGCCGACAATTAAAGTATAAAAACTTCTGTCTAAGAAATATATAATTCAGTAGAATACAAAGTTGGGCGGCTTCTCTATAAAACCAGACGAACGAAATTAGAATGGGAAAGATGAAGATTTTTAGTTTCATTTTAACAATCGCTTTGCTTTTGACTGTTTCGCTTTTGGTGAACGCACAAACTAAACGCGCTCCTAAAAATGTTGTAACTTTCAATAGTTTCGGCGCAGTCAAAGTTGGAATGACCGTTTCAAAAGCGTCAAAGGCTCTTGGTGTTCGTCTCACAACGGTTGAACAAGGCGATTGCCGTTATTATGAAGCTAAAGGTGCTTTCAAAGACATCGGCTTTATGGTAAATGACGGAACTATTGCGCGATTTGACGTTTTCGAGCGCGGCTTTGCAACTGATAGAGGCGCAAAGGTTGGAGATACCGAAGCCCGAATCAAACGCCTTTACAAAGGAATGTATAAAGTTTATCAGCATAAATACGTTGATGACGGACATTATATTTCAGTTGAGATGAAAGGCGGAAAGTATTTCATTATTTTTGAAACCGATGGAAAGCGCGTTACGAGTTTTCAAGCTGGCAGGTCGCCAGAAATCGGTTATGTCGAAGGTTGCTCGTGATTAACGCGCCGCCCAACAAATCAATGGACGTGAGGGCAAAACACGGACGTTGTTTCGTTTGCCAAGTTGTGTGGTGTTTCGCCCCACGTCATCTCAAGCGTTCGACGTTTTTCCTTGTGTTAAGATTGGCTCATTGATTATGTGCAAAGTTAAAACCAAAATTCTTGTTGCAACCATAGCTTTTATGCTGACCTTTGCTTTTGGTATTGGTATTGCCATTTTCTACGTTTGGGAAAAGCCTTTTCTTCGTCCGCTTACACAACCAACATCGCTTTGTGTTGCCATAAAGAACCGCATACTTGATTCAAAATCCAAAGGCAATAGTAACGTTCATTTGACAGGTTATCTTTCTGGCAAACATTTCTTATATTTTAGCGACGTAAACCAAAATGCTTGCGACGATAGTTATGCGGAAGTCGTGCTTGCGGACGAACAGAAATTGAGCGTTGAGAGTCAAAAACTAATAGAGGAAATTCGTCGTTTGACAGACGAAGATACTCTTGCAAGAGTTGAAGTTGAAGTTATCGGAACTTTGGAAGCGCGAGAATTGCTTGGTTTTCTTCAGTCGCGTTTTGTAATTACGGCAATACAAATTACGCCAAAGGGTTCATTAGAAGTTTTAGAGTCTTCTGCTTTAACGAAGGAAATACAAGAATCGCCCTAAAGATGAAAGCAACGTCGAACAATTCAATGGACGTGAGGGCAAAACAGCTTCTCTTTAAAATCTTGTGTGGTTAATTTCACGTTGCGCGTAGCTGGTTTTGCCCCACGTCATCTCAGCCGTTGGGTTGCCCTCTTTTATCCTTATGCGAATGAAAATCACAGTTAGTCTTTTGTTAGTTGCGCTTTTAACTTTAACGGCGTGGGCATTGACGCGAGACGACGATTTCGCCAGCGTCAAAGGACGAGTTACAACGCTTTGGGGCGAGCCGTTCGGAGAAGCTGAAGTTTCTTTCTACGAGTTAGAAGGAATACGCGGAAACTCGCCGACTGAAAAATTAGTTCGTCGTGTTGTCGCTGATAAAGACGGCAATTACAAAGCTGATAAACTTGCGCCGGGACAATATCGTGTTGACGTTTCGGCAAGAACTTACGGACATACGGAAGTTTGGCGTTTTTATCTTGCCAGAGATGCTGATGAAGTTCTTGATGTCGGCGTTCCAATGGGATACTTGCATCACATCTCCCAAATGACAGTAAGCGGTGTTGTGCGTCAAGCTAATGGCTCGCCTGTTAAAAATGCGACCGTTACTTTGACAAACGCTTACGACGCAACCGAATCACAACAAACGCGCACCGATGACAAAGGCAAATATAAATTTATGGAAATTCAAGTTGGAGATTATGTTTTATACTCTGCTAAGTCAGGTTTCTATCCAAGCGCGACAACATTCAGGCTTGATAACGGAGAACAGCAAGTTGCCGACGTTAAACTTGAAGTCGCACCGAAGTTTGACGTTTTAGGAAGAGAAAAGAAGTAGCGTGTAAATAACGGCGCAACCCAACAATTCAATGGACGTGAGGGCAAAACACGGACGCTGTTTCGTTTGCCAGCTTGCGCGGTGTTTTGCCCCACGTCATCTCAGCCGTTAGATGGCTCGTCTGCGATTAACAGACGTGATACACGCCCAATATTTCTGAAAACTTAGCTTTTAGAGGAGATACAATATATGACTCAACCCAATCAAACCAGTAATGCAAATGTTCCGCCGCCCGAAGTAATTTTGATGCAGATGTTATTCGGAGCATTGATGCAAAAAAGCATTTCGGTTGCAGCAAAACTTGGCATTGCCGATTTGCTGGCGGAGAAGCCACAAAACGCCGATGAACTCGCCGCCCAAACCGACACGCACGCTCCGTCTTTGTATCGGGTTCTTCGGGTTTTAGCGAGTGTAGGCATTTTTTCGGAAATTGCCGACCACAAGTTTGAGTTAACACCGATTGCCGCATTGCTGCGCACAGACGCGCCGAACTCGATGCGCGACTTTGCGATTATGCAAAGTGAAGAGTGGCTTTGGCGTAATTTTGGCGCGTTACATCACAGCGTAAAAACAGGCGAAATCGCACATGATAGAGTTCATGGGATTGATAGCTGGTCGTTTCTGGCTCAAAACCCGGAAGACGCAGAGATTTTCAACCGTGCTATGACTAACCTTTCGTTGTCTGCTGTTCCGCCCATTGTGGATGCCTATGACTTTTCTAATATCGGCAAATTAGTTGACATCGCCGGCGGTCACGGATTTTTGCTTGCCGGAATACTAAAAGCGAATCCGCAGATGCAGGGAGTATTGTTTGACCAACCTTCAGTCATTGCCGGAGCAGCCGCGCTGCTCGAAAAAGAAGGTATCAGCAACCGTGTCGAACTCGCATCCGGTGATTTTTTTGAAAGTGTCCCGACAGGCGCGGATGCTTACGTAATGAAGCACATCATCCACGATTGGGATGACCGACAAAGCATTAAAATACTGCAAAACATCCGTTCGGCAATGAACGAAAACGGTAAAGTCTTAATCTGTGAGATGGTTGTTCCAGAAGGCAATGAGCCTAGTCCCTCTAAAATTCTGGACATACAAATGCTCGTTAATTTGAGCGGCAAAGAGCGTACGGAAGAAGAGTTCAAAACTCTGTTGGAGTCATCCGGCTTTAGATTGACAAGAATTGTTGCGACAAAATCGCCTTTTAGTGTGATTGAAGGTGAACCAGTATAGCCAGAAAATGGCGGTGCTTCAATTGCCACCGCCATCTAACAATTCAATGGACGTGAGGGCGAAACAGCGACTTTGTTAGCGCGTTGTGTGTTTAACTCAAACGGGCTTTCTGGCGGTTTCGCCCCACGTCATCTCAGCCGTTGGGCGGCTTCGCCTGAATAATGTAAATCCGCAATTTACCTTAATTCTTTAAGCGCGGCGCGGAAACTTTGCGCTAATTTATCGGCTGCGCCGCGTCCGTAATAATGAGATTATGCCTGCGAAGCGCGAAGTTCGCTTTGATATTCATATTCAAAGGAGTATGATTTTGCATATCGGATTTCGATAACGAATTTCGTTATCTTTTTATTATGACGCAAGACCGCGATCTTTATTCGGGTTTGATTCGCCTGCATATTCTTTATCACGCCGTCCGCGAGCCGATTTACGGGCTGGGCATTATGGAAGAATTAGGACGGCACGGCTATCAACTGAGTCCCGGAACACTTTACCCGATTCTGCACGGGCTGGAGCAAAAAGGTTATTTGCGGTCGGACACCGAGCGCGACGGGAAAAGCTCGCGCCGCATTTATCGGGCGACCGAAGAAGGCGAGATTGCGTTGGCGGAAGCCAAAGTAAAAGTCAGAGAATTATTCGGCGAACTGTTTGAAGACGAATAGTTTTTATTCGTGATGAGCGTAACCGGAAACTGCATTTGAAATGGTATTTTAAGGTAATGAAAATCGGGAGGCGTTTTATGAAAAATTTTTACAAATTATCGGCGGCGATATTGTTTTTGTTGGTGATAGTCGGCGTTTTTGCCGTCAGTTTCCGGCAAAAAAACGGAGGATTTAGGGCAGCCGAAGTTATGGCTCAGACTGAAGATAAAAAGACTCAAACCGCGCCTGCTTCGACAAATGATTCGTGGCTCAAAGGAAATGCCGACGAGAAATTCGCGCAAATCGAAAAGCATCTGCGCGGACTCGATGTGGCGATGGCGGAAATCGGTTATCGCTACGGCGAACTGCATTTTGCCGCGAAGCAGCGCAACTGGGAATACGCCAAATATCAAACCGGGAAAATTGATTTGACGATGCGGCTCGCGCTGGAACGCCGTCCGAAACGCGCCGCTTCGTCGAAGGCTTTTCTGGATGAAGACGTTCCGGCGGTTTTGCGGGCAATCGAAAATAAAAATGTCGCGCAGATGAACGCGGCATTGGAACGCTTTCATAACTCCTGCGTCGCCTGTCACCGCAGCGAGAATGTGCTTCATTTTCGCGGCGCGGTCGAGCGCATCAGAAACAATGCGCGGCGTTGAAGAGTTTTACTCAAACTTTACGAGAAAAATCAAATGACATTATTTGAACGAATAACTTTAACCGACGCGCCTGCCGCGACTTTACTTATCCGCCTGATTGTCGGCGCGGTTTTTCTGTCCGAAGGCATTCAGAAATTTCTTTTCGCTGATGAAAACGGCATCGGACGCTTTGCCAAAATCGGCATTCCGAATCCCGAATTGACCGCTCCGTTTGTCGGCGTTGTCGAAATTGTCTGCGGCGCGTTGATACTTTTGGGATTACTGACGCGGCTTGCCGCCGTTCCGCTGATTATTAATATGCTCGTCGCCATCGTTTCGACCAAAATCCCGATTTTATTGGGCTACGAATTTTGGGGATTCAGTTTGCGGAAAGTTTCCTATTACGGTTTTTGGGGAATGGCGCACGAGGCGCGGACGGATTTTGCGATGCTGCTCGGCTCGATTTTTCTGCTGATTGTCGGCGCGGGAAAACTTTCGGTTGACGCTCGTTTAGCAAGACAAAGGAGAGAATTTGATGAACCCGGACGAGCCGCAAACGTCTGAAAATCAGGCGAGTGATTTGCGCCGCGATTTGCGTCTGGTTGATGCCGTCGGAGTCGGTCTCGGCGCAATCATCGGCGCGGGAATTTTTGTCGTCACGGGCGTGGCGGCAGACGTTGCCGGACCTGCTTTTCTTATCGGGCTTTTAATTGCCGGAGTCGCGGCAACCTGTAACGCTCTGAGTTCGGCGGAACTCGCGGCGACTTATCCGCAATCGGGCGGAACTTATGAATACGGTTATCGTCTGCTCAATCCGGCGTTCGGCTTCAGCGCGGGCTGGATGTTTCTGGCAAGCAAGCTCGCGGCGGGTGGCACGGTCGCGCTTGGTTTCGGCGGATATTTTTCGCAAATTTTTCCGGCGGTTCCGGCGCGTTACGCGGCAGTCGGCGCGGCTGTTTTGCTCACTTTCGCCAATCTTTTCGGCATTAAAAAAGCCGGACGATTTAATACGATAATCGTTTCGTTGACGCTTTTAACGCTTCTATATTTCGTCATTTCCGGCATTCCGTCTTTTGATATAAACAATCTACAGCCGTTTGCGCCGAAAGGTTTTTCCGGCATCGCGGAATCCGCCGCGCTTTTATTTTTCGCCTACACGGGCTACGCTCGAATCGCCACGCTCGGCGAGGAAGTTCACGAACCGGAAAAAACGATTCCGCGGGCGGTCATTATTACCATTGTCGTTTCAGTCGTGTTGTATATCGCCGTCGCTCTGATTGCCGTCGGCGCGGTCGGCGCGAATATTCTGGCAAGCAGTTCATCGCCCTTGCAGGAAGCATCGCGCGTCTTTACATTGCCGGGAGTTTTCTGGATTGTCGGCATCGGCGCGGCAACGGCGATGCTCGGCGTTCTCCTTAGTCAAATCGTCGGCATCAGCCGGATGATGTTTGCGATGGCGCGGCGTAACGATTTGCCGCGCGTTCTGGAACACACGAATTCAAAATATGCCGTGCCGGACTACGGAATTTTATTAGGCGGTTTCGTCATCGTTTTACTCAGTATTTTCGGCACGATTCAATTTGTCATCGCGGCGGCGGCGTTCACGATTCTGCTGTATTACGGCATCGCCAATATCGCCGCCTTAAAACTTGCCGCCGAAAATAAACTCTACCCGAAATGGATTGCCGTCGTGGGATTATTTTCTTGTTTTCTGCTGGCAATTTCACTTCGCTTGACGGTTATTTTAACGGGCTTAGGCGTGCTGATTGTCGGGTTTATTCTACGTTTTATATTTCAAAAATTAAATAACTGATGCCCGCGCAAAGTAATAAGAGAAAATGGAAAATAAAATGCCGCCTTGAGTTTGATTGGTTTGCTACGGATAATTCTGCTGGCTAAGGCAACCTGTTCCAATTCACGCGCCGCCCAACAAATCATTGGACGTGAGGGCGAAACAGCGACTTTCTTATGACGGTTTTTGGTGAACTCAAAGTTGCGCGGTGGCGGTTTCGCCCCACGTCAACTCAATCGTTGGGTGCTTTCTGATTTTTTTAGGAGAAAATAGGTGAGATATATTTTTCTATTAGCTTTTTTCCTTATTCTGTCTAGTGAATTATATGGTTACTCGACAGCTTTTGCAGTTCAGCCGAAACCTGCTCCGACAACTCCACTCAAGGCAATGGAAATCGAAGGAAATGTCAGCGTTTCATCTAAAAGTGTTAAAGACCAGTTAAAAGATTTGGCTGAACAGGTCAAGCTAGATAAAGATGTAATTGTTTATATTATTTCCTACAGCAGAAATGCTTATCCAAAAGAGGCAAAACGTAGAGCTAATCTGATTAAAAACTATCTTGTAAAAAAACTTCAGGTAGAATCTGACCGCATTATTACAGTTGACGGCGGAAGTCGAGAAACTCGGAAAATTGATGTCTATCTTGTGCCGGCAGAAGCCGATGAACCTAAAGAAAATTCAACTGTAAATACGAATGAAATTCAGAATTATCAGGCAATCCGTAAAAAGCAAAAGTGGCGCGTAAAACAACCGCCGCACCCAACAAATCAATGGACGTGAGGCGGAAACAGCGTCTTTGTTATCAAACAGGTCTTTTGAACTCAAACTTGTGTGCTGGCGGTTTCCGCCCACGTCATCTCAATCGTTAGGTTGCTTCGCCTAAAT
>MWVY01000120.1_pt1 | contig 18581 bp, 20 predicted proteins | sample 1047251 | NCBI WGS metagenome assembly MWVY01 (sample SAMN06349983, study PRJNA376086) | soil metagenome | isolation source: MS7-5 sample Antarctic (ecotone) soil | place: Antarctica | collected 2015-01-13
ACAATGCAGAAACTAAACACAATTCTAAAGCTAAAAGATGAGAACTGAAAATCAAAATTTATTCTCGTGTTATTAAAAAATACGGATTTTACAAAGGAGCAAATAAAATGAAAAAACTAATCGCAATCGCAACATTAACTATTCTTTCGTCTGTTTTGGCTTTCGCTCAAACGAGCAAAGACGAACAGGAAATCTTGAAAATTCATAACGGGCTTGACCAAGCGTTTTTGAAAAAAGACATCACGGCTTTCGAGCGCGTTCTCGCCGACGATTACGTTACGTCGAGTCCTTCGGGCAAGATGACGAATCGCGCCGAAGCACTCGAAGACATCCGCAAAGAAATGGCAAGCACAAGTTACAAAGTGTTGACGGCGGTGAGCGACAATTTGAAAGCAAAAGTTTCCGGCAATATGGGTTTTGTCACGGGAAATTGGTCATCAACCACCGTTTCCAACGACGACGCAACCGCCGAGCCGCATAAGGATACGGGACGCTACACCGGCGTTTATGAAAAACGCGGCGGCAAATGGCTGCTCGTCGCCGACCATTGGTCTGAAGCCCCGCACGACCGGAAATTGATGGAACAGCAAGTCTTGAAAATGGGAAAGGAATACGGCGAAATGATTCGGCGCGGCGACGCGGCGGCAATCGAGCGCATTCTGGCGGACGACTATCTTTACACGGACGAAAAAGGAAAAGTTAAAAACAAAGCGGAAGATTTAGCAACCTATAAAAACCGTGAATACAAGATCGAATCAGTCGAACAATCCGACCAAAAAGTGCGCGTTATCGGCAACAACGCCGCGATTGAAACTGCAAATTTCCGTGTCAAAGGCACAGGTAAAGATGGTAAGCCTTTCGATGACACCTATCGCTACACGACAACCTGGGTTTGGCGCGGCGGTCGCTGGCAAGTCGCCGCCGATCACACGTCCATGATCAAACAGCCCTAAAGGACCTTAACGACTCGAAGTCTGGAGCTTTCACCGAGATTGGGATGCGGTGAAGGCTTTCAAATCCAGCCCCTGCATCCCTTCTATTCACTTAGGAGATAATATGAAAAAGAAATTCTATTCGTTGTCAATTTTAGCCGCGCTGATGGTGTTCGGAGCGGCTGTGACGTCCAATTATTCAGTTTCCGCCGGACCCGACAATTCTGGGTCGTCCGCTAATGGACACGGCAATTATAGTGAAGCCGACGGAGAGCTTAGAACATTCTCGTTTCACGCCCGCACTAAAAACGGAGTGACCAAGGGCAGCTTCGTGGTTAACAATCGCAGTAACGGGCACTTTTTAAAGGGCAACATCGACTGCCTGAACATTGTCGGCAATACCGCAACAATGAGCGGCACCATCACCTCGTCGTCGGTGGAAGATTTGGTGCCGGTGAGTACGAAGACCCGGTTCGGGGTGGTTGATAATGGCGAAGGCTCTGAAGCACCGCCCGATCGAATGAGCCGTTTCAGTAATTTTTCGCAAGCTTCGTGCGATGAAAGCCCGATCATGTCACATTCGCTGACCGTCGACGGTGGGAATATTCAGGTCAAGCCATAGATTTATTCTCGCCCTCTTGCAAAGTATAGTCGGCGGTCGCTGGCAGATCGATCGCCGCCGACCATACTTCGGATATTAAAAAATAACAAGCGATTTGTTTCCTTACGTTCCAGCCTTCCAAATTGGTTCTGTGGGGAAACAATGCACATCGGCAATCAAATTTATTTCAATTATGAATTTTTTTGCCGATGTGTAACCTAAAAAAATAATTTAAGGAGTAAATAAGATGGATAATTATGCAAGTTGGTTTGGAGTCGGCATAAAAGGCGGCACGATTGGTCGCGTCGGATTTGAAACTTTTGGAATCGTAAAATTCCTAGTTTGCTCGGCAAACAAGCCGATGAGCTTGCGTCAGTTTTAGACAATACAGGAAATTATTATTGAAAGAACACTACCAATGAAAGCGATAATCTGCCCGCAATGCGGAGGTTTGATTAGTAAAATTACCGAGCAGCAAGCGATTGTGCAATGCGACTATTGCGGCGCGAAAGTTATGATTCCGCGTGAAATCGCGCCGCCAAACGACAAACCAAACAATACCGAAGCCAAGCCCAAACTTATAAATCAGTTCGGCTATCCAATTGACCAATATGTTCCTTTTGACAAAACAAACACATCCAACAATTCCATTGCGCCGATAGTTACAGCAATATTTTTGATATTCGGCATCGGCTTTATTATTTTTTTGGCTTTTGCTTCAAATTCTAAATCTCGTCCCGGAATAACTCCTTCCAAGCCGACATCATACAAAACTCCGAACAAAACTTCGACAACTGCACCGACGCCAAAGAAAGATTACGAAGTCTTACTTGAATTCGGCGGCAAAGGAACAAGCGCGGGATTGTTTGACAGACCAAGCGAGATTGCCGTTGACAATGACGGAAACATTTACATAGCGGACGACACTCTGCGCGTTCAGCATTTTGACGAAGCCGGCAAATTCGTCAATCTTTGGAACGTCAGCGGCAATAAAAACGAAACGATTGACAAACTTGCCGCCGACGCAGACGGCAATGTTTATGTGCTAATCGGCGGTGAAATTGTCGTTTATGCCGGCAAAACGGGCGAGCAAAAGCACGTTTTGTCGGATAAGCATTACATTTATGACTTTGTCTTGCGCGACGACGGCGGAATGATGCTGGCAACCGAAAACAACGGGCGCGATGAGATTGTGCAAACCAATAAGGGCAGAAAAATTGTGCGCCGTTTTGTCGAGATTCACAGCCGTGCCGCCGAAACACAAATTCCGCCGCAAGCCGTCAGACTTGCCGTCGGCGGCAAAGGCGATATTTTCGCGGTTTATGCGCTCGGCGATGTTTATGGAACTTTCAATTATAACGAAGAAGATTTGATGACGTTTCACTTTACGGCAAACGGGAAATTTGTCAACAAATTTGCCGCCGGATTAAAACCGGGCGCGATTTTGATTGACAACCAAAACCGTATTTATCTTTTGAACGACAATATGCAAAATGACGCTAAAATCATTGTCTTTTCAAACACCGGCAGCGAGATTAAACGCATCGGCTTTGACCGCTTCGAGTCAATCGAAACAATGACGCTTGACAAGCAAAATAATCTTTTTGTAATTGGCGGCGAAAAAATTCGCAAGTTAAAAGCGATTGAATTTTAAACTTTAAGGAGAAAACATGCAGCAACAATTCGATTTTAATCGCGGCGCAATTCGTCCGATCCAATGTTTGAGCGACGGTTGGGAAATGCTCAAAGGACAATACGGAGCGTTTTTGGGCGTTCTGATTATCGGTTTTTTGATAATTCTGGTTGGAGCGTGTATTCCGCTTTCGCCGCTTTTGCCGCCGATGATTTGCGGAATTTATCTGTGTTTGTTTGCGATGATGCACCGCCAACCGTTTAATTCCAGTACACTTTTTAAGGGTTTTAACTTTTTCGGTCAGTCGTTTCTCGCGTCTCTAGTGGTAACGATTCCGATTTTCGTTTTGTCAATTGTGATGCAAATCGGACTTGGCGGACTCGGCGCAGTAGTTGACACTTTGAAAGTTGAGAAAAATCCCAAACCTGAAGATGTTCTTCCGATTCTGTTTGGCATTCTTGGTTTTCTCGCCGGAATGTATTTGCTGATCGTCGCCGTTGCGTTGGTGTTGGGAACGCTGACGGCGTTTGTCTATCCGCTTATCGTTGACCGCAAACTCGGCGCGATTGATGCCATTAAACTCAGTTTTCGGGCGGTGATGGCGAACTTTTTCGGCGTGGTCGGTTTAATGATTTTGTCTCAGCTACTGATAATTGCGGGCGTGATGATGTTTTACGTCGGCGCGTTGTTCGTCGCGCCGGTCATTTTTGCGGCGTGGGCAATTGCTTATCGGCGCGTTTTTCCGCTTCAAATTTCGCAACCGGTTTCGCAACTCGGCGCACCGTCGCAACAAGCCGTTTGGACGCCGCCGGTTTCTGCGTCGAAAGCTGGTTTGGTTTTGACCTTGAGCGCGTTGGCGATTGTCGGACTTGGCGTAGTGAGTTTTGCCGGAATCGGATATTTTTCCTATTACGCCGTTACCAAAGCGATAGAGAAAGCCGAACAAGAGCGCAAACAAAGAGAAATCTACGCAACGCCGGCATCAACGCCGTATAAATTACCGACGCCGTATCAAACGCCGACTCCGAATAATCCGTCGAGCGGCAAAACGATGAGCGGCGTTTTGAACGGAAAAGCAACTAATTTGCCGAAACCGCCATATCCGGCAGTGGCAAAAACCGTTCGCGCAACCGGCGCGGTCACTGTGCAGGTTACGGTTGATGAAAATGGAAATGTAGTTTCGGCAAACGCCGTTTCAGGTCATCCGCTGCTTCGCGCTTCGGCTGAACAAGCAGCGCGTCAAGCAAAATTTTCGCCTACGCTTTTAAGCGGCAAACCCGTCAAAGTTACGGGCGTGATTGTTTATAACTTCGTTGCCGAGTAAAAGAAAAACGCCAAATTTCAGAAATCAATTAAACGATATAAATCAGAAGGAGAAATTCTTATGAAACAAACGTCAAACTATTCCGCAAAATCAATTGCAAATGTATCTTTTTGCCTGCTCATAATTCTTCTTATAAACCTTGGCTGTGCGGGAACAAGAAAACCTTGGCGCGATTATTCCGACAAGCCCTTTGATTCACAAGAATGGCTTGCGGGCGACGAGATAGAACGCGGAAGAATGTATGCCGATTTAGTCACCAGCCGAAAACTCGACGGTAAATCCAGAGAAGATGTTGTCAAATTGCTCGGCGAGCCATACAAAAAATTAACAGTCGAAGGCAGAGAAGTTTGGCTATATCAAACTGAAAACAGATTCGGCAACGATTTAAATATTTTTCCCGTTTCTTTCGAGAGCAAAAAAGGCGCGTTTGCGGGCGGCGTCAGGGGCGGAACATTTTCTATGATTGTTGATGATGAATGGGTTAATAAGGGCGGATGAATTGAGGATATTACATTATGAAAAACTTTAGAGAGAAATTTGCTTTTTGTTTTTTATTGCTCTTAGTTTCGGCAGTTTCAGCCGCCGCGCAATTTCAAGACGAAGGAAAATTAAATGCATGGACAACCCGCATCGTTCAGCGCAAACATGAAAGCGAAACCGTCGCGGAAAGCCTTTGTAAAATTCGCGTCGCCAAACAAAAAGGTTTTGACCGGATTGTTTTTGAGTTTGATAAAGGAAAGCCCGAATACATCATTCAATATCTTCCGTCGAACATTTATTCGAGCGATGCGGGTGACGAAGAGATAAAAATCGCGGGAAAAGTTTTTATGCAAGTGAGCCTTTACGGGATGCCGCAAATGGAAGATTTGCCTTGCAAATTAGAAAGTTATCCGAAGGGAAAATTGAAACTTCGCGCCGTTCAACAAATTGATGAGGAAGTTTGGTTTGAAGGCATTCGTGATTTTTTGATTGGCGTGAAAGTAAAAAAGCCTTTTCGCGTTCAGGAATTGACGAATCCGTCGCGGCTAGTGATTGACTTTAAGCATTAAAAATATGATTAAAAAACAGTTTAAAATACTAACCGGATGCTTGCTGCTGGCGGCTTTGACAACTCAATTTTCGTGCGGCACATTGCGGCAAATCGAGCTTAACAGCAACCGTCGCTTGTGGCGTGAGAGCAAAATCACAAATTACAGAATGACGGTTGATTTGCAAAAAACAGGTCACGCCACCCCAATGGGAAAATTTATAATCACGGTGCGCGGAGGCGTTGCGGAATCCATTAAATTAGCCAACAATCCTGAAGTTGACCTTAGTAACAGTGTTTTGAAGTTTGGAGGTTATGAAACGATTGAAGATATTTTCGATTATATCGAGAGTACGGAAAACAAAAGCAGGTCTTGGGATAAAAGGGAAATTGAGTATGATTCAAAACTGGGTTATCCGAAGAAAGTAAATCTGGATAAATCCGGGGTATTGGATGACGAACTGTTTTTTCAAGTCTTGCAGTTTGAAGTTCTTGAATAATACTTTACCGTGAAAAGCCGCTCGTTAAATCGTCGGATATTAAAAACTGGATTTTGGCGCGAGTCGGATAAAACATTATGAAAACATCGAGCAAAATTCTATTTGCGGTCGGCGGCGGTTTCGCCCTTCCGGTAATTTTTATTGCTGCCGCAATACTCGTCATAACATTTCCGTTCAGCGACGAGGAAAATTAAAATACGCGGTTCGTCGTAAATTAAAAATATGACAACCCGAATCAATCAAACGGAGAAATGAAAAATGAATAATCCATCAATAATTTGCCTGATTTTTTTATTGTTATTGTTTGGCGGCTCTGCTTGTAAAAATAATCCACTTGCCGGAATTACCGAACAGGACAAATGTGAAATTCCGGGAGTATCGAAACCGAAAACCTCGGATGATTATGTCGACAGAGCCTTAAAACGAGGTGAAACAGATGATTTATCGGATGAGATAGTCAATTGTAGTATTGCCGATTGCTCCGCAGCCTTGCGGCTTGACCCGAAAAACACTGAGGCATTGGCTTGTCGAGCAGCTTTTTATCTGGTGAAAAACGAATATGATTTGGCTTTGGAAGATATTAATGAAGCCCTTCGTCTAACTCCCCAGGAATCTCAACTTTTCCTTTTGCGGAGTTTGATTTATACAGACAAAGGTTTGCTCGATGAGGCATTGGCAGACCTTAACAAGGTCATAGACCTTTCAGACAGCACCGGATTAGCCACCGATGAAGACTTTTCCCGCCGCGCCGATATTTATTATGCAAAGGGCGATTATGCCAATGCCATAAAAGATTACGAACAAGCAACCGGGCGGGGAAACGATAATCACGCCGAATATTTCAGAAACATCGCTAAAGTATATCGTCGCCTGAATCCGAAAGTATCACGTCCAAAAAGCAAAAAGAACATCCTGCTGGATATACTACCCGATGAGTCCGAAAAGTATGAGCAGATAGCTAAAGGTTGGGAACTCAGGGAAAAAAATTCGGCTTTAGGCAAAGATGCAAACGATTCTAAAACGACAAGTTCCAATCAAGCCGTTTTGCCCAAAAGCGTATCCGCCGGAGTCTTAAATATTAAAGCGATTGATTTACCCGAACCCGTTTATCCGGCGCAGGCGAGAGCCGCGGGCGCGGGCGGCGCGGTAATCTTGAGCGTGGAAGTTGACGAAAGCGGGAATGTTTTATCCGCTCAAGTCATCAGCGGTCATCCATTGCTTCGCCCGATTGCGGAACAAGCAACTCGAAATACAAAATTCGAGCCAATAACAATCAACGGCAAGCCTGTTAACGTAACAGGCATTTTAGTTTTTAATTTCGTTTCCGAATAAGCATACGGAAACGGAGAAGAGATTTGAGAACATTTTGGAGAGTTAAAATGAATCAATATAATCAAGCGCCGCAAAAACATAATCCAAAGACAAACTCGAAAACCGCATATTATGTTTTCGGTTGTTTAGGACTGGCTTTTGGCGCGATTTTACTGGGCGGAATCGGCATTTTAGGTTATTGGTGGTGGTCGTCGTCGCAGGCGGAGAAAGATGTCGGCAATACCGAATACTACGGCAAAATCGTTTTGCCGAAATCTCAAGTGGTGCGTTTTATGACCGCTTTGGATGACCCTGATTCACTTGACCCGCAGCAGAGCGGAATATATGAATCCGCAATCACGAGTGCTTTATTTGACGGGTTAGTCGAATACAACAATCAAAATGCCGATTTAACGCCTTCTTTGGCAACCAGGTGGGAAAATAACGCGGACGCAACCGTCTGGACTTTTCATCTGCGGCGCGAAGCGAAATGGTCTGACGGCAAGCCAATAACGGCAAGTGATTTTGTTTATTCGTGGAGACGCGCCTTAAATCCTGACTTGAAAAATCGTAATGCGTTTGTGCTTTATCACATCAAAAACGCCGAACGTTTTAATACCAAACAAGCAACAGCCGAAGATGTCGGCATGCAGGTGATTGACGACTACACTTTGCAGGTTACGTTGGAAAGACCGACACCCTTTTTCATCAAAACGATTGCGGAATCTGTTTTCCGTCCCGTTCCGCAGCAGATGGTTGAAAAATTCGGGAAAGATTGGACGAAACCGGAAAACATAGTTTCTTCCGGCGCGTTCAAACTCGCCGAATGGACGGCGAAAAAACAGATTGTCGTCGAGCGCAATCCGCAATTTTGGGACAACGCCAATACAAAACTCGAAAAAATCATTTTCCTATCAACACAAATAAATTCTGTGGGAGAATTTGAACCGACAGACCCGCTCGAGCTTTACAAGAATGGAGAAATTGACGCGAGTCTGAGAGTATCTTCAAGAAATGATAAATCATCCCTAACCAAAAAAGATTATCTTTCCGCAAAATGGAACTCAATCGAATTCATCACGGTCAATACAACCGTTAAACCTTTTGATAATACGCGCGTGCGCCGCGCTTTGAGCCTAGCGATTGACCGCGAAAGGTTAAAGGAAAAAGGATTATCAAATTATCCGACCACTTCGTTCACACCGGAAATCAAAGGCTACGAAAACGCTAAAGGCACAGGCTACAATCCCGTTGAAGCGCGGAGACTTCTGGCGGAAGCGGGTTTTCCTGGCGGAAGCGGTTTTCCCGAAATCGAATACATCTACAACACAAATGAAAGAAACCGCGACCTTGTCCAATTTGTCCAAGAGCAATGGCAAAAAGAACTCGGTGTCAAGGTTAAGCTGGTCAATATGGAATTTAAGGACTTCCTGAAAAAACGTAACGCGCTCGATTATAAAGGCGTCGCGCGTGACGGCTGGATTGGAGATTTTCTCGATCCTTATACTTTTCTCCGCTTGCCGGTCTTAGAGAAAAACGGAAACGGAACGGGTTGGATTGATAAAAAATATGTCGAAATGATTGAAAAATCGAATCTCGAAACCGATGAAACGAAGCGTTATCGAATGCTGCACGAAGCCGAAAAATACCTGCTCGAACAGCAGCCCATAATTCCCTTGTATGTCGGAGTCAGCGGCATTTTGTGCAAGCCGTATGTCAAAAATCTCTTGCCGAATCCATTACGGCAAATAAACTGGCGCGAGGTTTATATTGACCAAAATTGGGCGGCAAAATAATTTTAGAAAAGGAGAATTAATTGTGATTAAAATGCTGGGAAAGCTCTTTTTAATGAATATACCTTTTCTTTTGATTGGCGGATTGATTGGCGGATATTTGCTTTATATGGGATTTACGACCAAAGACGACGCCCTGACGGCTGACGGCTATAGTCTGAAAAACTTTTTCTTTATGACGGGAGGATTTTTTATCGCCCTTTCCGTAATAATGTTTATTTGTATTTCGGTGTTTTCATTACTAAAGGCAAAAAGACTTAATAAAATAGTTACGGAGGGAAAACAGGGCAAAGCCGTTGTTTTAAAAACTTGAAGACACAGGCGTTAGAATCAACGATGACCCGCGCGTAAAATTGCTGCTTGAAATTCAGATTCCGAATTATCAAACTTATCAAGCAGAAAAAAAGGTAACGATTCCGATTATTTATCTGTCGCAGGTGCAGGTCGGTTCGACAATTGATATTTGGGCTGACCCCGAAGACCCGAACAATCAGAAAAAAATCGGTTTGGGGCTTAAATAATCCCGTTGCGAAAGACGTTCAAATAATAAAGCATGAAATTATGAAGACAGCAACAAAAATTATTCTTTCCGTCGGAGGCGCATTTGTCTTCCTCATATTTCTTGCCATTGCCGCATTCGTGATTTGGGTTGATTCCGATGAGGAATATAAAAAGGACTTTAAAGCCGCTCAAATCGAAGGACGCGAATTCGGACTGAAAACCGACAATAACGGCTGTATCAAAGAAGGATTATCGCAGGCAAAAAATACTCCGCCGTTCACCGATATTAATAAGAGGGCGGTCAAGCGCGCATTTGTCGAAGAGTGCTTGAAAGCCAGCCGCCCGGTAAATGATTTCTGTGAAGGCGTTCCATCCGCTTTAGACGTAAATGAAATGGAGTGGAGAAAAGCGCAATGCCGTAAAGCTGCGATGGACGAAATTGAAAGCGGGTGTTTAAGCATTTTCGACAAAAAGAGGGAATATTGTATTTTCGATAAAAAATAGCTAAATCAATCAATGTGAGATTTATGTTGACCCAAACGCGACGGCAAAATCATTTTATAAGAGGATTTACTTTGTGCAAAACACACGGAAAATTTTTGCTTATTTGTTAATTATCGTTTCGTCGGGGATTTTCGTCCAAGCGCAAAAATCTACCGATTCAAAATTAAAAGAAGTCAAGGTTTATCTTCACTTCATCGGCGCGGAGGGAATCGAGTCGAAAATTCTCCCGCTCAAGCGCAAAGTTCCCCGTCAAGCCCCGTTATTTCCGGCGATTGAAGCAATGCTTAAAGATCCAACCGAAGCGGAACAAAAACTCGGCTATCATTCGGCAGGCTACGGCGATATGAAACTCGTTTCGGTCAAAGTGAAAAAAGGGACGGCGCGGATTGATTTCAGCCGCACTATCAGCAAAGGCTACAATCCGGGCGACCTTCAAACGCTTGCGTTTGAAAGCGCGGTTATAAAAACGGCGAAGCAGTTTCCGTCAGTGAAAAAAGTTATTGTGTGCGTCAACGGAATGAATGAATTTGGAGTCGGGCTGATTATTGACGCGCCCGTTCCGTGTCCGAAGGTATTTTAATAATGCAGCCAAATCAATCCCAGTGCCTAAACGTCAATTTTCCACAATTCTTTTGACAAGTTTTCTGACGGCTTTCTTTTTATTTCTCCTTTTTGCCGTCGGTTTGTATTTTATTTTCCCTAAACTGTTAAATGAAAAAACCGATACATCGTCGCCAAAAGAAACAACGTCAGAGCCAAAGTCGCGTTGGAAATTGTGGAGTTCCGTTCCCGCATCGGAGATTACAAAAGTAGTTTTTAGCGAGTGGCAGCACCAAGGTCCGCTTGCCGCACCGGGCGGGTCGGTCGTTTCAAACGCCGTCGGTTTTTCAAGAGACGGAACTGCGTTCAAAACCAAAACAATCAATTACGATGACGGACGCAAAGAACCACCAACCAACTACAAAGGTGCAATTTCAAAAGAACAGTTTGAGAAACTTGCTCAAGTTGTCGCCGAAAACGATTTTTTGAACGAACCTGATTCAACAGAAATAATAACCGAATCCCAAACCGCTTTGACAATCTCTTACGCAGGCGGCGAGAAGAAAATCATAACCAGCAACATCGGCAAAGATACTTTGGAGGCTGCAGTGATTTTGCGGGCGTTTAGAAATTTGGAAAGCCAAATTGATTGGAAAGAGGATAGATAAATTGTCGTACGAACGCATACGAGTAAGGGCTTAAAATTGGAAATTCAAGAAATGAAAGAAAGACGGGTAAATACTTTGCTTTGCACGATTCCGCTTATTGTCGGTTTTCTTTTTGCCGCATTGATGTTTTACTTTGCCATTATCTCAATGGTAAAAGCCCGCGAATATTACCAAGCGAAACAATTTCCGGGAGTCAAAACGGTCGTTGTCTGCGTCAACGGAACGAATGAATTCGGCATGGATTGGTCGAAGATGCACCGCGCCCGTGTCGAGAGGAAAAATAGTTTATGACTTTGATTTGAGAAAACATGAATTTGATTCCTAAAACATTTTCGGTGATTACGCTTAACCTTCTGATTTCGCTGACAATTTGTGTCAGTGTTTTTGCCCAATCTTCCGACGGTTTTTTGGGCATCAAACTGCGTTCCGAAGTTCAGGCAATCGTCAAGGAAATCGAACGGAAAACAGGCGAAGAAATTTATGCCGAATTTATTGACCAAAGAGATTTTCTGCTCGGTTCGAGTTTTATCACCGAAGAAGGTGTGCCGGTCGTTTTGATTGATTTTAGCTTTGAAGACAACCCGAAAAAACTCGAAGCCGTCATCGCTCACGAGCTTCTTCATTTGCGTCTGCGCGTCAATAATTATCCGACATTCGTTTTTTCGCCGAGAGTTCAGACGGCGAAAGGGCGGGCGATTGATACGGAACAATCAAATGTCAACTCTTTGAAAAATATGATTGAGCATCAGATTTTCAAAGCCGAGATGGAAAAATTCGGTTTGTATAAACTGATTGATTTAGCCGGAGATACCGCCAAACAAGCCAAAAAGGAAAAAGGTCAGGAAAACAGCCAAGCCGATTCGATAAATTATGCCCGCGCAATTTTGGAATATCAATCGCTGAAAGATATTGAAGAAGTCAGAAAAGTTTACGAAGAAAACGGCTGGAAACGCGCCCTGCAAACCGGCAAAGCGATTGCCGACATTATCAGCCAAGCAAAACTAAACACACCAAAAGATGCGGAAACCGTGTTTTTGCAATGTATCTTAAAACTTTATCCGCCGCCGCGCCCGACTTACACATTTAAGCTGACGCTTGACCCGAAGAATAAATTTTTTCGGCGAATGATTATCAATACAATGACGCATTCGAAACGTAAAAATTAGTGTAAAAAGGATTGAAAACTGAGTAGACATTACCGGAAATAAAGAAAACTTTATCGAAGTCATTGCTCTTCACCGCTCACTATTAACTGATATTCAATGAAAAATAGCGAAAAGTTAATAGCAGATTGGGAACAGTTTTTCATCCATTAAGCAGGTAAGTAAAAATTTGCGGTATGCGAGTGCCGCAAGCCCGCACGACGAATCGAGGCGTAAAGACACACCTGACTTGTCGCGCGGGTTTCCGCAATCAAAACATCTCATAACTTTTGTTCAGGTGCTTAGCTTATTTCCGATAATGGCTATTAATTTTTCTGATAAAAAACAGGACAAAAGCCTACAAAACTTTTATCCTGTTTTTTCTTTTTTAATTTTATTCGACTTTCACAAAATCCGTTCCCGTGCGTCCCAGAGTTTTAAGCAGGCGCTTTTTTTTTCACACATTATATTAAGGCAGCCCGACGCGCCTTAATAAATCCGCATATCGCGGGTCTGAGCGGAGAGGATCGCAAACCGGATTGGCTTTGAGATAGATAACCTCGCGCGAGCGTTCACTGTAAGCCTTGTCCAGCCATTTGAACGCATGATTCTTATCGTCAAGTCCGATATAAACTAGCGCGATGTGATACGGATCAACGTAACCGTGTTTAGATTGCTTTTCTAATTCAGACAGCACTTTTCTCGCTTCGCTGCTTCGCCCCGCAACCGCATAGGCATAGCCGAGTTCAGCAGAACTCGCAGCGTCGCGCCCGGAAAAGGTGACTGCCTTATTTATCTCTTCGATTGCTTCATCAAACAGTTCCTCTTGCAAGTAAACAAAACTAAGGGCGTAGCGAGCGTGCGCAAAGTATGGGTCGAGTTCTAAGGTCTTTTGCAGTTGTTCGGCGGCTTGCCGATAACGTCGTGCGAAATAGAGAATGTAGCCTACGTCTGTATTGATGATGAGCGAAAGCGGATCAACCTCCAATGCTTGTTTAACTTCAGAGACAGCGGCATCAGTTTGTCCGATTGCCGTCAGATAAAGAGCGTAAAGATCGCGTGCGGTTGCATTACTTGGGTTTAGTTCAATGGCACGCTTCAATGAGTCGGCAACTGATGCCAAATCCCACTCGTAGAAAAGTTTAATAGCTCCCAAAACCTCGTGAGCTTCAGAAAGGGTCGGGTCGAGCGACAGCGCCTTCTCAACCAATTCCTTCGCTTTAGTGAAGGCTTTTTTCGGAGAAACGATTCCAAAGATTCCGAGAGTGCAGTAGGATGCTCCCATCCATGAATAAGACGGCGCATGAGTCGGATCAAGCGATACAGCCTGTGAACCGTATTCGATAGACTTCTGCCAGCTTTCCGGCGTCCACTTATGCCAGTAGTAACGACATTTGAGGAAAAGTTGATGAACTTCTGCGTTTTCGGTGTGGCGTTTGGTAAGCCTTAACCTTCCCTCGCTAGTCAGCTTTAGGGAAAGAGCCGCAGCGACCTTCTCTGAAATTGAATCTTGTAGTGTGAAAATGTCGGTAAAGTTTTCATCAAACTTATCCGCCCAGATGGTTGATTCGTCCCTGACGCTCAATAACCGCACGTTTACCCTTAATCGGTCGCCGGATTTCTGGATGCTTCCTTCGAGAACAGCGTCCACCTTCATTTCACGACCAGCCGCGAGCGGGTCTTGCGATGAATCAGCGTATTTGCGAATTGCGCTGATGGGACGCACGATAATCTGTCCGATACCGCTTAATCCTGTAATCAAAGTGTCGGCAATGCCAATCTCAAGGAACTCGTCGCGCTCTTCCGTTATCAAAGGCTTAAACGGTAGCACAGCAAGCGATTTAATCGTCTTGTCGCTATCTTCCTCTACTTTATCAGCGTGTTTTGCGACTACTGATTCTTTTACCTCTCCCACAAAACGGTAGCCGCGTTTCGGTACATTTTCGATGTAGTAAGGCTCGCGCGCCGATTCGCCGAGTGCCTTTCTTAGCTCATAAATGTTTTGCGAAAGGTTAGCTTCTTCGACAAAGGTGTCCGCCCAGAGCAGCTCCATTAACTCATCCTTTTCAATTACTCGACCGCGATTCTTGACAAGTATCAGGAGCGTGTCAAACGCTTTTGGCTTGAGCGGAACAGGACGACCCCGACGCAGCAGAAGATGATTTACCGCGTCAACGCAGAAATCTCCAAACTCATAGATATATTCGTTTCTAGTATTCACGCCTTTGCTGAGATTTTGCTGAGAACTTTTTGAACAATTGCTTAAGACTTTCGCGGAAAACATGCGGATAATCCATTGCATGTTAGCCCAAAATTCAAAAGTGTTGCGCCCTATTCTATAACAGGGCGAACACTCAAACAAGAAAAGGAGAAAATTATGAAAAAACAAACTACAAATTTCAAAACAATTAACCGTCAAAACTTGGAAGATAATTCCATTGTTTTAAATAACCGGCTCGCTAATTTTGTGAAGCCGTCAAATGCACTGCGCCTTGTGTTAATGTCAGCCGCATTTATTATGCTGACGGTAGCATTGGCTGGCTCGGCTCAAGCACAAGTCCGTACTCAAATTCCCGAGGAAGATCCAGGACCGCCCTTTTACGCCCGCGTCGAGAGATCGAGCGTTCACACCCAAATCGTTCCTCACACAGATGAGTGGGCAGCCATCGTTTTCTATCGCTCCCCGGCTTGTGTTCCGCCGAACTTCAACCTTATGGATTTATTCAATGTTCCCGGAGCTTTTTTCTGCCAGCTTACAATCGAAGGATTTGAGATTTGGAGAAATGCTCCGCCGCCAGTTGACTTCGCGCCAATGCAAGCCAAACTCAACGGTTTGGGCGCTGTTCCTGTGTGGTTCGTGTCGTGGTCGGAGCTTCAAGCGGCTGTAGCCGACGACGTATTGACTATTACCGAATTGCAAACCCTGAGTTCATTACAAAAAGGCACGGCGACTTTCTTCCGCGAAACCCTTCATCCGACCGGCGGCGCCAATCAGCCCAAACTATCAATAACCGCCCGCGGAACTTTAGAGGACGGGCGGATTTTCCAACTTCACCATTCGGGCAGTGCCGGCACAGTGCAAACCACAATTTCCTTCAGGTAAAGTAATGTCACCTAAAGGAAGCGCAGCAACGGAAAAAAGAAGCGGAACATAATGTTAGTCTGATTCCAGCCCTTCAGGTGTTAGAATCAGACTTTATTTTAAGGTCTTGCTGCTATTTGGAGGAATAATGAAGCGATTTATACCGCTGACAATTCTTTTGTCATTATTTGCTTTTTCGGTTTTTGGACAAAAAAGTCCCGCCGATTTGGTTCTGCTAAACGGCAAGGTATTCACAGGCGATTCTTCAAATCCTGCTGCCGAAGCCATAGCTATTCGAGACGAGCGAATTTTGGCAGTCGGCTCAAACGATGAAATCAAAAAACTGGCAAATGCCAAAACTCGTTCGATTGATTTGCAGGGGCGAATAGTTACGCCCGGCTTTAACGATGCGCATTTTCATTTTATGCCGCAGCCCGTGGGTTTTCAGTTGAAGTTTACGGATTTGGAGCCGAGTTGGGCAGAGGTCGTCGAAGCGATAAAAAAAGCCATCAAAGAAACGCCGAAAGGAAGCTGGATTTTCGGTGCGATTGGTTACAGAGCATTGGCTGACGCGGAAGCCAATCGTTTCGCGCTCGATCCGATTTCACCCGAACATCCGATTTTTCTCGAAACTTATTACGGACACGGGCAAATCATCAATTCCAAAGCGATGCCGCTGCTGCGAATTTCGGAAACTCAGCCAGACGCGCTCGGCGGATATTTTGAACGCGATGCCACAACGAAACGAATCAACGGCAGAGTTTTTGAATACCCGCAGTGGCGGCAAAACCGTACGCTGGCGGAAATGGTTTCCGATGAAGAAGCGATTCGGGAATTAAAGAAAATGGCTGATGAAGCCATTGCTTTCGGCATCACTTCTTTGCAGATAATGCCGACAATGCGGATTGAAAAGTTTATCCGACTTCTGGAAAAAGCCGACTTGCCGATTCGAGTCCGAGCCATTCCGTTTTCGCTCACAAACGCAAAAGAGCGTGATTTATCCGAAATTCGAGCCTTAGCAAAACTGAAAATCGCAAACCCGAAAATTACCGCCAGCGGTATCAAATGGATTTTGGACGGAACGCCTTTTGAGCGCGGCGCGGCTTTGTGCAAGCCTTACGCCGACGTGCCCGATGAACGCGGAAGGCTTAATTTTACGGAATCCGAAATTGCGAAAATGCTCTATGAATCGCTTACCTTTCGTCAGCCGATTATGTTTCACGCGGTCGGAGATCGCACAGTCGAGGCTGTTTTGACGGCGATGGAAAACATCAAAACGGTTGACTGGCGAGCCAAACGCGTCCGCATCGAACATGGCGAGGGCGTAACGCCTGATTTAATAGCGCGGGCGAAAAAATTAGGCGTCATTGTCGTCCAAAATCCGACGCATCTTGCGCTGCCGGAAATGCTCCACGCGCGTTTTTCGCCCGACAATAAGTTTTCCCCCGTCCGCTCGCTGATTGATGACGGCATTCCATTTGCGCTCGGCTCGGATGGTCCGATGAATCCTTTTCTAAACATTATGCTCGCCGCGATTCATCCGGCGCGACCGAGCGAAGCAATTTCGCGCGAGCAGGCTGTGCGAGCTTACACAAGCGGTTCAGCTTACTCTGAATTTGCCGAAAATGAAAAAGGAGTTTTGAGGAAAGGTAAACTCGCTGACCTGACGGTTCTGTCGCAGGACATTTTCAACGCGCCCGTCCCTGAGCTTCCGAAAACGCAAAGTGTTTTAACCGTTGTCGGCGGGAAAATTGCTTATGATGCGAAAGTGTTGAAATAGCTGAAAGTTCAGCGTTTAACAATAAAAATAATGCCAAAAAGCATAATAACAATCTTAGAAGCTGTTTGAAAATCGAAAACTGGTGATAAAAGCGGAGATTCTGCCCGCGAAAGATTAACGAAAGAGATTAAAAAAGAAGTCTCAATCGTCGTTTTTACCTCGATCTTTCGTATATTTAGCGTATTTCGCCGGCAAAATCCTATTTTCCAAATAGCTTATTAGTTTTTCACCTATTATATCAAGGCAGTCCTACGCGCTTTAATAAACCCGCATAGCGTGGGTCTGAGCGAAGATTGTCGAACATCGGATCCACTTTGAGATAAACCAAATTGGAATCCTGTCCGTTATAAGCCTTGTCGAGCCACTCGAAGGCTTGCTCCTTCTCCCCAAGTCCGGCATAGACCATTGCAATTAGAGTCGGCGGGATGTAGCTTCGCTTTGACCGCTGCTTCAAATCGTCAACAATCTGAAATGCCTCTTGCCTTTTTCCAGACAGAGCATATGCGTATCCGAGAGATGCCGGCTCGTCAGGCGAGTCTCCCGATAGAGGTATCGCCTTTTGATATGCGGCAATGGCTTCCTGATACATCCCCTTATTAACATATGCGTTCCCGATTGCCCAATGTGCAAAGCCGGAGTTTGTGTCCATTTCGAGCGCCTTTTGATATTGCTCTATCGCTTGGTCGGATTGGTGTTGAAAGTAAAGTATTTCTCCGATGCCCGCGATTTTTACAAGCGAAAGCGGATCAAGTTCCTGAGCGCGTCTCATTTCCGCCAGAGCTTCATCGAAACGTCCCATCGCGGACAAATAGAAACTGTACATTTGGTGAGCGTCCGCATAGTCCGGATTGATCTCGATGGCTCGCCTGTATTCTCGCTCAGCGCCTTGCCAATCCCAATCATAAAAGTGTTTGACAGTTCCCAGCGCGGTGTGCGCCTCCGCCAATTCGTCATCAAGCTCCAATGCTTTCGTCGCCGCCACTCTCGCTTTTGGGAAACCTTCCTTTGGCGGAAGCGCGTTCCAGCCGCTCAGCATATTGTAGGAATCTGCCAGCCCGACATATGCCAGAGCGTAGTTCGTGTCTTTATCAATTGCCTGCCCGAAATACTCTCGACCTTTCACAAATTTCCGAATTGCGTGTGATGTCGCGCAACTCGTCTTTTCGTTACAAAGGAAAAGAGACGGACGCCAAAACCATCGGCGGCGAATTGAATGTGCAGGCGATTCTGACGGGGCGTATTG
>MWVY01000121.1_pt1 | contig 18437 bp, 17 predicted proteins | sample 1047251 | NCBI WGS metagenome assembly MWVY01 (sample SAMN06349983, study PRJNA376086) | soil metagenome | isolation source: MS7-5 sample Antarctic (ecotone) soil | place: Antarctica | collected 2015-01-13
AAACTGAAGCTCCAAAAGTGGAGGCAGCAGAGGAACAATTGGTAGAATTAAAAGCTGAGGTCCTGGAGATATTAGGAGATTCTGATCCGGAAAAATATCCCTTACAACCTAAGAAACACAGCCTGGAATTTTTAAGAGAAATAGCACATCTAAGATTTCGCACAAATACATATGGAACTGTTTTTCGTGTTCGTCATTCATTAGCTTTTGCAGTCCATAAATTTTTTAATGACAGAGGTTTTGTTTATCTGCATACACCTATAATTACTGCAAGTGATGCAGAAGGAGCCGGCGAAATGTTTAAGGTAACTACTCTGCCATTTGATAATCCACCACGTAATGAAAATGGCTCTATTAATTACTCAGAAGATTTTTTTGGCAGAGCAACAAACCTCACCGTTAGCGGCCAATTAGAAGGTGAACTTGCTGCTACTGCTTTGGGTGATATATATACATTTGGTCCAACTTTTCGTGCAGAGAATTCAAATACAGCACGGCATCTTGCTGAATTTTGGATGATAGAGCCTGAGATGGCTTTTCATGATCTGGAAGACAACGCAAACCTTGCTGAAGAATTTATTCAGTACATTATTAAATTTGCCATAGATAATAATGCTGATGACCTGGAATTTTTAAAGCAGCGGTTATTGGATGAGGAAAATCAAAAGCCACAACAAGACCGTAGTGAGTTAGATCTTTTACAAAAATTACAATTTGTAATAGAAAATAAATTTGAACGTATTACCTACACAGATGCAATAGAAATATTATTACAATCACCTGCATATAAAAAGAAGAAATTTCAATATGATATCAAATGGGGAATTGATCTGCAAAGTGAACATGAGCGTTACCTGGTTGAAAAACATTTCAAAAAAACCGGTAATTGTTGTTAACTATCCAAGAGAAATTAAAGCCTTTTACATGAGGCAGAATGATGATGGAAAAACAGTGGCAGCAATGGATATACTTGCACCGGGCATAGGTGAAATTGTTGGCGGATCACAACGGGAAGAAAGACTGGATAAACTTGAACAGCGTATGCAGGAAATGAATATACCTGTTCAGGAATTATGGTGGTATTTAGATATAAGAAGATTTGGTACAGTACCACATTCCGGTTTTGGGCTTGGTTTTGAAAGAATGGTACAATTTGTTACAGGTATGACCAATATACGTGATGTGATTGCCTTTCCACGAACTCCAAAAAGTGCTGAATTTTAATCGTGAATACTTAGTACAGGAATTGTAATATTATAGAGTAGGTCTGCTGTATGTTGTTTTTGAAACATCTTTTCCCAAAAAGTGTATTCATGTTGAAAAATCAATAGCAGATCTGCATTTTTTTCATCAACATATTTTTGAATACCATCCGACACATCATCATTCTTAATGTAATCATAACCAGGATTAAGGAAACTCAAGTGTTGAGTTAGAGAGTCAGGAAAATTTTTTCCCTCTACATCTTTATTTGTTACATGAATAATATACAATGTGCTGTTTAATCCTTTAATTATTTCAACCATCCTGCCTAATGCATGGTCCTTAACTTTTAGATCAGTAGCAAGTACAATGGTTTTAATATCATTAAACTTATAGCCAACCGGAACTGCAATAACAGGGCGCTTTAGGTGCCGCATTACGGAAGCTGTGGTACTGCCGAAAATTACTTTTTCAATACCACTGGCGCCGTGTGTACCCATTACTACTGCATAAGGGTTTACCTCTTTACTCATCTCCTCCAATTCATCTAACACATCACCTAACCTGCTTTCTGTACGAATCTGAAGCCCACTATTGTCTGCTAAAAGTTCCCGCTTACATCTTTCCAGTCCATCATCAGCATTTTTCTTTAGTTCTTCACCGGATATTACAACAACAGGTGTTTCGCTAAGTGTTATAGGTATCATATATACGTGAAGCAAAACAATATCTGCATGAATTCGCCTTGCAAGATTTGCAGCATAGTGCATAGCGTTATCAGCAGCATCAGAAAAATCAGTGCAAACAATTATTGAATTCATATTGGAAAGCTAATAAAATAACACATCTTTTGCTATGTGGCCGTAAAAAAATAAGCAGAATTGCTTTTCAACTTTTACAACTATGAAAAGTAAAAATCTTTATGTTTTAACTGATTATCAAAAACATTGGACTATTAGCTTCGCATTGTAAATTTGAATACTTAAAAAAATTTTATATGAATATTCCTGTGGTTGATCTAAATGATTTTAAGAGTGGTGATGATAATCTGAAACAACAGTTTGTACAGCAGTTAGGGAAAGCTTATGAAGAAGTAGGTTTTGTTGCTGTAAAAAATCATGGAATCCCTGATGATCTTATTGCAGATCTATATAAATATGTACAACAATTTTTCGCTTTGCCTGCGGAAACTAAATTGAAGTATGAAATAAAAGAACTTGCGGGTCAACGTGGTTATACTTCCTTTGGAAGGGAACATGCAAAAGGTTATGACGCACCTGATCTAAAGGAATTCTTCCAGTACGGTCAATCTGTGGAAGATAATGATCCGATCAAAGATGAATACCCGGATAATGTTATTGTTACTGAAATTTCTGAATTCAATCCAACATTAGTTAAGGCATACAGAAACTTTGAAAAATCAGGTAAATCATTGCTTCAGGCAATTGCATTGTTTTTGGGTTTAGATGAGCATTATTTTGATGATCATGTTCATAATGGCAATTCAATTCTTCGAAGTATTCATTACCCTCCTATTACCAGTGAACCCAAATCAGCAATTCGTGCTGAACAACATGAAGACATCAATCTGATAACATTATTAGTTGGTGCATCTGCTGATGGTTTACAGATCCTCACAAAAAAGAATGAGTGGGTTGGGGTTACTTCACTACCCGAGCAAATTGTTGTGAATGTTGGTGATATGCTGCAAAGATTAACTAATAACAGGTTAAAGTCAACAACTCACCGTGTAGTAAACCCGTCACGGGAACTTTGGGCTACCAGCCGGTATTCTATACCTTTCTTTTTACATCCAAAAAGCAATATGAACCTTGCTTGTTTAGAAGGCTGTATTAACGACAGCAACCCTAAAGCATATGAAGATGCTACAGCCGGTGAATATCTTGATGAAAGATTAAGAGAAATAGGTTTAAAAAAATAATATGAAGATGTTTCTCTAATCTACACTAAAGACCGCATGTATTACCTCTATAATTATGTTTCTGTAATTAACAAACATGAAGATGCATCACCCTAATTACGGGTTTATAAAAAGCAGGGAAGAAACTGTTGCTGATGAAAACATAACAGATCAGTTACCTCGTTCAGTACTGCGCCCCAATACATATTTTTTACTTGATGGTGAATGGAATTTTTCACTCGATCCGCAAGATCGTGGAATTATAGAAGGATGGCACCTTGGGCATAAATATCAATATAAAGCTTCATGGCCAGGTTCAATAGAAGAACATATGGCCATAAAAAGAGGTGAGCAATCCGACAGTACATGGAAGGATAAAATAGTAGCATGGTACGAGAGAGAATTTACAGTTCCGGAACATCTGAACGGTAATGGGGCAGCCAATAACATGTTGCAATTAACTTTTGGTGCTTGTGGTTATAAAACCATGGTTTGGTTAAATGGCAGGCTCCTTAAAACCATTGAAGGAATGGAAGTTCATGTTGGTGAGTATACTTCATTCTCATATGAGCTCGGTGAAAAGATTCTAAGACCAGTCAATCGGCTGACAGTACGTATAGAAGATACAATGGATGCCGATATACCTCGTGGTAAACAAGAATCGCATGTATATAAAAGAGGTGGCATCTGGTATCAAACATATACAGGAGCTGTAAGGAGTGTATGGCTGGAAATGGTTGAGAGAAACAGGCTTAGATCCCGTATAGGAGCAATAAGTATAGTAGAAGATAATTTAGTCCGGTTTAATGTTTCTACACGCATTCATGACCCTGGATGTTACACACTACGTTTAAAAATTTATAATAGGAAACAAGACGTAGAACAGCCAATAGCTACTGATGATTTTCCATTGCGATTAGAAGCAGGTCAAAAACAACAGAGGGTGGTAATTGAAGTGCCTGATGCTATTTTGTGGTCACCTGAAACACCTCACCTTTACCGGCTTGTAGCGCAATTAATTGATGAACAGGGATACATAGCAGAAATTGAAACTCATTTTGGGTTGCGTAAAATAGAAGCAAGAGGATGCTGTGTTTATTTGAACAATAATCTTATTTATTTAGATGGAATTTTGTATCAACCGGGTATAGCAACATATGAAGAGATTAAAAAGCATATGTATGCAATGAAAGAATTGGGCTGTAACCTTGTACGAATACACATTGCCGGAGTAGATCCAAGAATCTATAATTTGGCTGATAAATTAGGTTTGTTGTTATGGGTTGAAGTTCCAAGCCCGCACCGCTCCAATCCAATAAGCCGAAAAGCTCATTTTGACGAATTGATACGAATGCTGTCACTTATTGAAAATCATCCTTCCATAGTTATTTGGAGCTTGTATAATGAAGACTGGGGGGCGCAGGATATTGCCACAAATCCGAAAACAAGACAGTATATAATTGATACATATCATTACATGCAAATCAATCACCCGCAGTTTTTGGTGGTGGATAATGATGGCTGGCAACATATATCATCAGAAGGTCGATTAAAAAGTGACTTACTAACGGTGCACCTTTACACACCAGATTTAGATCGCTGGCATGAGATGTTAAATGATCTGGAAAATGGAAAATTGGAAGGTGTCGCTGCTTTTCCGTTAGTTGTTGGAGATGCATTTTTCTTCCGCGGCCAGGTACCATTAGTTGTAAGTGAGTGGGGTGGTTTTGGATTTGAGCAATATGGTGGACCGAAAGATTCCGAAGACCGGACTCAATTAATTCAGCAATTTAAAAGTGAAATTAAAAAACGATCAATTGCAGGTGATGTATATACCCAGGCCACAAACATTGAGGAGGAACGCAATGGTTTAATAGATGCCGGCACAGGAGAACTTAAGGTTAGTGCAGGATTGCTAAATTCAAACAATTATGCTGAAGAGTAGTACTTGTTGAGGAACATTAAAAACAAGGTATTAAATACCCCAATTTATTCTTAATTACCACAATGCTGTCATAAATAATGATAATATATTAGATCACTTGGTTTATAATTTGTAATCTTTTCTTCATAATCATGCGGATAGGATAGCAATGTTTAATTTTGATTCAGTAAAAAAATCATTTTACCAGTACCGATGGAATTCATCTTTGATAATAAGGATCAGCTACGTATTCTAATAAATGAAATAGACACAGATAACTCTTTCCGGCAATTTGGACAAGGACTGGGAGCTGTTTTAAAAAATGACACATTACACTTCAACACCGAAAGGGAAGAAAGTTCAATTATAAAAAAGAACTTTGAAGAAGGTTTTATACTCAGGTTTTGGAATCTGAAATTATTGAAGAGAGACATTCTGAAGAAGTTACCAGATACAAACAATGAAAAAACTTTCAATATTGTTTATTTGCTTCTTCCTGAAATGTTTGTTTTAAAGAATCAACAGCAAAAAATTAGGATAGACGGTTTGAGGAATGTTGTTTTCTTTTCCAATTTGGCAGAAATTGATTTTGAAGCAATAGTAAACTATCCGTTCCAGGTTATTGAAATTGCAATGACAAGTTCCTGGCTTCTTCGGCAGTTCGAAAATGCAGAACCGGAATTAAAAAATGTGCTTACTCAAATTATCTCTAAAGAAACTCCCACAGTATTGGTAGAATCTACTGGTGTTAAAGAATATAAGTTATTGCACGAGGTTCAAGCTGTTATGATGTCAGGAAAAAACGATGACTTGTTTTTACGTGGACGACTTCTTGAAGTAGTAGCTCTTTTTTTCAATAGAATATTAAACCGTGATTTTACACAACAGGCGGACCCCCATATTCGTTACGATCAGATAATGCAGGTAGAGGCTATGCTTATGGCGCACCTAAATAAAAATTTACCAAACCTTGAGGTTATCGCAAGAAAAACCTCTTTAAGTATTTCAACTATGATGCGGCATTTTAAATATATGTACGGTAAAAGTATTTATGAATATTATTTGAATAAGAAAATGGAATTGGCTAAGCGTTTGCTACTGGAGAACCCTGTTTCTGTAAATGAAGCTGCTAAGATGCTGGGATACGATAAAGCGAGCCATTTTGGTGAGGTTTTCTCTAAACATCATGGTTTTAGCCCGGGGAAAATAAGGAGTATTTAGTTGATTGAATATTTAACTGCTTTATGAGAGACTGACATTAATTTGTTAAGGTTTACAATTTTAGCATTTAAAATCCTAATCAATGAAAAAGAACCTGGAGAAAATAATAAATGGTACAACTACTGTTACCACCCCACAATTGATAAATACATCCAACAAAGACACACTTTTAAGTAACGAAGTAGGATCAGGTACTATACAGGTATTGGAATTAGAACCAGGATTAAAGCTTTGGGTTTTTGATTGTACACTTAATAATGAAACAAATCTGCCAGATTTGATGCACCAGGAGAATAGCAGGACTTTTACACTAGCATATTTCTTGAATACTCAAGGCGTAATATTTACATATGAGAATAGTGTTTTCCAAAACAATACTATTTTAAATACAATTTTCTTTTCACATGATGCTAATTTAAAAGCAAGTATTTTACCAGAGAAACACCTTCGTTGTGTTGCTATTAATCTTACTCCAGAATGGTTTTCAGATAATGTAGCAAAAACTTATTTCCCTGATAGAATGAGTAGTAACTTCAATTCTGAAAATCCTTTTGTTGTGTTTGAGTCTTTTACGTCATCCGAACAACAAGTACTTAATGAATTATTTCAAAACACAACTTCTAATCATTTAGGATTAATTACAATAAGAGCTGGAGCTCTTAATCTTTCAAGTGATTTCTTTAATAAAGTAAAAGAAAGGCAGAATCTCGGATTGTTCACCTCTTATGCTTACCGGGGAAACGCAATTGCTGAAATAGAGAAGATACTTACAGAGAACATTTGTGGCACTTTGCCAAACCTAAAAGAATTGTCTGGAAAGTTTTCAATGAGCGAATCTACCCTTAAAAGACATTTTAGAAGAATGTATGGGACCAACATACATGCATATTTTATAGAAAAGAAAATGGCTTATGCCCGCCAGTTAATAGAGGAGAAAAAAGTGAACGTAACTGATGCTGCATATGTTTTAGGCTATCAAAAAGTAAGTCATTTTATATCAATGTTTAAAAAACATTATGGCTTATTACCTGGTAAACTAAAAGAAAGGAAAGCAGTTTAGCCACATCAACGGGGTTTTACATAATTATACTGAATTCAAGAATGGCTACATGGGCCGATGATATACTTTGCTTTTACAAAAGCCTGTCTCCTCCATCCAATTTACCCGATGACATTACTTGGTTATTACCACAGAAAAACGAAGAAGTACAATTTCTGCAGCAACAGTACTATAAGAAATATTACAATAACAATTTTAAACGCACTTTAATTCTTGGTATTAACCCGGGGAGATTTGGTGCTGGTACAACAGGTATAAACTTTACTGCACCTAAGCAATTAAAGGAATTCTGTAATATATCGTCGGACTTTAAACTAACCTCAGAGCTTTCTGCTGAATTTATTTATGAAGTTATTCAGGCATATGGTGGAGTGGAAGTGTTTTGTAATGACTTTTTTATAAGTTCTGTTTGCCCCCTGGGCCTTGTCAAGGGCGGTAAAAATTTAAACTATTATGATAGCACAGAATTAAAGAAAGCTGTAGAACCATTTATCATTAAAAGCTTAAAGCATCAGTTGTCTTTTAATGTGAATAGACACCGCTGCATCTGTATTGGAGGTGAAAAGAATTATCGTTATTTATCATCGCTGAATAAGCAATTTAAGTTCTTTGACTATATTAAACCTTTGCCGCATCCACGGTTTATAATGCAGTATAAACGAAAACAAAAGCAAGAATTCATTGGTGAATATTTACAAGCTTTACAGAACAAATAATACATTTGCAAACAACTTTTCGCATATGAAATTTTGATTCTCTTCTTGTCACGCTAAAAAAGCGTTCTCATTCATTCAATGTTTCTTTCTTATAATCAAAATTCATATGTCATCTTTCACTATTACATCGAAAAAGCTTCCTGCTTTTTTGAGTCTGATATATAAAGCTTTAAAAGGCGAACAGCAGGATTATACAACGGGCAGTATTAGAACCGCTGTAATATTATTAGCGATACCCATGATCCTTGAGATGAGTATGGAAAGTGTGTTTGCTATAGTGGACCTGTTTTTTGTAAGCAAGCTTGGCAAACATGCAATTTCTACTGTTGGTCTTACAGAATCTGTTCTTACAGTTATTTATTCTCTTGCTATAGGATTAAGTATGGCTGCAACTGCAACAGTAGCAAGAAGAGTAGGTGAAAAAAACTATAATGGAGCGGCTAGTGCAGCAATGCAATGTTTGTGGCTGGCAATTGCTGTTATTGCCGTAATTAGTGTTATAGGATTTATTTGGGCAAAAGATATTCTGCGGTTAATGGGTGCTGAACCGGAAACTGTAAGGCAAGGCACAACTTATATTAGAATAATGCTTGCTGGCAGTGCTGTAGTTGTTTTGTTGTTTTTGATCAATGGAATTTTCCGCGGGGCAGGTGATGCATCTATTGCTATGAAGAGCCTCATTTTAGCCAATATCTTTAATATTATTCTATGTCCGCTTTTAATTAATGGATATGGATTTATACCAGCAATGGGATTAACGGGTGCCGCTGTTGCAACAACAATTGGTCGTGGATTGGGAGTTTGTTACCAATTGTTTTATTTGATTAATGGTAAAAGTCTTATAAAGTTAACGGCTGCTAAACTGGTACTTGAATGGCAGACATTAAGATCATTGATAGCATTAGCATGGCCTGCAACTTTGCAATTTGTTATTGCTTCCTGCAGTTGGATTTTTCTTGCATATATAGTAGCAGTAACAGGTCACAGTGAAGCTTCAGCAGGGTACCAGACTGCATTACGTATTATAATGTTTTTTATTCTGCCTGCATGGGGAATTAGTAACGCCGCTGCAACGTTAGTTGGACAGAATCTTGGCGCCAAAGAATATAAGAGAGCTGAGGATGCGGTATGGAAAACTGCTAAATACAACGCTATTTTCATGGGAATAGTTTCATTACTGTTTTTTATTGTAGCTGATCCAATTGTATCAATTTTTTCCACGCAGGCAGAAGTACATTCGATAGCTGTTACTGCTCTTCAAATTATAAGTGCAGGATACATTTTTTATGGAGTGGGCATGGTAATGACAAACGCTTTTAATGGCGCCGGTGATACACGAACACCCACAGTTATTAATCTCATCGGATTTTGGTTTATACAGGTACCAATGGCTTATTTGCTGGCCAAAAGTTTTGACTTAGGTCCCATTGGTGTTTTCATATCCATTCCGGTTGCCGAAACAATGATTACTATTGCAGCTTTTGTAATTTTCCGAAAAGGAAAATGGAAAACTATATCTGTATGATCAGAATAAAGTGTTTCTTTAAGTATTAAGGATGTAAATTATTTATGGCGAACGGCACTAACAATACTATTGATTCCAATCTATTAAGGCAGATTTTTTTTATACTGATCATCGTATTCCTTGGAGTTATTCTTTTCCGGGAGTTGAAGTTTTTTATTTCTGCATTCCTTGGATCTGTTACATTTTATTTATTGATGCGTGATAGGATGTTTTATCTCACAGAGAAGAAAGGCTGGAGCCGATCCACAGCAGCTTCTGTATTGATGTTACTTTCATTTTTTGTAATACTGGTACCTATTGGTTTATTAGGAAACATATTATACTCTAAAATAAGTTATGTAGTTACCCACTCTTCAGAGTTGTTGAATTCATTAAAAATGACTGTTGAAAACATCAAGAATAGAATAGGCTATGAAATTGTAAAACCTGATACCATTAACCAATTAGGTCCTTACCTGGCGCAATTGCTGCCGAAAATTCTTGGAGTTACTGTAAATACTTTAGCCTTAATAGGCAGCATGTACTTTTTGTTGTATTTCATGCTGGTGAATGGCAGGGGTATGGAAGATGCACTTTATGAATATGTTCCCCTAAGGGACAGTAATGTTGAATTGATAGGAAAGGAGATCAAAACTATGGTGATGGCAAATACTATTGGTATTCCGTTAATAGCATTGCTACAAGGTATTGTTGGTCTTATTGGATATTTAATAATCGGCATTAACGAACCATTTTTGTGGTTTGTAGCGACTTGTATAACTGCCATGTTACCTGTAGTTGGAGCAGCATTAGTTTATGTACCTCTCACTATAATGTTATTTGCACAGGGTGAAACAGGCAGAGGGATAGCTATGGCTGTCTGGGGGTTTGGCTTTATTGGCCTGGTTGATAATGTTTTTCGTTTGATCATAAACAAAAAACTTGGAAATATTCATCCGCTTGTGACCATCTTTGGAGTTTTAGCAGGTATACAATTATTTGGATTTATAGGGCTGGTGTTTGGTCCATTGCTTATTTCGATGTTTATATTGTTACTACGTATTTACGGCAGTGAATTCATTCATAAAAAACGTGAAATGAAGCGTGTAAAATAAATCTTGAGGAATAAAGTACCAGCCTTAGAGAATAATTAACTTAAAAAGGTTCGTTTTTTCTACAGCTTTGCTACCTTTGCTGTCCCTAATTCCCCAAAAACAAGTATGCCAAAGTTTTTATTTCCCCTCACAATCGGAATACTGTCTCTAACTCTATTCCCGAATGTTAAAGCAGGTAGTAAAATCACGGAGAATTCCTTCCTGGTAAAAGAGATTATTGCTTCCTCAGCAGTAATTAATAAAGAAAATTCCTCTGCTGCTATTGCTGCAAGACTTTATGAAAATATGGGTCTTGGAAAGATTGGCCTTTCTGCCGAGGCATTTCAACATGCAATTAAAGGCTACCAATATCTTGTAGATAAAGGTTTGATAAGGAATTCTAACATCATTACTGTTTGCGATTTTTCTCAAATTTCTAAGAAAAAGCGCATGTATATTATAGATGTAAAGAATGAAAAAGTTCTTATTAACACCTACGTTGCTCATGGTAAAAATTCCGGGTTCGAACATGCCAAAAGCTTTTCTAATACCCCTGAATCATTACAAAGCAGTTTGGGTTTTTACATCACAAAAGGCACCTACTTTGGTAAACATGGTTTATCGTTAAGATTAGATGGCAGAGAAAAAGGTTTTAATGATAAAGCAGAAGAAAGAGCCGTAGTAATGCATGGCGCAGATTATATAGGTGATCACCGCTTAGGATCATTCATGGGTCGCAGTTTTGGCTGTCCTGCTGTACCAAGAGAATTATCTGCGAAAGTGATAAACCTAATAAAAGATGGTACCTGTTTATTTATATATCATCCATCTAATAACTACATACAGGGATCAAAAATTATTAATTCTTAATTGCATAAGTAACGAATGATTACCCGGTAAACTGATCGGGTTTTTTTATGTAAATACATAAGCCACAAACATGGCAAGTACTCCTAAAAAAAAGCCTGTGTAAACCTCAAATGGATTGTGATCGTTATTTACCAATCTCACACTACAAATTACACCTGCAAGCAACACAGCAATTGATAAATAGAAACCATAATTTACATCTGATAAAAAAGAGATGGAAAAAATAAATGCACACATTACACCTGCAGAAATAGCATGCATGCTAACTTTAATATAACTATTTACAACCAGCCCTGCACTTGATGCAAGGAAGATAGCCAGACTTAGTAGCACAACTTCTTTGGGGAACTCAGGTTGATTCTTTAAAACATACCACATCCAGAAATAGTACAATCCGCAAGCTATATAAGGAACGATCCTGTCCTTTTGAGTTTTTAAAAATATACTTTCAATAAATCCTAACCCTTTGGCCAGTAATACAGTAGCTAATGGAAAAACGGTATACATTACCAGGAAACGCAAAAGGAGTAATAGCTTTCCTGATGCAGCAAATCCTGGAAATGCCGGCGTTACATAAATTAAAAACGCAGATAGATATATAGGAATAAAGAGAGGGTGGAAAATGACTGATATAGTTTTAGCAGCTATCCTGATCAATGAGTGAGAATAGTTACCATGTTTTTCAGGAGCATAAAATTGCGTATTTGCATTTTGCTGTTTTGGTTCTTGTATGTTCATAGCTCCTTGCGAAGTCGTGCGACAGGTATATTTAATTGCTCCCTGTACTTGGCAACTGTTCGGCGTGCAATATTATAGCCTTTTTCCTGCAACAACTCGGTTAAACGTTCATCGCTTAAAGGCTTTTTTTTATTTTCACCTTCAATAAGGTTGCTAAGAATTTTCTTCACTTCCCTTGTTGAAACTTCCTCACCACTATCTGTAGTTAAGGATTCGCTGAAGAAAAATTTTAAACGGTAAGTGCCAAATTCTGTTTGTACGAATTTACTGTTGGCGACGCGACTTACAGTAGAAATATCAAGACCTGTTTTCTCTGCAATATCCTTAAGGATCATTGGCTTTAACGTTGTTTCATCGCCTGTTAAAAAAAACTCATGCTGGTGATTCATTATCGCCGTCATTGTACTCAGCAACGTATGCTGTCTTTGTTTTATAGCATCAATAAACCATTTAGCAGCATCTATTTTTTGCTTAATAAACAGAACAGCTTCTTTTTGTCTTTTATCTTTTTTAGTACCTCTATCATATTCTTTCAACATGTCGCGATAACCTTCACTTATCCTGAGCTCCGGTGCATTTTTTGAGTTGAGTGTAAGCTCTAATTTGCTGGCATTATTGAAAATAAAAAAATCAGGAACTACATAACTTTCTGCTTTGTTTACTTCACCAACATTACTACCTGGTTTAGGATTCAACCTGGTTATTTGTTGCATTACATCTTTTAGTTCATCATCGGTTAAGTTTAATCCACGCTGAATTTTCTCATAATGTTTCTTTGTGAATTCATCAAAATACTTGCTGATTGCGGCAATAGCCGTGTCAACCTCTTTTCCCTCATGTTTTTGGCGGATCAATTGAAGTAACAGGCATTCCTGCAAATTTCTTGCTGCTACTCCGGGTGGATCAAAATTTTGTATGCGTTTAATAAGAGTTTCTACTTCTTCTTCTATTGCCGCAATATTCTGGCGAAAGGCAAGATCGTCTACAATTGCTGATGTTTCCCTGCGCATGTATCCGTCTTCATCTATACTTCCTATAATTTGTTCAGCTATTTTATATTCTCTATCATCCAATTTAAGCATTCCTAATTGAGCATCCATCATGTCGTAAAAGCTTGTTTCAACTTTATACGGCATTGTTTGTTTTTCTTCATGATCAGGATAGTTATCATCCCGCATTTTATAATCCGCTATATCATCATCACCTTCATGTACGTAATCAGAGATATCAATATTTTCATACTGCTCCTCATTGGTGATTTCGTTTTCGCTGTAATCTTCATCATGAGAGTCGGCAAATTCATCTTTGCCTTCATAGTTATCCTCATGTTTATCATCAGAAAGTTCCAAAGCGGGATTTTCCTCCAATTCTTCTTTTAATCTTTCTTCCAGATTGGCAGTAGGTACCTGTAGCAACTTCATTAATTGAATTTGCTGAGGGGAAAGTTTTTGTAATAGCTTTTGTTGCAGACTCTGATTTAGGCTCATCGGTACTTCCTCTTCAACGGATAAAATCCAAATTTTGCACAAGAAACAAACCGTAAATTTACTGCAAATTCTACAGGAATGAAAAAAAGTGTTGCTTTGATTATAGCTGTTGTATGCTTTTGTAACTGTGTTAATTCGCAGGTAATCGATACCGTTAGTCCTGTTCCATTCAAACCGTTTAGTTATTTACAGGGGAATTATACTGTTATGCAATATGGTTTCATTTGCAAGAAAGAATGGCAGTTGCAAAAAACCACTAATGTTAATTTCTATTTTAGATTGGGGAGTAAAGATTATGTTGATTACATGGAGCAGAAGCCAGGTGTAACAAATAAATACTTGATTAAGTAAATAATGAAATTATTGGCTATGTATAAGTCCGAATTTTATCTAGTAAATCGCTCAAAGTTTCTGCTTCATTATCCGAAAGAGTGCTCATAATATTGTCTATCTTATCTGCAGTACTATCTAATTTCTTCAACAACTTTTGTCCTTTACCTGTGATAGTTACATCTACAAGCCTTTTATCTTCCGGACATGTTTCTTTTTTTACTAATTCCTTTGTAACCAACCGGTCTACAATACGACTTGTGTCACTCATTTTATCAAGCATTCGTTCCCTAATTTGTAGTGTTGAAAGAGGCTCCGGTGCGCTACCCCGTAAAATGCGGAGAATATTAAATTGCTGATGTGTGATTCCTTCTTTAGCCAGATTTTTTTTTACCTGTTCCATTGCCCATCCATATGTGTAAAATAAATTGATCATAGCCTTTTGATGGGCATTCCTGAACTTATTTTGATGTATGTCTTTATCTATACCCATTCTTATCCATGATTAAAAGAATTACCGAGACTCCAACCAATATTACTTTTAAAAATCTAAATGTGCTTTCTTAGTACCTTGTATATAATCCTTTATCAAACTTATTGTGGATTCAAATTCAGCATGTGCTTTGATGCAATCTGTTATAAACTCCTTCTTTTGCTTTTCTATTAATTCCTTAGTATCTCTTTCAAATTTTTTTCCAAGCCAAACAGATTTAGGAGTTTCAACAGGATTGTCATATGCGTAGAATGCTTCCTCAATTGGCCGATTTGATGTATAATCGAAAGATCCACTATATTTCTCTTTGACACTAACGTTTGAAATAATAATCTTCGCCTTGTTATCTTTTATTAAAATCCTTATTAAGTGCCAGAATTCCCTTTCAGTTGAGAAAGTAGTGCCTTTGAATGGAATGGATGAGAAGATTTTAAAAAATGATTTATAAGCGATCACTCCAGCTTCTTTATCGTCAAGTTGTAAGGCATCCTTTTGTGAAACAAACGCTGATAAGGACCAATTTTTAGTTCGTGTATATAATTCATTTTTACTTACTCCTTCTATTTCGATGACTCTTTCATATACCACCTTTCCTTCTTTCATTGGTAATAGTCTATATAAAAGACTGTCTTGAGAAAAACTATTAAATGGAATGGTTAATAAAAAAAGGAATAGTTGCATTGGTTAAATTTAAATAAAAAAGGTGTGTTGTAATTACCTCTGATCAACCCCATACTTTAACACCCTCGGAGCAGTTAGCGCAGATATCAATATTCTTTCGACTTTGCAACACTTTACTTCTAAACTCTTTATAATTAGAATTGGTCCACAGTTCTCTAAAGTTCTGTTGATGAAGATTACCTAATTTATGTTGCGCATCTTTATCAAAGCAACAAGGAACTACTGCTCCGTCCCAGGTAATTACAGGGTCGTGCCATAAACGCCAGCAGTGATTCTGATTATTTCCCCTAAACTGCATTTTTCCATCTTTATTCTTTCTGTACCGGCTGTATTTATTATTAACTGGAATTAATTTATTCGGATCATTTTCATAATCATACACCTGTGCTGTTTTTAACCGTACCTGGTCCACTCCGATTTCTTTCGCAATGCGATGAATATCTTCTATTTGATGTTCATTATGACGAACAACAAGAAACTGAAATATTATAAATGGGGTTTTGCTCTTCAATTGTTTCTTCCACCTTACAATGTTTTCAGCACCTTCAATAACTTTTGATAGTTTACCGCCTACACGGTATTGCTGATATGTTTCTTGTGTGGTACCATCAATAGAGATTATCAATCTATCTAAACCGCTTTCCACTGTTCGCCTTGCATTTGCATCATTTAAATAATGAGCGTTTGTTGATGTTGCCGTGTAAATATTTTTTCCGGAGGCGTATTGTACCATTTCAAGGAAATCAGGATTCAGATATGGTTCTCCCTGGAAATAAAAAACCAAATACGTTAATTCATTTGCCAGCTGATCAATTGTTTCCCTGAAAAAATCTTTTTTCAACATGCCGGTCGGCCGGGTAAAAGCACGCAAACCACTGGGGCATTCCGGACATCTTAAATTACAAGATGTAGTTGGTTCAAAAGAAATGGAAACAGGCATTCCCCATTGAACACTATTCTTTGTCCATTTACTGATTTGATAGCTGCTGTATACCTTTGCCATGTTTACTGCACGGCTGAATGAAAGCTTCGATAAAAAATTGATACTATCATTCCAGTTAAACTGAGCCATGCATGCAAGTTAAATGTGAAAGATGGAATTGAACCATCTATTGACCCGAACTAAGATAACATAGGGTGTTAACCCGGCATTCGTGAAATATATTTTTGTATTTCTTTAATCTGCTCAACAATTTGCGGAGTTGTAGGCTTAAGAGCTTTTGCTTTTCTAAAGAAATCTTTAGCAGCACGAAATTCTCTTTTATTCATCATCAAACTGCACATTTGCAAATATGCTGCAGCTTGATTCTCCTTATCCGGTAATCCTTTTCTAATGGCACTCCTTATATAGCTCTCTGCTTGTTTAAGGTTATTCTTTTGCATTGCTAACATTCCCATTTGTAGCATGCTTGCTCCTTCTGCCTCTTTCATTGGCATTCCAAGATCAAGGCCTTTTTTCATGTGTTTCTCTGCAGAATCATAATCTTGCTTTACCATAGCAAGATTCCCTTTTAAGGTGTAATAAACAGAACGGACAGGTTTGATCAATAGATTTGGGTACTTAACCGAGTTAATAACTCTTTCTGCACCATCCATATCACCAGATTCCATATGCTGTTGTATTAGGCGTAAAGGCCCAAAAAGAAAATGACCAGCAATTAAAACTGCACCTATCAAATACATTGGAAATACAGGCCAGAAGCCACTAATTGTAAGATTAAGAGCTAAGCCTGCTATAATTAGGATTATGCCTATATATAAACGATATTTTATTAGCCAGAGATAAAACTTCATAATAAATAATAAATAATAATGCTTCCCGTACGCAGAATTAATAGGGCGGCAAAGATAGGTAGATGAAATATTCAACTTTTATTAAAGCATGAATCCTCTATACCAAAACTGATGTTGTTTGTTTTTTCCTCAATCGTTCATTATTAAACTGGTCAATTGCTGCATAACAGCTCTGTACAGTTTCAAGATACTGCTGATTCACATGCCTGACTTTTTCATTATTGTATCCCCAAATCCCACATTCTATATAATCAAAAGTGTCCCAGTCCGGACGATCAAGCACAGGATAGATGCAAATTCCTTTTAAATCTACACCTTCTTCTATAGCCTTAATGCAATCATCTGTAATTTGCTCCATCCATAAAGAACGGTCTTCTTTGAAATGCCCTGTTTCACTTATAATAACAGGTTTATTATACCGCATATACCCTTCCTTTAATAGTTGAGAAAAGCAGGTTCTGCGGAATTTTTTATCCCACGGAATTACAGGGCCACAATGCTCCCACTGATTTGCATAATAATAGTTAAATCCGGCAATATCCATATAATCAGGGCGGCCACCTAATTCAGGACACATTCTGCCGGTTATAATATCCATTGCCTGGAATTGTACTTCATTCAAATTCTTTATATCCTCACCTGCTGATTGTCCTTTCTGCGGATGTACTTTCATTATTGGCTCCGCAATCACAATCTTAGCTGAAGAATCAATATTCTTAATTGCTTCAATACCTTTTATTGCCGCCTTGCATAAAAAATATTTTACATCAAATCCTGAGTTAATTGCAAATGGCACCGTGCCTCTCACGTCTCCACCCAACCATGATAGAAAGCTAATTTCATTTATGGGAGTTACAATTAAAGGATTAGAAGTAGAGGAAATATATAGTTCTGCAAAAGCTTTACATATAGCGACAAAACGATCCACAAATTGTGGATGTGAAGGCATTAGTCCATCCGGGTAACCAAAATGGCAGATATCCCAAATTTGCTGTATGCCGGTCTGTTCAGCTGCATTAATACGATTTTCAACCTCTGAAAAATTGTATTCATAAGGTTGTTTTTCTACAAAGCTCCACCGGATACCTTCGCGAACAGTTTTTATTCCTGCAGATGATAATAATCTATAATCTTCAAGAGTATATACATCGTGACCAGTTTCTTGTAATATATCAACCCTGTTTCCACGATTATTAATGTGATCGGCACATTCGAAACCTCCAATAAAAAAAGATTTAAAAAATTGCATTATTGTTAAGGATTAAAAAGATTGTGCAAAAATGTATATTTTGATCATGTTAACGTATATAGATCAAAAAAATTGATGAAGAATTATATTTGTCCGAACTTCATTTTGATGTTGTTGAAAATAAACTGGCCCCGTAGTTCAATGGATAGAAT
>MWVY01000122.1_pt1 | contig 18413 bp, 11 predicted proteins | sample 1047251 | NCBI WGS metagenome assembly MWVY01 (sample SAMN06349983, study PRJNA376086) | soil metagenome | isolation source: MS7-5 sample Antarctic (ecotone) soil | place: Antarctica | collected 2015-01-13
CGTGATTGAGCCGAAACAGCAGCGCATTACTTGGGACCCGATTATGGCGGAAAAGGGCGGCTTTAAGCATTTTATGCTGAAAGAAATTTATGAACAGCCGCGAGCCGTCCGCGACACCGTGCGCGGGCGAGTTTCCTTAGAAACGGGCAAGGTTTATCTGGATACGATGGACATTTCTGAAGAAGATTTTCTCGGCATTACGTCAATTAAAATCGCGGCTTGCGGCACTTCCTGGCACGCCGGACTCGCCGGGAAATATATGCTTGAAGAACTTGCGCGTGTTCCGGTTGAAGTTGATTACGCTTCGGAATTTCGCTATCGAAATCCGGTTTTGCGCGACACCGATTTGCTTATCGTCATCTCACAATCGGGCGAAACCGCCGATACAATCGCCGCGATGCGTCAAGCGAGAGCGTCGGGCTGCAAGGTTTTAGCAATTTGCAACGTGCAGGGTTCGATGATTACACGCGAAGCCGAGGGCACGATTTTGACGCACGCCGGACCTGAAATCGGCGTTGCTTCGACCAAAGCATTTACCGCGCAGATGATTGCAATTTACCTTTTTGCCTTATATTTGGGACAGCTTCGCGGGCAAATTAATGAGGCTCAAGCCAAGCAATATGCACAGGAACTTGCCGAACTTCCGCTTAAAATCGAACAGCTATTAAGCGATGCAGATTCGATTGAGGAACTCTCGAAAGAATTTTTCCGCTCACAGGATTTTCTCTATCTCGGACGCGGAATCAACTTCCCTGTCGCTTTAGAAGGCGCGTTAAAACTCAAGGAAATTTCATACATTCACGCCGAAGGTTATCCGGCAGGCGAGATGAAACACGGACCAAACGCGCTGATTGATGAAAAACTACCCGTGGTTGTCGTCAACACGCGGAAAGAAGGCAGCGAAGCCAGCGAGCTGCGTTATGAAAAAACGCATTCAAATATTGTCGAAGTTAAATCGCGCGACGGCGTAATTCTTTCGATTTTAACCGAAGGCGATGAGATGAGTTCGGTAGTTTCCGATTATGTCATCGAAGTTCCTGAATCTTCTGATTTGCTTTCGCCGATTCTGTCAATCGTGCCTTTGCAGCTGCTTTCGTATCACATCGCCGTCCGGCGCGGCTGCGATGTTGACCAACCACGCAATTTGGCAAAGAGCGTAACGGTTGAATAATAAAATAACAAATAAATGTTCTAAAATAACTAAGTTGTAAAATTTAGAATTAAGTTGTAAAAAAATAACAAAGTTGTATGATTCTTATAACCCATTTTGGGTTATAAGAATTATATGTCAAGAAACAACTACGAATGGAATCAGAGCAAATTTGAAAGGTTTATAAAGGAAGGGCGTGGGCAACGTCACGGTAAGAGTTATAAACCTTGGATAACGACGCAAGACGTCCCTTCTACTGGGAGACGTTCTCGAATCGCTGGGCGGAAATCAGAGCGGTTACACCACATCCTTTCTGATAATGAGGCGCATTATTTTTACATACTTGATTGGCTGACGATGTAATTGACATCAGAGAACAATTTCCTCTTATTGATTTAGAAGTTGCTCAAACAATTGCTTCGGATATGGGTATCAGATATCCAACTGATAGTAAGAGCAATTTTCCATATGTTCTAACTACAGATTTTCTTGTGACCGTTAATATCAACGGGCAGCCTCTAGAAATTGCCCGCACCATAAAACATGCCAAAGATTTAGACAAGCAAAGAGTCATCGAAAAGTTTGAAATCGAACGCCGCTATTGGACGGCTAAAGGAGTTGATTGGGGAATCGTGACCGAAAACGAAATGCCCAAGACTCTTGTTAGTAACCTTCAGCATTATCATCCAGACTACTATTTAGAGCCCACAGCAGACATTGAACTCTCACAAATGTATTGGATTGCTGACGTGCTCAAGGAAAAATTGCGTTCGAGTAAACAATCAGTTCTTAAAGTAACAAACAGTCTTGATACCGATATGCAGATCGAAATTGGAACTTGTCTGCGCTTGTTTCGGCACTTAGTCGCTAGAAAAGAAGTTCTTCTTGATTTAACGCAGAAAGTTAATTTGAATAAATCGGCACAGTCCCTCGTTACCGTTGTATTTGATAAAGAACGCAAGGAACAAATAGCATGAGCAGGAAAAATTTAACGATAAACAATCTTATTCAATACGCAACTGACAAAGACGACGAAATAATCGTTTTGCGTCTGCTTTATGCTGATAATATTAACGATATTTCTTTTGTCATTGATATTCATACCGACAAGGGTTTGCCGGAATTCCGGCGTCATTCGCGTTTAGCCGAAGACATAAAGCACAAAATTGCAAGCATTGCTTCGGATGACCCTTGGGCGAGAATTATTAGTGAAAATGAGCTACCGAAAAAGATAAGAAAATCAGGGACAGGGCTTGGGCGATTATCGAAGATTTGGCAAAGCCGGAAAATGAGCCAGATATTTACTACAAAAAAGTGCGCGGAAAGCTGGTTCAAGAAGCTGCTCGGAAACACAATACTACTCCGACAACTGTGTATAAGTATTGGCGAAAATTTTTGCAACGCGGAAAAATTATTAATGCCTTGTTGCCCGATTATCGAAATTCCGGTGGCGCGGGAAAAGAGCGCAAGTTGACCAAAAAGCTCGGCAGAAAATACAAATTTGGTCACGTCGCCGAAATTAGTGAAGGCATCAATGTAGATGAAAAAATTAAAAAGATTTTTCGCGCCGCCATTTCTCAGTTTTACTACAACCCAAAAGAAACAAGCCTCAAAACAGCTTTTAATTTAATGTTGAAAGAGTTTTTCTCCGAAGATTTTATTGTGGATAGAGGTATTAAAAAACCTATCTTAGTTCCGCAAGAGCAGAAACCTACTTACGCGCAATTTCATTATTTTTATAACAAAGATAAAAACGTAAAGAAGGCGGTAGGCTCGCGCAAAGGCAAGCGCAATCCGCTTATAATCCGGTTGCAACAATGGCGAAGGGAGTTCCGATTGAAGTTCGACCGCCGGATATTGGTTTCTGCAATCTCACAGCAAATGTCGTTTCAAGAGGTCACACACATCTTATTACGCAGATAACCGGTTTTATGTTGTCTGATTTTCCTTTTGAGAAGGTGATTTATTCACATCCCTCAATCAAGCAAAAGAGATTTATTCACAACAAAAAAGGCAATCGCCGACTCGTAACAAAAGATAATGAAGGCGATTTTGAGCTTGATGAACTTCGTCATTCCGCAAAACAAGAATCACATCAGCCTCTAGCTGAAGTAATATCAGTAAATATAAAATTTCGCTCTAGACTGAAGTTTGAGCGTCAACCAAAGGGCGAGTCTTTAATCTCCGCAAGCGGTTTATTGAGAACAAATTCAACCGGCTCAGATGTTAAAATTAAACAGCCGGGTAAAGTTGTCAGCACGAATGAACCGATTTTGGGCGGAGAAATTCAACCAATTGAGTTTTCAAGTCTGCAAATACCCAAAACGGAAAGCAGGGGACTCGAAAGTTTTATTCTCGCAATTAATTTTCTCAAAAGTATATATCCTCATATTACTTTTGGGTCCGCAACAACCGAGATTCCCGGCGATAAGCTGTTCTGTGAAGTTAATGGTATTCCGAGAAAATGCATTGTAATTGAGGTCTCGCAACCCAACCTGTTGCCTTGTTATATTATTGAGATTGCCCGCCCCGATAAATGGTCAATTTCTACTCTTTTTATTCGCTATAGCAGAAACAACTCGGGAGTAATTGATATTGAGCAGAAAGTTTCTGCAATTCTATCTAATGTCGTTGCTGGAAGCGGTCATTGGCAAATGAAAAGGTTTGCAAAAGACACTTCATTAGACTTAATTTTACTCAAACATTCTTCCGACGAAGGATACGAAAGTTGGGCGCGAAGGATCATGGGCAAGCTTGCAAGATATGGTTTCAAAACAAAAGTCGAAGCATAACAATTCAGAAATTCTTACGATTTTTACAAGTATGTTTTAATCGTTTAACTAGTGTTGCACAAAAATGGATAATCTCACGAAAATTAAGTTGCTCCACCCACAAAAAATCAAAATTATAATTCTTAAATAAAAAAGGGCGTTTCAAGACAAACAATATTCATCCAATTGATTAGATTTTCAAACCTAACCGAGAGCATTGCGATAATAGGCAATCGAAGATTTGCTGTTTCCCAGAATTCTGTCTTTAACTACCTTGAGCGACATTGGGTCAACCCGCTCAAAAACGTTATAAACAGCCCTATTGGATGGAGCTAATTTTCTTACTTCTTCATAAACTGACGGAGCAGACAAAAGCACATCCGATGAATTAAGAATAATCTGAACCTTGTCGGTTTCCGACAGAGTGCAGGAGGTCAGGTGAATTTGCTCGTATCCCAATTCCGCTTTCAGAAGGTCTTTATAAAGAACGGCAGACTCTTTGTCGCGGCAAATAAAACTATATTTTCCTTTTTCGCCGACGGTTTCGAGCTGCCGCCTTATTTCAGGATTCAGATTGGTAATTAAAATATCAATTTGAATCGGCATTTCGCCGACGGCGTTGCGAACTTCGTTGACGTGAAAACCGGTCGTCACGATATTGATTTTCCTGCCCTCGTCCATCAGGACAGGTATTTCCTTCTCTAAGTCCTCAAGCCGCATCGGCTTAACCGCAAGTTTTAGCTCTTTTTCAAGAATTTCGGAGATTTGTTTGATTTGAAATTGATTACATTCGGCGAAAATTATTACCGGAGAAGACTGGCTGCGTTCGATTTCAGCGAAAGATTTTTCCGCAATTTTTTTTGCTTCCGCAAAATCCAAGCCTTGTTGCAAATACTGTTCGATAAGTTTCCTGGCGGCATTAGCGAACTCGGTTTGTATATCCGTTTGCGTTGAATTTCCATCCCCGCCCGAAATTTTCGCTCGTCGGGCTGAGTTGGTTAATGAAATAAAAGTGCCTTCACCGTGTTTTATGTTTATTAACCCGTTTTCCTCCAGCTCTTTGTAGGCTTTGCGAACAGTCTGAAAGTTGATGCCCAAGTTTTTAGCCAAAACTTTCACCGGCGGCAATTGTTCGTGCGCTCCAAGCGATCCGGTCGCGGCGGTGCTTCCGGGGCAAATTTCGGGCAACAGGCAGGAGGCTCGCTCCCCGCTTTTAGCGCGCAGGGCGGCACCAACAGCCTGGTTTCGGTAGACGCGCTACAGGAGTTCACCATTCAGACTTCGACCTACGCGGCGGAGTTCGGTCGTCAGCCCGGCGCTCAAATCTCCATCCTCACCCGCTCAGGAAAGAACAAGTTTGAAGGCACCCTTTTTGAATATTTCCGCAACGACGCGCTGGATGCCAACGACTTTTTCAACAATAAGCTCGGATTGCCGAAACCGCCTTTGCGACTGAATCAGTTTGGCGGAGTTCTCGGCGGTCCGCTCTATCTGCCGCGTTTTGGCGAAGGCGGTCCCGCTCTCTACAGCGGCAAGGATCGAACATTTTTCTTTTTTTCATACGAGGGGCTTCGTCTGAGTCAACCCCAAAACCGCCAGACGGATGTTCCCTCGCTGGCTGCACGGGCGGCAGCACCAGCAGCACTCCGACCTTTTTTCAACGCCTATCCCATACCAAACGGACCGGTTAACCCGCTTGACCCCAACACGGCGACGTTCAACGCTTCATTTTCCGACCCGTCGGACCTGAATACATACAGCATTCGGATTGACCATCAGGTGAATAACCGTCTCCAGATTTTTGGCAGATATAATGACTCAAAAGGCAACACCATTGCTCGCGGCTCGCCGCTGGATCAACTCGCCGCGAGTTCTTTTTTCGATACCGGTTTCATAACGCGGACACTGACCCTGGGTGCCATTTCGCCCTTCACCAGCAAACTGGTCAATGACTTCCGCTTCAATTACTCGACAAACCAAACAGTATCGAGAGCCGGGATAGATAACTTCGGAGGCGCAGTCCCATTTACGACCTCAGATTTCTTCGCTAGCACGCCCCAACTCTTTACAGCAGAAAACGGATTATTTGGTTTTCGAGAGCCGAAGGATTACAGGCGAAAACTGTTTCTTCATTGTTCATAGTAGTTTGATTTTACAGAATCACTCCGCTCAAAGCCGGAATCGCGTCTGAAACAATCACTTAATTATTTTCACCAATTTTATTGAGTAGTTCGTTAAAGCGCGGGTCTTGGCGAAGCGGCGCGAGAAGTTTGTCGTTTTCATACCACGGTTTGTTTTCGTTGCCGAGTTTAATGGCACGTTCCATCCAGTAAAATGCTTCATCTATTTCGCCGATTTGCGTGCAAGCCGAGGTCATCCAATAAGCCATATCGTGGTCGGCTTTTGCCAAACCCCGCGCTGCTTCCGTCAATTGCGCCCGGGCTTCGTCACATCTTCCGACATTACCCAGATAAATCGCGTAGAGCGAGCGGATACCATCCATTTCTTTGTTTTCCTGCAAGACTTCTTCCATCATTTTTATCGCTTCTGCGGTATCGCCGCGATAGAAAAGTACAGTGGAACGGAAAATTCTAATCATCGGATGATTCGGTTCGATTGCCGCGCCTTTGTCGAGTTCGCGCATTGCTTCATCGTATTTATCTTCGTAAAGGAAAATTCGGGCGCGATTGTAGCTGGCGACAACGAGTGCCATCGGGTCGAGCCGCACGAGCTTTTCCCACGCCCGCAGAGATTTTTCATATTCTCCGTCAAGCCGGTGCATCGTCCCTTTGACAAAATAAAGCGGTGCTTCATTGGGAAACTGTTCCTGCAAAATTTTAATTTCCGCCCGCGCCTTTTTCTTTTCGCCGCGTGAAAGATAAATAAACACCATCAAAACCCGCGCTTCGATGACATCCGGATTATAAATAAAGGCTTTGCTGAAAGCGGCTTCGGCGTAAGTATAATCTTCAGCATTGCCCATACCTTTGAACACACGATTGGCATAACACGCGCCCAAACCGCTGTAGGCAAGCGCAAAATGCGGGTCGAGTTCAATGGCGCGTTTGAAATTGGCAATTGCCGCTTCGCAGTCTTCATTTGCGACTGTGCGGAAAATGAATCTGCCGAAATTATCGCGCCCGCGCAAAAATTCTTCGTAAGCCTGCGGATTCTCGGTGGCGCGGCGACCACGTATTTCCTGTTCTGTGGGCGACAATTCGAGCCGCAAACCATCAAGGATTTGTTGTGCGATAATATCTTGCAGGGCGAGAATATCTTCGCCTTGCGCGTCAATCCGGTCGCTCCATAAAATATCGCCCGTTAAAACATCAAGCAGCTGCGCCGTAACGCGCAATTTGTCGCCCGCCCGCAAAAAACTTGCTGACAGAACGGCGTGAACGCGCAAATCCCTGCCGATTTCACGCGGGTCGAATTCCTTGCCTTGATATTTGGCGATGACCGATGAAGGACGCACGATTAAAGAACGAAGTCCGGCAAGTTCCGTAATCACTGCATCGGCTAGAGCAAATTCATAAAAATTAGATGCCGGGTCTTGGCTCAAATTTTTAAACGGCAGAATCGCCACGCTTTTTTTCTCTTGTCCGGTGGCGGTCAGTGTCGTTTCCGGCGAATATGTCGGGGACAGTGAAATGGAAGTTGAGCGTTGCAACGAACTGTCTGTGCTGGATTTGCCGGTTATCCAATTCCAAGCGCGTTTAACCGGATTGTCCTCCAGATGGCGCGGTGCGAAAACATCGCTCTGGAAAGCGGGCATCCCCGAAATTTCCTGCAAAACGCTGCGCAAATCATCGCGCATTTTTGATATTTCCTGATAACGGTCAATCGGTGCTTTGGATAGGGCTTTGTCAAGAATTTCCTGAAGACGCGGCGGAAACGGCTCGCTTCGCATTTCGGCAACCGGTGTCGGCGTTCCGTAAAGGACTTGGTGGCGCACGTCGTGAACGGTTTTTCCTTGAAACGCCCAAATTCCCGTCAGCATTTCGTAAAGCAAAACGCCGGTTGAAAAAATGTCGGCGCGATGGTCGGTTTTTTCACCTTTGGCTTGTTCGGGCGCGGCATAAGTCGCCGTGCCGTATGGAACACCGAGTTCGGTAATTTCCGTGCGGTCTAAACCTGTCGTATGCGCGGCAGGCTCGTCTTGCAGAAGTTTTGCCAAACCAAAATCAAGAATTTTCGCCTGTCCGGTGTCCGTTACCATTATATTTCCCGCTTTGATGTCGCGGTGAATAATACCGCGTGAATGCGTGTAAGCAAGTGCATCGCAGACTTGAATGGTGATACTCAACGCACTTTTCAAATCAAGCGGACGACCGTCAACGAGTTGGCGGACGTTTTTGCCCGTAACATACTGCATCGCAATATAAAAAACGCCGTTGTCTTCGTGGAAATCAAAAATTGTGCAGATATTCGGATGGTCGAGTTGTGAACAGAGTTGAGCTTCGCGCTCAAAGCGTTTGAAATTAGCGGTTTTTGCGGTCAGTTCCGGCGGCAGAACTTTGATGACAACCGTCCGGTCAAGTTTTGTATCTTGCGCTTTATAAACAGTTCCCTGTGCGCCCGCGCCGATTTTTTCTAAAATTTTGTATTGGTTAATGTTCTCGCCAACCATATCGGATTTTGGATTTTAGATTTTGGATTTTGGATTGCTGAAAGGTATTCTAACTTTTGCCTTCGGAATTGAAAAGTATGGGTGTAACGATTAGGAATTTCAGAACGAAAATTTAATCCAAAATCCAAAATCTAAAATCCAAAATAAAAGTATCGGCAAACTGCCGATTAATCAGGCGTAACCGTTCAACCGCGCAGTGGGTCGCCCCAGCCCGATTGAATGTATTCGCCGTTTTCGACAATACACGGCACGACCAAATCGCCGCCCGAAAATTTGAGCATTTCCTTTTTTCGCTCAAGATTGTTCTGCGCGTCGTATTCAGTAAATTCGATATTGTTTTCGTTATAATAATCGCGGGCTTTATCGCAATACGGACAACCCGGTTTTGTATACATTACTAATGCCATAATAGAATTCTCCCCGTCATTAATAAGTTTAGCAGTTATAAGTTTTCAGTCAACATTTGACATCAGGCAACTTATAATTGATAAATGATTGATGTTGAACAATGATATTTTTGAGCCGTTTGAAAAACTTATCGAAATTGAGATTTTTGGCGAAAAATGCAAAGTTCCCGAAAACAATTCGCTCCTTCGGTGTTTTCAATATCTTTCGATGAAAACCGTTTCCTACAGCGATTTTTGCTGGAACGGCGATTGCGCCGACTGCCGGTTTGGCTGGAAATTATGGCAAAGGAAAAACCCGTTCTTTCGTACCGGACAAAAGTTCAAGACGCAATGAAAATTGTGCGGATGGCGGATGATATTGATTTAACGGGAAATGGGAAATGGGAAATTAAAACTTTTCATTAATAACGAAACATCCTTTCAGGCAATAAAAAATCTTTTAAGAAATACATTTTCCATTTTCCATTATTTCAGTATTTCGGAACGCTTGAATCAACTTCATTTGACCACGCTGTAATTCCGCCTTTAAGATTTTTCAAGTCGCCTTTAAAGCCTGTTTTTTGCATAGCTTCAATAGCTTTCGCGCTTCGTCCGCCCATTTTGCAATGAATGATGGTTTCTTTGGTTTCGTCAATTTCGCCCATTCTTTTCATAATTTCACCAAGTGGAATGAGTTTCGCGCCTTCGATTTTGGCAAAAGCATATTCGTCGGGCTGGCGCACGTCAATCAATTGAAAATCTTCATTATTATCCATCTTTTGTTTTAGTTCGGTTGCGGTAATTTCCTGCATTTTTTCCACCTCTCAAAAATTTATTTACTTCAATTTTATAATCTTATCCTGCATTTTCCGCAAACCGACAGAAAAGAATATAACGGTTTTACTATCTTTCGCGCATCAGACAAAATTTACAACTTTACAAAAATTTACAGTCTAATTTTTCAAGTTATCAATCTAACGTTATACAATTTGACTGAAACAAAAACTTTTATGCTGTTTAACTATTTAAAAAAACAAGGGTTAAATTACAAATTGTTGCTTGGCGTTCTTGCTTTAGCGATGTTTTTTGCCTGCAGCAAGTCGCAAGCCGGAGGTGAAAAGCAAAGCAGTAACAAAGAAAACGAAAACAAGGAAGCATCTGTCGCCATTACGGTTGATAAAGCCGTTTCGCGGGAAGTTCCAGCCTTTATTCAGTCATCCGGCAGTTTGGTCGCTGATGAAACTTCCGATGTTTCATCGAAAGCGGCGGGAAAAGTTGTGGCGGTTTCAGCCAATGTTGGTCAGTTTATTACAAAGGGCAACGTGATTGCTCGGATTGACGATAGCGACGCAAAACTGCGCGTGCGGGAGGCGCAAGCCAACATCAATCAGGCGATTGCCGCCGTCCGCCAAGCCGAAGTTCGTTTGGGACTCAACCCGAACGGAACTTTTAATTCCAGCACGATACCGGAAGTTCGCGGTGCAAATGCCAACTACGAACAAGCGGTGGCACTGCTTCGGCAGGCGGAAGCCAACGAAAAGCGTTATCGGGAATTGGTTGAAACGGGCGACGTGGCGATGATTACTTACGAAACTTACCGCACGCAGCGCGACACGGCGCGGGCGCAGGTCAACGCCGCGAAAGAGCAGCTGCAAGCCGCCGTCAACGCGGCTAAATTAAATAATCAGGCAATTAAAAGCGCACAATCGGCAGTTGAAGCACAGAGAACACAGCTAGCGACAGCGCAGCAAGCAGTTGCCGATACGATAATTCGCGCTCCGCTTTCGGGTTATATCAGCAGTCGTCCGGTTGCCGTCGGCGAGTATGTTTCAAATTCGACGGTGGTTGCAACGATTTTGCGGACGAATCCAATCAAAGTTCAATTGCAGGTTGCCGAAGCTGATATTCCTTATGTTTCCATCGGACGCGCCGTCGCCATTGAAGTTGACGCTTATAAAGACCGCAAATTCGGCGGCGTGGTAACAGCAGTAAATCCGGCGATTGACCCGGCTTCGCGTTCGGCAACAGTTGAAGCGCAGATTGAAAATAATGATAATGTGCTGCGTTCGGGAATGTTTGCGACGGCGCAAATCATCAGACAAGGCGGAAATATCGGGATTTTTGTGCCGAAAGCGGCAGTTCTTTCCGACCAAAGCACGCAGGCTTACCGTGTTTTTGTAATTCAGGAAGGCATCGCAAAATTGCGCGTCGTCCAACTTGGAACGGAAGAAAATGACACGATACAAATTTTGTCGGGTGTCAATGCCGATGAAACGGTTGCAATGAGCAATTTGGAGCAGCTTTACGAGGGAGCAAAGGTACAGGTGCAATAAAATTTCAATTTCAAATTATTCGTCAGCCAATCTAGAATTTGGAATCTGGAATCTAGAATAAATTTTTATGCAGTGGTTAGCAGAAATTTGTGTTAAGCGTCCGGTTTTCGCCACCGTTATTGTTTTGTTTTTAACGGTCGTCGGCGGCTTTAGTTTTTTCACGCTCGGCGTTGACCGTTTTCCAAAAATTGATTTGCCGACCGTGAGCGTACAGACATCCAATACGGGCGCGGCTCCGCAGGAAATTGAATCGGAAATCACCGACATTATCGAAGGTGCGGTCAATACCGTGCCGGGTATCGAGGAAATGCGCTCGTCTTCGACGCAAGGACGTTCCAACGTAACGCTGACGTTTAATCTCGATAAAAATCCTGATGTTGCGACGCAGGAAGTCCGCGACAAAATCAGCACAGTTGTTAATCGTTTGCCGGAAACCGCCGACCCGCCTGTTGTGCGGAAATCAGATCCGGATTCGCAGCCGGTTCTGCAATATGCCATCAGTGCGCCGCGCAATGTTACCGAACTGAGCAGTCTGGTTGAAAATCTGATTCAAGAGCGCATCGAATCGGCAGACGGCGTGGGCGAAGTCTTTCTTTACGGCTCGCGTCAAAGACAGGTCAAGGTTTTTGTCAATCCCGACCGTCTGCGTGCTTACAATCTTTCCGTTACGGAAGTTACCAACGCTATCAGAGCGCAAAATCAGGAATTGCCCGGCGGAAATTTAATCGAAGGCGCGAAAACTCTCGGTTTGCGGACGATGAGCAAACTCACCGAAGTCGAGCAATTTAACGACATCGTGATTACGACGCGCAACGGTTTTCCCATCAAAATCAAGGACATCGGGCGAGTTGAAGAAGGCGGCGCCAACCCGACTTCGGCGGCATCGCTCGACGGCGTGCAATCTGTTTCACTTGCCGTTCGCAAACAATCCGGCGCAAATACGATTGCCGTTATCAACAACATTAAAGCGCGAATGGCGGAAATCGTGCCGAATTTGCCGCCGGATATGAAAGTTGCCGTAACGCGCGACCAATCGGAATTTATCGAAAATTCGCTTCACGCCATCGAAGAACATTTGATTATCGGCGGATTGCTCGCGGCTCTGGTTGTCTTTATCTTTTTGTGGAATTTTCGCTCGACAATTATTGCCGCCTTAGCAATTCCGGTTTCAATTATTGCTGCCTTCGCGCTGATTGCCGCCTTTGGTTATTCGCTTAATCAGATGACGATGCTCGCGCTGACGCTGATGGTCGGCATCGTGATTGACGACGCGATTGTCGTTCTTGAAAACATTTACCGCTTTGTCGAAGAAAAGGGAATGCACCCGTTTCAAGCGGCGGTTGAAGGAACGCGCGAAATTGGTTTGCCGGTTTTGGCAACGACGCTTTCGCTGCTTGCCGTGTTTATTCCGGTCGGTTTTATGACCGGAATTGTCGGGCGGTTTATGTCCAGTTTCGGTTTGACGGCGGCGGCGGCGATTGCCGTGTCCTTGATTGTTTCCTTTACTTTAACGCCAATGCTCGCGGCGCGTTGGATAAAAAGTCCAAAGTCGGATGAACTCGAAATTCATGGCGATGGAATGTTTGCAACGAACAACGAACAACGAACAGAGGACAAAGGACAGAGGACAAAGGACGAATCGAAAGATTCGTGGTTTTACAGCAAGATTGACCGCAGTTATACGTGGATGCTCAAATTTGCGATGCGGTTTCGATGGGCAGTGGTGTTGATTTGTGTTTTGGTCGTCGCCGCGATTTATCCGCTTTACCAATATGTCGGAATGGCATTTCTGCCTGACGAAGATGAATCGGCTTTTCAAATCAATTTACGCGCACCGCAAGGCACTTCGCTTTCTGCAACGCAATCAATCCTTGAGCGCATCGCACGCGACACGCGCGAACAACTTCCGGGCGTACGAAATACTTTAGTTTTGGCAGGCTTCGGACGCGGTTCTGGACCAAATGTCGGTTTCATCAACGTCAGCCTTGTTCCGGTTGCCGAGCGCAACTTTTCACAAGCCGATTTAATTAACAAAACGCGTGGCATCGCCAAAAAGTATTCGTCGAAGGATTATCAAGTCAGCGTTTCCGGCTCATCTTCGATTTCCGGCAGTCTCGGACTCGGACGCGGCGGTTCCGGCATCGGATATTATATCGCCGGACCGGATATGCAGGTTCTCGAAAATTATGCTAATGAATTGGTCGAAAAAATGAAACAAGACGCGGTTTTTCGCGACCCCGACACATCAATCGAAGTCGGAACGCCGGAAATCCGCGTGGTGATTGACCGCGCAAAAGCGGCTGACTTGGGCGTGAACGCGGGCAATGTCGCGCAGGCTTTGAACATCTTATCCGCCGGACAAATCGTTTCAACTTTTAGCGAAGGCTCGGAGCAATACGATGTTGTCGTGCAGGCGGACGAAACTTTTCGGCGCGACCGGAACAATTTGCAGTATTTTAATGTCGCTTCTTCAAACGGCGGCATCGTCGGATTGGAAAAACTGGTAAAACTCGAAGAAGGCTTGAGTCCGGCTGCAATCAGCCGTTTGAATCGCCAGCGGCAAGTAACGGTTTCCGCAAGTTTGCCGCCGAACACATCCGAATCCGACGCGCTGGCAAAACTCGAAGGTTATGTTAATGGATTAAATCTTCCGGCGGAATATACAACCGGCGTAACCGGACAATCGAAAGAACTGCAACGCGCATACAGTTCCTTTATGCTGGCGTTTTTGCTGTCTTTCGTTTTTATGTATCTGATTTTGGCGGCACAGTTTGAATCTTTTATTCATCCGATTACAATTCTTTTAACTTTGCCGCTTGCCGTGCCGTTCGCGCTTCTTTCGACGGCGATTGCCGGACAAACGCTGAATATATTTTCCGCGCTCGGCATTTTACTGTTGTTCGGGATTGTTAAGAAAAACGCGATTTTGCAGATTGACCATACAAACAACCTGCGCGAAAAAGGAATGACTCGTTATGACGCGATAATTCAGGCAAACCGCGACCGTCTGCGCCCGATTCTGATGACGACGCTGGCACTGGTTGCCGGTATGATTCCGCTGGTTGTCGGAACAGGTGCGGGCGCGGCAACCAACCGTTCAATCGGTGTTTTGGTCGTCGGCGGTCAATCAATGTGTTTGCTTTTGACACTGCTGGCAGTTCCGGTATTTTATTCGCTGTTTGACGACGCGCAGGGATCGCACGTCTGGCGCGGTTTTTCCGACAAATACGATAAGTTCAAATTCAATACTTTGCGTCCGGCTTACGAGCGATTTGCGGGAATGTTCAGAACTTCCGAAAGTAAAACGGAAGCCGAAGAAACTAATTTAAGTAGTAGTGATAGTTATGTTGAACCGAGTTCGAGTAAATAATTATTGGAGATTAGCCGCAAAGATGCACAAAAGGCTCAAAATTGGTTTTGACAATTGACCGTCAGAAATTATCGGAAATAAGTAAGACGCGAAAAACTGTTCACTATTCGCTATTAACTATTCATTATTTTTCATTGAATATCAGTTAATAGTGAACAGCAAATAGTGAAGAGCAATGACGTGCGATAAAATCCCTTTATTTCCAATGATGTTCATTTTGCCCTCGACTTTCTTTTTGTGTTTTTTATGGATTTTTGCGGCTGAAATTTTTGTTATGAGTAAAAAGGCTATTTTAATTATTTTTTTAATTCTTCTGACGGTTTTCGCGGCATCGGCGCAAATGCCGCAGGCAACGCCGCCTAATCAACCGACTGCGCCGCCGACCCACCAGCAAACAGAAATTCAGCGGCAAAACAACCAGACACAGCAAAATAACCAGCAAAACCAGCCGACAAATCCAAACCAAACGCAGCCGCAAGTTACAACACCGGCACAGCCGCAAACGCCCGGCGTTACGCCGAGTGGACAAATCTCGAATCCAAATACTGTGATACAGCAATCGCCTACGCAGAATGTCGGAACTTCCGGAGTTGCTCCGGCAGTTTTGCCGGACGACCCGCCGCCGATTGCGCCGAATTTTGAAGCACCGATGCGCCCGCTTCCGTCTGCCGAGCGCGTCGGCGTGGATATGATGAATCAACTGCCGTTGACGCTTGAAGAAGCCATTACGATGGCTTTGCAAAACAGCAACGACATTGACACGACGCGCAACGACGTGCAGGTTGCCGAATTTAATCTGCGGGCGGCACACGGCATTTATGACCCGAATATCGTTTCTGAAAACTACTACGAAAGCGCAACTATACCGACGGCTTCGACCATCGGCGGCGCAACCAACGGTTCGGTTACACAAAACCGTTATTTCGGGTCGGCAGGCGCAAGCGGTTTTTCACCGTATGCGGGCGGTTCTTATTCGGCTGATTTTAGTTCGTCGCGCCTGACGACGAGCAACAGCAATGCGACGCTTAATCCGCAATTTCCGTCGGCTTTGACGTTTTCTTACATTCAACCTCTTTTTCGCGGGCGGCGTTTTGATAATAATCGGCGGCAAATTGAAATCGCCAAAAAAAACTTGAGTCTGACGGACGCGCAGTTTCGCCAGCGTGCCATCGAAGTTATCGCACAAGTCGAAAGATCTTACTGGGATTTGGCGTATGCTCTGCGAAATTTGCAGGTGCAGATTGATGCCGTCAAACAGGCGCGACAGCAACTCGAAAGCAATCAGAGATTGGTGTCGAAGGGTGTTCTCGCGCCGATTGATATTGTTGCCGCCAACACGCAAATCACGACATTCGAGCAAAGCGTCTACACGGCGCAGGAAGATGTAACGCGGGCGGAAAATACTTTGAAAACTTTGATGCTGCCCGACCGAACCGCCACCGAATGGTCGCGTCCGATTACGCCGATTTCCGAAGTCAGCCTCGAAGCACCGCGCGTCGGTTTGGAAATTGCCACCGCCGAAGCCTTGAAAAATCGTCCTGAAATCGCGCAATTGCAAACAAATACTGAAATTAACAAAATTGACGAGCGATATTTCCGTGACCAGACAAAACCGCAGATTGACCTTGTCGGAACGTACACGATGCAGGGTTTGGCGGGAACGGCAACAGTGCGCCCGACTAATACAACTTCCGCGTTAGCGACGCGCGTCAACGACCTTTCCGCGCTTGCCGGTCTTCCGCCGCTTCAAACAACGACTGCAACAAATACTGTTCCGCCAAACCTTGTCGGCGGTTATCTTAACTCGCTTGGAAATCTTATCGGACAAGATTATCCGACCTATCGCGTCGGCGTGCAGATTTCTCTGCCGTGGGGAAATCGCACAGCAAAAGCGAATCTCGGCAGAACTCTCGTGCAAGCCGATCGCATCAAAAATCAGCAAGCGCAAATCGGACAAATTATCGAAGCCGAAGTCAGAAATTCTTTGCAGGCTTTGCGTTCCTCTGAAGCGCGTCTGGCTTCCGCACTCGCTTCGCGCCAATCCGCCGAACAGCTTTTTGAGAGCGAACAACGCCAGTTTCGCGCCGGAACAGCAACTTTTTATCTGGTGTTGCAGCGTCAAACCGAACTTCTCAATGCAAGAGGCAGAGAATTGCAAGCGCAAACCGATTTGAATAAAGCAATTTCCGAATTTCAACGTGCGACGGGAACAACTCTTTCGGCAAACAATGTTTCTGTTTCTGACGGTGCAAATTTGATAAAAACCAATGTTCGCCGCACGACGGCTTTCAATACAGGATTTTTTACCAAAACCAATGGCAAATAAATTAACAGGATAGACAGGGTAGGCAGGATAGAAAACTCATCCTGTTCATCCTGTCTATCCTGTTAATTTTCTCGTTTTATCTTTCTAAACTATTTCCCAACCGTTTGGCTTCGCTTCAATTCTTTCTCGGTTTCCAAAATCGTGTGCGTTGTTTGAATCACCGTGTCAGGATTCAGCGAAATCGAATTGATGCCTTTCTCAACCAGAAACTTTGCAAATTCGGGATAATCTGACGGTGCTTGCCCGCAGATCCCGATTTTCTTGCCGTTACGCCGCGCCGCTTCAATCGCCATTGCCACCATTTTTTCCACCGCGCCGTTGCGCTCGTCAAAAAGATGCGCGACCATTTCCGAATCGCGGTCTAAACCTAAAGCAAGCTGCGTCAAATCGTTTGAACCGATTGAATAACCGTCAAAAACCTGCAAAAATTCATCGGCAAAAACGACGTTGGCGGGAAGTTCACACATCGCGTAAATTTCCAAATCGTTTTCGCCTTGCCGAACGCCGTGTTCCGCCATCAGCGCGATAACCTTTCCGCCTTCCTCGACCGTGCGGCAAAACGGAATCATCGCTTTGACGTTGGTTAAACCCATATCTTCGCGGACTCTCTGCATTGCCAAACATTCAAGCCGAAATCCCGCGCGATAACGGTCATCGTAATAGCGCGCCGCGCCGCGAAAGCCAAGCATCGGATTTTCTTCTATCGGTTCAAACTCCAATCCGCCGATAAGCCGCGCATATTCATTCGATTTAAAGTCCGACATTCTGACAATTACAGGTTTCGGATAAAACGCCGCCGCGATTTTGGCGATGCCTTCGGCGAGTTTCCGCACAAAAAATTCCTTCGGGTCTTCTTCGCCGATGCGCCGGGCAATTTCTTCAATATCGTCACGTTTTTTCAAATCGGGATATTTGACAAGTGCCATCGGGTGAACGCCGATGTGATTGTTGATGATAAATTCAAGTCGCGCCAGACCAACGCCGTCGTTCGGATACATCGAAGCGGCAAATGCGCGGTCAGGATCGCCGACGTTCATCATCACTTGTGTGTTTGGGCGTTCTTCGTTTGTGATAATACGCCTGTCAATTTCAAAATCAATTTTACCGTAATAAATATTGCCTTTTTCGCCTTCCGCGCACGAAACCGTAACTTCCGTTCCCGATTTCAAAGTTTCGGTCGCGTTTTCCGTGCCGACAATGCAGGGAAGTCCGAGTTCACGGCTGATAATTGCGCTGTGGCAAGTTCTGCCGCCTCTGTCCGTTATAATCGCCGAAGCGCGTTTCATAATCGGCTCCCACGCCGGGTCGGTCATTGTCGTAACCAAAATATCGCCTTCTTTGAAGTCTTTTAATTTGTCTGGATTCACCAAAACATCGCCTTTTCCACCCGCGACCCTTTCCCCAACCGCCCACCCCGAAACACGCGCCGCCCCGTGCTCTTCACCCA
>MWVY01000123.1_pt1 | contig 18297 bp, 12 predicted proteins | sample 1047251 | NCBI WGS metagenome assembly MWVY01 (sample SAMN06349983, study PRJNA376086) | soil metagenome | isolation source: MS7-5 sample Antarctic (ecotone) soil | place: Antarctica | collected 2015-01-13
TTTTAACCATTTTACTTGTTTCCGGCACATTTGCCCAAAACGAAACGGCTTCCAAAGTCAATCCAAAAACATCTAATGATATAAAAACAACCTTAGCGGGAAAAGCCGTCAGAGTTGAAAATATCGAGGAAAAAAATAATATGTCAAAACTAATTTTTACTATAATTGTGCTTGTATCCTTAAATAGTTCGATTTTTCCTCAAACCGAAAAGTATTCAACACCGACTGTTTGGGAAAATTATTCCGTCAAAGATAAAAATGTTACCGTGCAAATGCCTAAACCTCCTGTCATTCTTCAAGGCGGAGATGTTTGTCGGGGCGAAGATACTTCAACGTTTTCCGCTTACAGCGACGGAGTTGTCTATGTTTTGAAGGTAACGTCCAAAATCAAAGTGTCTGAGTTCTGCGAAGGAAAGCGGAAATTTGATGAAAAAAATTTCGCTGAAAGAGTTGAAAATCTGAAAATCGAAAATAAAACGGCGAAGTTTTTGGAAAATGGAAATGAAATCAAATTCGTTGATGAAGACAAAACTTTTAAACTCGTCAATGATTACGAAAATAAGAGGTGGTTTGAGTTGCAGGCTTTCGGAGCAACCGAAGCCAAAGCGGAAGTAAAAAATTTCCTTGATTCCTTGAAAATTGAAGAAAAAATCGGCGGAAAGGAAATTGGCAAAGGTGCATCGCGCAATTACGGCGATGAAAATGTTTCAGAAACAGAAAATACTAATAAATCTGAAGAAAATCCTTCTAAAGGAAAAAATTCAGAAGATAAAAGTATAGCTGAAAATATAAAAATCATCATAAAACCGCGGGCAAGCTACACCGATGCGGCGCGGAAAGCCAATGTTCAAGGAGCAGTTAGATTGAGAGTTACATTTTTGGCTAATGGCGGTATCGGCAGCATTTCAACTGTTTCAACTTTGCCTTACGGTTTGACGGAACAAGCAATAGCCGCCGCATCTAAAATGTTTTTCATTCCTGCACGAAAAAACGAAAAACCCTATTCAGTAGTGAAAACTGTGGAATATCACTTCTCAATTTATTAAAAAAATAAATGTCGCATCTTCTCGAAATAAACAATCTGCAAACTCATTTTCCAACCCGCGCCGGAGTTGTCAAAGCCGCCGACGATGTCAGTTTTTATATTGATGAAGGCGAACTGCTCGGACTTGTCGGCGAATCCGGCTGCGGAAAATCAATCACCGCGCTTTCAATAATGCGCCTGATTGCGCCGCCGGGACGTATTGTCGGCGGTTCGATGAAATTCAAAGACGAAGATTTATTAAATGCGAGCGATGAACGAATGCGCGAGATTCGCGGCAACGATATTGCGATGATCTTTCAAGACCCGATGACTTCCTTAAATCCGGTTTATACGGTTGGCGAACAGATTGCCGAAGCCTTGCGCCTGCATCGCAACTTGAATAAAAAAAATGCGCTCGATGCGGCAATCGAATCAATGAAGGAAGTTGCGATGCCCGCGCCGGAACGCCGCATTAAAGATTATCCGCACCAACTTTCGGGCGGAATGCGCCAGCGCGTAATGATTGCAATGGCTTTGGCTTGCAATCCCGAATTGCTTATCGCCGACGAACCGACAACCGCTTTGGACGTTACAATTCAGGCGCAAATTCTAGAGTTACTGGATAATTTAAGAAAAACGCGCCAACTCGCCGTTTTACTTATCACGCATGATTTAGGCGTGGTCGCGGAAGTCGCTGACAGAGTGGCGGTGATGTATACCGGAAAAATTGTCGAAGAATCAGGCGTTGATGAAATTTTCGAGAAACCGAAACATCCTTATACGCAAGGTTTGCTGCGTTCCGTTCCAAAACTGCGCGGAGTCGGCGAAGCAAAAGAAACACGGCTTTCAACCATCGAAGGAACTGTGCCGAGTCCGACTAACCTGCCTGAAGGCTGTCATTTTGCGCCGCGCTGCGAGTTTCGGATGGAAGTCTGCACGAAAGGCGAAATTCCGCTTTATGATTTGGAAAATGATGTGAAAGTGAGATGCGTTTTGTATGACGAAAAAATTATGGAAAGGGAAAAAAGTTTTTTTGCGGTATCCGAAAAGTGAAGATTTTTGCAGAGTTTATTGCATTGAATAAATCGAGCCGCAGATTTCATAAAGCTTTAGTTAAAACATCTGTTGACAAGAAGGATTTGACGACTATCTGGCGCGAAACGAAAAGGAAGAGAACGGATGTTTTTTGATTTGCCGAAACACGGACGGCGCAATTGTCGGTGTAATAAACCTTTCGCAAATTTTTCGGGGCGTTTTCCAAAACGCTTATCTTGGTTATTATTTGGGCGGGAAATTTACGGGCTTCGGTTTTATGTCCGAAGCGGTGGAATTAATTCTGCGGCTTGCATTTAAAGAATTGAAACTTCACCGAATTGAAGCAAACGTCCAACCGCATAATTTAGCTTCAATTGCGGTTTTGCAAAGAACAGGTTTTACCAAAGAAGGATTTTCGCGCAAATATCTGAAAATCGGCGGACGTTGGCGCGACCATGAACGTTGGGTGATAATTGCGGAAGATTGGAAATTAAATATTAAAAAATAAAATGAGCGCAGTTGGATTAAAAACTCAAAAACAAAAACTCGTTGAAGTTCGCAATCTCGTCAAATATTTTCCGGCAACGATATTGCGATGATCTTTCAAGACCCGATGACTTCCTTAAATCCGGTTTATACGGTTGGCGAACAGATTGCCGAAGCCTTGCGCCTGCATCGCAACTTGAATAAAAAAAATGCGCTCGATGCGGCAATCGAATCAATGAAGGAAGTTGCGATGCCCGCGCCGGAACGCCGCATTAAAGATTATCCGCACCAACTTTCGGGCGGAATGCGCCAGCGCGTAATGATTGCAATGGCTTTGGCTTGCAATCCCGAATTGCTTATCGCCGACGAACCGACAACCGCTTTGGACGTTACAATTCAGGCGCAAATTCTAGAGTTACTGGATAATTTAAGAAAAACGCGCCAACTCGCCGTTTTACTTATCACGCATGATTTAGGCGTGGTCGCGGAAGTCGCTGACAGAGTGGCGGTGATGTATACCGGAAAAATTGTCGAAGAATCAGGCGTTGATGAAATTTTCGAGAAACCGAAACATCCTTATACGCAAGGTTTGCTGCGTTCCGTTCCAAAACTGCGCGGAGTCGGCGAAGCAAAAGAAACACGGCTTTCAACCATCGAAGGAACTGTGCCGAGTCCGACTAACCTGCCTGAAGGCTGTCATTTTGCGCCGCGCTGCGAGTTTCGGATGGAAGTCTGCACGAAAGGCGAAATTCCGCTTTATGATTTGGAAAATGATGTGAAAGTGAGATGCGTTTTGTATGACGAAAAAATTATGGAAAGGGAAAAAAGTTTTTTTGCGGTATCCGAAAAGTGAAGATTTTTGCAGAGTTTATTGCATTGAATAAATCGAGCCGCAGATTTCATAAAGCTTTAGTTAAAACATCTGTTGACAAGAAGGATTTGACGACTATCTGGCGCGAAACGAAAAGGAAGAGAACGGATGTTTTTTGATTTGCCGAAACACGGACGGCGCAATTGTCGGTGTAATAAACCTTTCGCAAATTTTTCGGGGCGTTTTCCAAAACGCTTATCTTGGTTATTATTTGGGCGGGAAATTTACGGGCTTCGGTTTTATGTCCGAAGCGGTGGAATTAATTCTGCGGCTTGCATTTAAAGAATTGAAACTTCACCGAATTGAAGCAAACGTCCAACCGCATAATTTAGCTTCAATTGCGGTTTTGCAAAGAACAGGTTTTACCAAAGAAGGATTTTCGCGCAAATATCTGAAAATCGGCGGACGTTGGCGCGACCATGAACGTTGGGTGATAATTGCGGAAGATTGGAAATTAAATATTAAAAAATAAAATGAGCGCAGTTGGATTAAAAACTCAAAAACAAAAACTCGTTGAAGTTCGCAATCTCGTCAAATATTTTCCTGTCGAAAACAGCGACGACGTGGTGCGGGCGGTTGATAATATTTCGTTTGATATTTTCGCGGGCGAAACTCTAGGTTTAGTCGGCGAATCGGGCTGCGGAAAATCAACCGTCGGACGTTGTTTAATTCGGCTTTACGAGCCGACGAGCGGCGATATTTTTTTTGAAGGAAACAACATTGTCGGTTTGCCGAACAGGGAAATGCAGAAACTGCGGCGCGAAATGCAGATAATTTTCCAAGACCCGTATGCTTCATTAAATCCGCGCTTGAGTATTTATTCGATTGTTTCCGAACCTTTGAAAATTCACGGCATCGGCAACAAAACAGAACAACGCGACAGGGTTGCAGACCTTTTGAAAAAAGTCGGTCTGGACGCAAATTATATGTTTCGCTATCCGCACGAATTTTCTGGCGGTCAGCGTCAGCGAATCGGCATCGCACGTGCGCTTGCGTTGAATCCGAAACTTATAATTGCCGACGAACCGGTTTCAGCGTTGGACGTTTCCGTGCAGGCGCAGGTCGTTAATCTATTGCAGGATTTACAAAACGAATTTGGCTTAACCTATCTTTTTATCTCGCACGGTTTGGCGGTTGTCGAGCATATTTCACAGCGCGTAGCTGTAATGTATTTGGGAAAAATTGTTGAAATTGCCGAAGGGCGCGAATTGTATGACAACCCGCTTCATCCGTATACAAAAGCACTGCTTTCAGCAATTCTGATTCCTGACCCGAAGAAAAAACGCGAGCGAATTGTTTTGCAAGGCGATGTTCCGACACCGATAAATCCGCCGTCGGGCTGTCGTTTTCGCACTCGCTGTCCGTTTGCGATTGAAGATTGTGCGCAGATTGTGCCGGAATTGCGCGAAATCCAAAGAGGACATTTTGCGGCGTGTATTCGAGTTGAAGGTTACGAAAGTGCGCCGAGTCTGTAATAGAATTTTGAAACGAAAGTTCAGTAATTGCGTAGTAATCGGAAATAATCGAAAAAGTTTGTGTCTTTTATCAGTGTTTTGTTGTATAAAGCAAAAAATGCAAACGAAAAACTAAATCAAAAGAGGAAAACTTTTATGAATGAAGAAAATCAAAATTTAATCGAACAAAGCGAATCCGAATGGCAAACTCCGCCGTTTGCTGAAGAAATTATCAACATGGAAGAATCGCCGCAAATGTCGGAAGTCGCCACGCTCGGAAATATATTTTTTGAGCCGGGCAAGACGTTTGAAGATTTGCGCCGCAAGCCGCGATTTCTGCTGGCGGGTTTGATAATTATTGTTGTTGTAACGCTTTTTAATTTTGCGTTTATCCAAAAAGTCGGCTATGAAAAAATTATCAGAGAACAGCTTGAATCAAGTTCGAGAATTCAGCAGATGCCTGAAGCCAATAAACAAAAAATGATTGAACAACGATCGCACCCGATTCTAAAAGCAATCGGTTATATTGCACCGCCGGTAGTTTTGATTATTATTTTTCTGCTTGGCGGGTTGCTTTACTGGCTCGGCGCAAATGCGATGGGTGGTTCGGCAAGTTTTGCGCAAGGAATTTCGATTTGGATTTATTCGAGTTTTCCGGCGGTTGTAATTTCTATGCTGGCTAATTTCTTGATTTTATTCTTAAAATCCGTCGATGATATTGAAATTTCAGCAAGTCAGAATGGTCTTGTTCAAGCAAATCCTTCTTTTTTCATTGACGCAAAAAGTTCACCCGTTTTAGCCGCATTTTTGACAACATTTGACCTTTTTAATATCTGGGGATGGATTTTAGCGGCTATCGGTCTGCGGATAGTCGGAAAAATTTCTTCGGGTGCGGCGTGGGCAATTGTTTTAATCGTTGCTTTAATCGGCGTTGCATTGAGAGTTGTTCTGGCTTTGTTGTTTTGATAAAGTCCAATCTCCAACATCTAGAGTCGGAAAACGCGCCTAACTTTGGACGTTGGAGATTGGATTTTATTATTCATACCGCAGAGATTCAATCGGGTCTAAACGGGCGGCTTTCCAAGCGGGAAATAATCCAAAAATAATACCGATGCCGACGCTGGCAAAGAAACCGAGCGGCGGAGCCCACCACGGAACATAAGACGGAAATACGAGTGCAACCAGAAAAGTTAAACCCCAACCGATTGCCAGACCGACCAAACCACCGAAACCTGTCAAAGTTGCGGCTTCAATCAAAAACTGCAACAAAATGTCGCTTTGTTTCGCGCCGATAGCTTTGCGGATGCCGATTTCGCGTGTCCGTTCGGTAACCGACACAAGCATAATGTTCATCACGCCGATTCCGCCAATCATCAAACCGATTGAGGAAATTACTATCATGGCAAGAGCCGCCATTTGAGTTATAGCATTGAATTGTTCGATAAGACTGGCGGCGGTTTCCATCGAAAAGTTATTCTTTTCGCCGAACGGAACACGGCGGCGCACGCGCAAAAGGTCTTGCACCTGATCTTTGGCTTCCGGCAGTTTGCCGTCTTTTGCCACCGCTAAAATAAACAGGTCGTCAGCGTAAGGTTTTAGACGCAGAGCCGCGCCCATCGGCATATAAATGACATTACTTTGGTCATTATTGCCGCCTCCGCCGCCAAAAAGCTGTTCTTTTTTCTCTAATACTCCGATGACGCGAAATTCCCGCCCGCCGATTTCCAAAGTTTGTCCTACCGGATTTTCATACGGAAAATAACTGTCAACTACCGCTTGACCGACAAGGCAAACGTCAGCTTTTGTATCGCTTTCGTTTTGCGTGAACCAACGTCCGTTAAGTAAAACTTCCGTGCTGGTTTTTTCAATTTCGGGAAGCGTTCCCTGTAGTTGAACGGCAGACGAGGTTTTGCCGTTTTTTCCGGTAATAAGAATTTTTGCTCCCCAACGATTGCTCGAAACGTCCAAGAAGGGAACGGCAGTTTCGATTGAGGGCAGGTTTTTGATAGCTTCGGCATCTTCAATCGTTAGAGGTTTGCGCATTCTTTCTTCGCTTGTCCGTCTGCCGTGGCTGAATCCGATGTCGTATTTATACAGAAAAATAGAATTTGTGCCAAAAGACTCGACTTCCTTTTCGATTCCAACCTTGATGCCGCTGATAATGGACGAAATAAGCATCACCGTAATAACTCCGACAACCACGCCGATAATCGTTAGGAAAGAGCGTAATTTATTGCCCGAACGGAACACGGCGGCGTACGCGCAAAAGGTCTTGCACCTGATCTTTGGCTTCCGGCAGTTTGCCGTCTTTTGCCACCGCTAAAATAAACAGGTCGTCAGCGTAAGGTTTTAGACGCAGAGCCGCGCCCATCGGCATATAAATGACATTACTTTGGTCATTATTGCCGCCTCCGCCGCCAAAAAGCTGTTCTTTTTTCTCTAATACTCCGATGACGCGAAATTCCCGCCCGCCGATTTCCAAAGTTTGTCCTACCGGATTTTCATACGGAAAATAACTGTCAACTACCGCTTGACCGACAAGGCAAACGTCAGCTTTTGTATCGCTTTCGTTTTGCGTGAACCAACGTCCGTTAAGTAAAACTTCCGTGCTGGTTTTTTCAATTTCGGGAAGCGTTCCCTGTAGTTGAACGGCAGACGAGGTTTTGCCGTTTTTTCCGGTAATAAGAATTTTTGCTCCCCAACGATTGCTCGAAACGTCCAAGAAGGGAACGGCAGTTTCGATTGAGGGCAGGTTTTTGATAGCTTCGGCATCTTCAATCGTTAGAGGTTTGCGCATTCTTTCTTCGCTTGTCCGTCTGCCGTGGCTGAATCCGATGTCGTATTTATACAGAAAAATAGAATTTGTGCCAAAAGACTCGACTTCCTTTTCGATTCCAACCTTGATGCCGCTGATAATGGACGAAATAAGCATCACCGTAATAACTCCGACAACCACGCCGATAATCGTTAGGAAAGAGCGTAATTTATTGCCCCGCAACGTATCGAGAGCCATTTTAAAGTTTTCCAGTAAACTATTACTGATGATTTTCATAAGTTCGTGAATCGTTAATCGTCAATTGTATTTATTCTCACCCAGTTTTGTTGGTAATCATATTATTAAAATTATTAAAAGTTTAAAGTTAGATGACTTTCTACTAACTATTCACGATTTACGAGTTCTAATCTGCTCGCAAAGCCTCAATCGGGTCAAGATTCGCCGCTTTCCACGCTGGAAAAAGTCCCGCCAAAATTCCGATCACGCTTGAAACAACTATTGCAAATATCGCCCACGGAATTGAAATTCGGGTTTGGAAGACGTAAGCCGAAAGCAAAAGTCCAAGCAATTCAGCCAATATCAAACCGATTGTTCCGCCGATTGCCGACAGAGTTGCCGATTCAAATAAAAATTGACGCAATATATCGCCTTTTCTTGCACCGAGAGATTTTCTGATGCCGATTTCCTTTGTTCTTTCAGTAACCGCGACCAACATAATATTCATAATTACGATTGCGCCGACAATCAAGGCAATTGAAGGAACTGCCAGAATTACCAGAGAAATAACGCCGAATAATCTGTCTTTTAAACCGGTGATGGCATCCGGCGTTCTGATTCCGAAATTATCTTTTTCGCCGAAGGAAAGTTTGCGTTTGATTCGCAGCAAAGTGCGGACTTGTTCAACTGCGTCGTCAAACAATTTGTCGGAAATTGCGGTTGCCTCAAAATAAAGCCCGCGCCCGCCGGTTAAATTACCGAAGTTCGAAGCGTAAGTTTTAATCGGCAGTTGGATGAAATTGTCTTGCGGCTGCCCGAACACAGTTCCTTTGGCAACGGCGACACCGATAATTCGGTAGGGAATTCCGCGAATTGAAATTTCTTCACCGACGGCGGAGGTTCTCGGAAAAAGTTTGTCGGCGACATCCGCTCCGACAAAAGCGACGCGGACCGAACCGCTGTTTTCCGGTTCGGAAAAATAACGTCCTTCGGCGATGTCAATTTTATCAATATCGGCGATTATCGGTTCTGCGCCTTCAACGTTTATATCTTCTAAAATTTCCGTGCCGCGTTTAACCTGCGCCCGATTGCCGCGAGCTTTGGCACCGATTTTATCAACCAAATCGGCGCGTTCCTTAATAAATTCCAACTCATCAAAAGTTAATTCTTTATTGCGTCGTTGTGCTTCGGCAAGCGTATCGTTGTCCTTAAAATCTTCGAAACCGAATCTCATCACCGTAAATGAATTTGAACCGATGCCTGCAATTTTTTCGTCAACATATGAGTTAAAGCCCTGCAGCAGCGACAGCACAACCATAAACGCCGTAACACCGATAATCATTCCCAGAAGCGTCAGGAACGAGCGGAGTTTGTGCGCCCAAATTGCCGTGAAAGCCAGTTTAAGGGTTTCGGTAAAATTCATATCGAAAATTAAAAATTGAAAAGATTATACATCAATTTTGTTTTTCGTCCGATTCGATTTCGCCGTCGCGGATGCTAATAATCCGGTGAGCGCGTTTGGCGATGTCGTGTTCGTGAGTTACAAGAATAATCGTGTTTCCATCGGCGTGCAGTTTCTCAAACAAAGCCATAATCTCAAAACTCGTCTTGGTGTCAAGTGCGCCTGTCGGTTCGTCCGCCAGCAGAATCGAAGGATTGTTGACCAAAGCCCGCGCAATTGCCACGCGCTGACGCTGACCGCCGGAAAGTTCGTTCGGACGATGATAAATGCGGTCGCCGAGTTCGACCGAAGCCAACGTCGCTTCGGCGCGGTCGTGCCGTGCGCTTGCGCCCATTCCGGCGTATATTAACGGCAGCTCAACATTGTGAAGCGCGGTTGCCCGCGCCAGAAGATTAAAAGTTTGAAACACAAAGCCGATTTCTTTGTTGCGGATGGCGGCGAGTTCGTCGTCGGTCATCGTCGAAACAAGACTGCCGTTTATCCAATACTGACCTTTAGTCGGCGAATCAAGGCAGCCGATAAGATTCATCAAAGTTGATTTGCCCGAACCGGAAGGACCGATGATGGCGAGATATTCGCCTTTCTGCACCTCGAAAGTAACGCCCTGCAGCGCGTGGAGTTCTTGTGTTCCCATCTGGTAGGTTTTCCAGATATTACGCATCGAAATCAACGCATCGGGTGCGGGATTTGTAACGCTTTTACCGTTGGTTGCCAATTCTTGTTTCGCTGTCGCCATAAAATGCTTACGTTTTCGGCGTGTCGCCGCCTTCTTTTTTAACCTGTCTTTTAACCACCGTCCCTTCTTTCAAAGTATTTAACACCCGGCTCGGACCCGTAATAACCTCCTGACCTTCGGAAAGTCCGGCGGTGATTTGAATATCGGATTCGCCGGTAATTCCGGTTTCAACTTCGACGAATTTTGCTTTGTTTCCGTCCAAAACATAAACACCTTTTATGGTTTTGGGTTTTTCGGACGGTGCCGGCGGAACGTCGCCTTCAATTGACGGCGAAGGCGATGCGTCCGGTTTTTTCTCAATAACCGCTTGAAGCGGAACAGCGATAACGTTTTCCGCCGTTTCTGTTGTGATAACGGCGGTTGCGCTCATTCCGGGGCGAAGACTGTCTCGAATTTCGTCATTCATATCTTTTAATTCGATAACAACACGAAATTCCTTTGCTTCCTGCACGTTGATATTGGTCGAAAGTCCGCCGGTTGTTTGCGATTTGCCGACGGCAAGCGGCGTTTTTTGGGTTACTTCGCCCGTTAGTTCCTTTTCGCCGAAGGCATCAACTTTAACTTTTACGGGCTGTCCGACCTCGACCTTATCAATTTCGGTTTCGTCAACTTTTACTTCGACATTTATCGCGGACATATCGGCAATTGTCAAAAGCGGTGTCGAGGTTAGATTGGCGACGGCAAAAGTTCCGACTTTTGAAGGAATGTCGGCAATCACGCCGTTTATCGGCGCGACTTGCAAGGTTTTATCGCGCTGGCTTTTTGACCCGCGCAAGACAGCAGCTTGCTGTTCGGCGCGGCTGACGCTGGCGTTAGCAGACAAATCCGCCGTTTCAACTCCGCGACGGGCATCTTTTACCGCAACTTCCTGCTGCTTTGCTCTGGCTCTGGCTTCGTTGACGCGGGCTTGGGCTTCATTAACTCCCAGATTTTGCGATTTGAGACGCGCTTGGGCATTTCTGAGCGCAACTTGTGCGGTTGCCACGCGGTCTTTTGCCGCGTCAAAATTCGAGCGCGATTCGACACCGGCTTCAACTAATTCGGCAGTGCGTTTTAGTTCGCGGTTTGCCGTGTTTAAATCTACCTGCGCTTTATCAACATCGGTCTGCGCCGCGACAACTTGCTGGCGTGCCGAAGCAACTTGCTGCAAAGCCGTGTCAACCTGCGCTTGCGTAGCATTTAATCCTTGTTGTGCTTGTGATAATTGATTTTGAGCGGCTGTAATCTGCGATTGAGTTACTTGCGATTCACTCTGCGCGGCTTGCAAAGAGGCAAGCTGCGCGTCCGTACTTGACTGCAATTGTGTCGGGTCGAGTTTAACAAGCGGCGTTCCGGCAGTTACTTTGTCACCTTCTTTGACATAAATTTCTTCAATGCGTCCCTGCACTTCGCTCGTCAAATTGATAAACTGAATCGGACGAATTTCGCCGGAAGAGGTAACCGTCGACCGCAGTTCGGGTCTGGTTTCAACCTTGACGACTGTTACTTCCGGCGTATCTTTGCGGGTTGCAAAAATGCTGGCTATAATAACAATGGTTAATAAGACGACGGCGGTAATGCCAATGATAATTTTTCCTTTTCGGCTGACAGCCATAGTAATTTCGATTCCTTTTTAAAGAAGAGTTTTATAGAATCTAAAATGATTCAACGCAAATTAATAATCTGTCTGCGTCAATTTTCTACTACGAAAGAACTAATAAAAGAGTTTCAAAAAAGAAGGTAATTGGTAATTTAAGAAATATCGGATTTTTTGCTTAAAAATCCGAATTATTGACTGTTGGGGAATGATTCTTCACAATTTATGATTTACGAACAGAGATTTACAAGTTAAAATGTAAGAGGGTATTCATTTCAAATAATCGAAAGGTAAAACAAAAATGATAAAGTGTCAGATTTGCGGGACGGACAATCTCGATAGTTCGCAATACTGTGATGAGTGCGGCGACGTAGTGGACAAACAATCGGAAAGTGAACAACCGAACTTTCAACCACAAGTTTCCGATATTCCCAACTATCAATCGGCAAACGTAACATCGGTCGGGATTCCGCCTATTTATGAAAAGCCGAAAGTTAGTGAAGAAGCATTTAAAAATGATGAACAGCCGATAAATAAAAGCATTCACGCGACACTGGTAATTGAACGCGGCGAATCGCTCGGAACGGAATTTATGATCGCTTCCGATGAATCGTATATCGGGCGTTGGGACGCGGATAACGGAGTTTTTCCGGATGTTGATTTAGATTCGCACGACCCGGAAGCAAAGGTTTCGCGGCGGCACGCCCGCATTATTAACCATAAAGGCAAATATATGATTGAGGATTTAGGCTCAACCAACGGAACCTTCGTCAATCGCGGACGGCGTTTGATACCAGGAAATTCACAACTGCTCAACGACGGTGATGAGATAATAGTCGGGAAAACGTTTCTAAGATTTTATACAAATGATTAAATTTTTTACCAATTCCGAAGTTTTTCAGCGGAAAGCAATATAAAAAAATGGCTTATTGTCCAGAATGCGGCTCGGAAGTCGCCAAAATTGATGGTTTTTGCCCTTATTGCGGAATTTCTCTGCAACCTGTCGGCGTTGAAAATGATGATGGCGATTTGTTTATCAGCACGATTTTAATGCCGCGCCCGGAAACTGAAAAACAGATTGCCGATGAAGTTTCCGCGCAAGCAAACCCAGAGGAATATAAAATGGCGGAAACTGAAGCCAGTATCGAAGATAAAGGTTTAATCAAAAATAAAACAAAGGATTACTCACAAGTCAGCACGTTGGAGAATTTCGCACAAACTGCCGAATCAGTGGGAATTACAGCCGAAGATTTTGAAAGTAAAATTTCCGCAAATTCTGTTTCTGAGAGTAAAAGTGTCAGTTTGCCGGAAGAGTTTGAAAAAACAATTGAAGAAGATTTGCCGGCAAAAATTGATTTAGAACCGATTGCCGAAATCGAGTCGGAAAATCAAGAAGCAGAAACACCAAATGTCATCGTAGCCGAAGAAAAAGGTGAGGCGGAAAATGCTTCGCCAATCGAAACCAAAACCTCTGACTCTGAAAGCGGCGAACATCCCGAAGAGTTAAGCGACGTTAAAATTGCCGAGAGATTTAATTTAGAAACCGAATCTTCGCTGATGTCCTACGAAGAATCGGAAATCAAAGAAAAATTAACGGCTGAGGAAACTGTAAATTCGTCTGATGAAGTTTCGACGGAAACGAATAAAGATGATTTTATTGCAACAATTCCACATATACCCGCCGATTCTGAAAAAAATAAAACAGCCGAAAATAATTCTGAAAGTTTCCAATCAAACAAAGAAGAAATAATGCCGCAAACAATAAAAGATGAAAAAGCCGTTGTTGCGGAAAACTCTATTGCAAAACCCGTCGAGGAACTTCCCGAAAGCCCGTGCCCGCCGCCGCTTTTCGATTCGGTGAGAATAATGGAAAGTGAAGAAGCGCAGGATGAGGCTGCAGAATCTTCGTCCGGGCAAGCGGCGGCGGTAAAATTAGCAGAAAAACCGCAGGCGAAAGGTGAGATTCAAGACCAATCACAGAAAAAGAAAAGCCATTCCAATACAACCCCAAACGTCGGCATCGGCGACACGGACGGTAAAAGTAGAGCGAAATTAAAGCCTTTGGACGAAGGCACGATTTTGAACGGACGTTATGAAATTGTCCGTAAAATCGGCGGCGGCGGGATGGGCGCGGTTTATATCGCCAGCGACAAAAATCTCGGCGGCGTTCTGCGAGCCGTCAAGGAAATGGTGCAATCTTATATCGAAGAAGAACAGCAGGATAAAGCCGTCAATGACTTTAAACGTGAATCCTTGCTTTTGACTTCGCTCGAACACCAATCAATTCCGACTATTTATGATTATTTCTTTGACGAGAAAGAAGCCAGATTTTATCTCGTGATGAAATATATTACCGGCGGAGATTTGGCTTCGCGGCTGCGTTCCGCGGACGAAGGCAGAATAAATGAAAAAGATGTTACCGAGTGGGCAATCCAGATTGCCGACGTTTTAGATTATCTGCACAATCGTCAGCCGCCGATTGTTTATCGAGATTTGAAGCCCGCCAATATTATGATTGACGGTAATACGGGACGTGCCATGCTGATTGATTTTGGAATCGCGCGTTGGATAAACAAAGAAGAAAAAGGTGTAACAGCAGTCGGGACAATGGGTTATGCTCCGCCTGAACTTTTCAGCGGGAATGTTGAACCGCGTTCCGATATTTACAGTCTTGGCTCGACGATGTTTCATCTATTGACAGGCGCAGACCCACAGAGTAATCCGCTTCTGATTTTCGATTTTCAAAAACACCCGCGTCCGCGCCAGATAAATCCGCAGTTGTCCGACCAGATGGAAAAAATTTTAATGCGGTCTGTGGAATACAATGCCGAAATGCGTTTTAAATCAGCCGCGGAAATGCGTCAAGCTCTTGAAGACCATCTGGCAAATCTTAATGCTCATAAAGTTACGTTCGGCATTAAGGAAACCCCCGTTTCGGTCGGATTGTCTGACCAACTCGTTTTTTGCGGCTTCTGCGGGCAAAAAATTGTCGCTACCGATATGTTTTGCGCTTTTTGCGGGGCGAAACAACCGCTTGCACAGCGCGGTGTGAGCAGCGAAAATTATGCTCCTCAGCCAGTAACCGCGCAACTGCTGATTATCGGCACAAATGAACTCGAAACGCCGGCTTATCGAATTGAAAAAGACGAAAATTTGCTAGGCAGACGCGACCCGATGTCGAATATCTTTCCCGAAGTGGATTTGTCGAAATACGACCCGCAAACAAAAATCTCGCGCCGCCATGCTTGCATCCGGCGTGATGGCAATCAATTTATGATTGAAGATTTAGGCTCCTCCAACGGAACGACTGTTCTGCCCGTCGTCAACGAAACCGTGCGGCTTCTGCCCCATAAACCATACACTTTGACCAACGGCGATAAATTAAAACTAGGCGATACGACCTTGCATTTTATTATCGGATGATTTTTACTTTAACTGGTTTTGAAGAGAATTTTATTATGAGTGCGCGTGCTGACAGACTTGTTCCTGCCAAAAGAATTCTAAACGAAGAAGTAATCGTAAAATTTGATGCTGAACAATTGAAAGCTCCGTTTCTATTGCGTTGCGGTGCATTTTTAATTGATTATATCCTGTTTGTTTCAATTCCGGTTTCGAGTTTGATTATCGGCAGACTCATGGGAATTGAACCGGCAAAACTTCTTAACAGCCAGATCAGCAGCCCCGCCGGGCTGATTATTATTCTTTTCGCTTTAACGAATTTTTTAATTTTGCCGCTGTTCACCGGACAAAGCGTCGGTAAAATACTGACGGGTTTGAAAATTGTTAAAATAAACGGAACTGCGCCGTCATTCGGCTCGCTTCTCGTGCGCCATTTAATCGGTTATCCGTTGAGTTTTATCATTTTTGGCTTGGGTTTTATAATTCCGGTGTTAAATCAAAAAGGACGCGCTCTACACGATTTTCTCGCCGAAACTGTGGTAGTTTATGGACGACAAAAAAAAATAATTACGAATTAAAAATTATGAGTTACAAATTGCGTGTTAAAAAAGAAAGGTTCTTGTAATTCGTAATTTTTAATTCGTAATTGAATATATGCCCCAACTAATCATTAAAACCGCCGACCGTCAACCGGAACAATTTCCGATTTCGCGCCTTCGTGTAACCATCGGTCGGTCGGCACGAAGCGATATTTGCATTCCCGATGCTTTTGCGTCGCGGCTTCACGCCGAAGTCAGAAAAGAAGGCGATGCCTATTGGCTGCAGGATTTAGGTTCGGCAAACGGCACTCGCTACAACGGTTTGGCGGTGTCGTTGCCTATTCCGTTGATATCGGGCGGCGAAATTCAAATCGGCGAAACGACGATAATTTTTGAAGATGAACGTCTGAAGGAAAGCAAAAACACAACTTTTATCTCCGACAACACACAGGCTCTTGACCCTTCACTGACAATTTCGCTGGCGCGTGGCAGAAGTTCGACGGCGGAAATTCTCGAATCGCAATTTTCAACCCGGAACGAATTGCTCGGTCTAATCAGCAAAGTCGGCGTTGCGCTTTTATCTTCGAGCGGTTTGGACGATACCTTAAATCAAGTAGCTTCGCTTGTATTTGAAGCCGTTCCCGCCGAACGATGCGTAATAATGCTCCGCGATGTAGCCGAAGAAGGCGGAATGAAAATTACGGTTGCGCGTCTGCGCGGTAAAGACGAAAAAATTGAAGAAGTTCGCATCAGCCGCACCGTGATGGACGAGGTAATGGAAAAAGGTAAATCCGTTTTGACCGCCGATGCCCAACACGACCCGCGCTATGCCAGCCAAACGATGGCTCTGCTTGGCATTCGCTCGGTTTTAGCCGTGCCTTTAAGCGTTTCCGAAACGGAAGTTTTCGGTATTATTTATGCTGATTCGCCAACCGACAAATCAACTTTTACCGAAGAACATCTTAATATTTTGACGACTTTGGCTTCCGTTGCTTCGATTCGCGTAGAAAATGCGCGGCTGCTCGAAGAACGCATTGAACGCGAGCGAATGGAACGCGAACTCGAACTTGCCACCGAAATCCAGCAACGCTTTCAACCATCAGCCCCGCCCGTGATGGACGATTACGAATTTCAGGGAATTTCGTTTTCCTGTTACGAAATTGGCGGTGATTATTACGATTTCATTTCGCAACACGACGAAAAAATGCTGATTGCGCTCGGCGATGTTTCAGGTAAAGGAACTGCCGCCGCGCTTTTGATGTCCAGCCTTCACGCGGCGATTCATGCGCAGGTGGCGGCGAAAACGTCTCTTCACCAAATGGTGAAATCGGTTAATGAATATCTGGTGGAAAATACTCCGACAAATCGTTTTATAACGCTATTTGCTGCCGAACTAGACCCGCAAACCGGCATCGTCAACTATATCAACGCCGGTCATAATCCGCCTCTTTTCGGGTGTGCCGACGGCACAGTTGAACAACTTGCCTCAGGCGGTTTTCCGCTCGGTATTATGCCGATGGCTGAATATGAAGTCGGACAACTCGAAATTAAATCGGGCGATGCGCTTGTAATTTATTCCGACGGCGTATCTGAGGCGGTTAATCTGAAGGACGAAGAATTCGGAATGGAAAGACTTACCCAAGTTGTTAGTAAAAATCTGAATGCTTCCGCTTCCGGTTTGCGCGATAAAATCGAATCCGCGCTTTCTTCCTTCACGCAAACCGCTCCTGCCAACGATGATATTACGCTTGTGATTGTTAAGAGAAAATAAGATCGAACATTGCGGCAATATCTGGGAATTTAATCACTTTTTTGCTGTTTTCTTAACTTCTAATGCTGCGACTTGCTTTTTTAGTACCTTAATTTCTTCGCGCATTCTAGGCAAAGATTTAACGTAAGCGTTTTGCCGTTTATATTCGTCGAGCGGTTGAACGGGAACGCCCCACCAAACGCCTTGGCGGACAATTTTGCCGGGCAGAATTCCGGCTTTTGAACCGATAATCGCGCCGCTTTTCACCGTTGCGTGGTCGCCGAAGCCGACTTGCCCGCCGATTACGCAATCGTCTTCGATAATTGTGCTTCCCGAAATTCCGGTCTGCGCCGCGATAACAACTCTTTTACCAATTTGGACGTTGTGTCCGATTTGCACTAAATTGTCAATTTTCGTGCCTTTGCCGATGCGTGTTTCGCCCAACGCGCCTCGGTCAATACAGGAATTTGCGCCGATTTCGACTTCATCTTCAATGACCACCGAGCCGATTTGCGGAAATTTTATATATCTTTCGGCATCGCGCACAAAGCCGAAACCGTCTGCGCCGACGACAACTCCGGCGTGAAGTTTGACATTATTCCCGATTGAAACATTTTCATAAATGACGACATTTGGGAAAATAAAGCAATCTGCACCGATTTTTGTGTTTTCGGCGATTTTCACATTTTCAAAAATTTGAGTATTATCGCCGATTTCCGTATTTTCGCCAATAACGGAAAATGCGCCAATAAAAACTTCCTTTCCGATTTTGGCTGTTTTCACAATTTGTGCGGTTGAATGAATTCCGGACTGTTTTTTTGGTTGATGCAGAATTTCGGCAATTTTCGCAAAAGCGATTTTTGGATTTTTGACTTTGAAATATGAACAGGGAAGCGGCGCGTTAAAATTTTCGGGAATGATTAAACACGACGCTTTCGTATTTTGCGCTGATTCTGAAAATTCCGCTTTTTCA
>MWVY01000124.1_pt1 | contig 18213 bp, 18 predicted proteins | sample 1047251 | NCBI WGS metagenome assembly MWVY01 (sample SAMN06349983, study PRJNA376086) | soil metagenome | isolation source: MS7-5 sample Antarctic (ecotone) soil | place: Antarctica | collected 2015-01-13
GTGCAAGGACGTTTCCCGAAAGATTTTTGTAGCGTCGGAAATAGCGTTTGACGTGGTGAAACATTTATCGGATTCAGCGCGATTTTCTGATTGTCGCCGGAGGCTTTTCGGAAGTTTTATCCGTGCCGAACATCCACAGCGAAACGCCGCCGACAATGGCAATCAGCAAAATAAGCGCGACAATCACTGCCCGAAATGCCATTTTTATGGCGCGTTTTAAAAGAAAAAATGTAATTGCCGCCACCACAATCATAAAAAGTACAAAAATTATCGCCGCAATTGTCATATTCTAATCCGTTTTTCGGTTAATGCTTTTTCCAATTCTTCCAAATCTTCTTCACTCAAAGCCGTGTCTTGTGTCGGCAGTCGGAAATTTTCGTCCGCCCAATCGCCAAAATCAATCAGTTTGCAGCGTTCAGAACAAAACGGGCGAAATTCGTTCCCGATGTATTCGGTTTCTTTTTTGCAAGTTGGACATTTTACAATCGGCATAAGGTTTAACGAAGTCAGATTTTAACACACGAAACAGAAAATTTGAACGCCAATTTTTATTTTTTCAGATTCTTTTAAAGCAGAATTTTTGATGGTTATTTCCAAATTTCCGATTTTAAGTTTCTCGAATATCAATCTTTGTGGTAAAAATAAAAGTCTTTATGAACTACGGAAAAGCGAAAGAAACAGCCGATTTTATTAAATCGAAATACGCGCGAGCTGTAAAAGTCGCGCTCGTTTTGGGAAGCGGACTCGGCACGTTTGCCGATGAAGTTGAAAACGAAATCGTTATTCCTTACGAAGAAATTCCGCATTTCCAAAAATCAACCGTCCAAGGTCACGCTGGAAGGCTTGTGCTGGGCGAAGCCAACGGCGTTCCGGTTGCCGTCCAGCAAGGTCGTTTTCATTATTACGAAGGTTATGAGATGTCGCAGGTTATTTTTCCGGTGCGCGTTTTCGGCGCATTGGGCGTGAAAAGTCTGATTTTGACAAATGCGGCGGGAAGCGTGGACACGGATTTTAAGCAAGGAACTTTGATGCTGATCCGCGACCATATCAATTTGATGGGCGTTAATCCTCTGCGCGGCGCAAATGATGAGCGTTTCGGCGTGCGTTTTCCCGATATGACGGAAGTTTATTCGCTCGAATATCAGGACATTGCAATTTCCGTTGCGAGAGAAATGGCAATGGAAAAAGCTGAAGTGGACGAGATGCGAACCGGCAAAAAGCAGGAAACACACCGGATTTTGCGGCGCGGCGTTTATTGCGGCTTGTCGGGTCCAAGTTATGAAACCCCGGCGGAAATTCGGATGCTCAGACTTTTAGGCGCGGATGCGGTGGGAATGTCAACCGTTCCCGAAGCGATTACGGCGCGGCAAATGGATATAAAAGTTTTAGGAATTTCCTGCATCACAAATCTGGCGGCGGGCATTTCCGATGAAACAATAAATCACGAAGAAGTAATGGAAACGGGCGCGAAAGTTTCGGCGACTCTTAAGGAGTTACTCAAAAGAATTATACCAAAATTGAATTAAAGCGGTCTTTGGTTTTTGGTCTTCGGTCTTTGCGGCTGAAGCACGTTGAAGACCAAAGACCAAAAACCAAATGATAATCGGAATATGCGGCGGAACAGGTTCGGGGAAAACGACAATTGCGCGAAGAATCGTGCAGGATGTCGGTGCGGAAAATGTCGTTTTAGTCGAGCAGGATTCTTATTACAGAAATCTCGCCGACATGCCGCTTGATGAACGTCATCAAGCGAATTTCGACCATCCCGATTCGATTGACAGCGAAATGTTGATGAATCATATTAAGCGGCTGAAAAACGGACAATCAATTGAGATGCCGATTTACGATTTCAAATCTCACACGCGAAGCAATGAAACCGAACATATCGAGCCGAAGATTGTTGTAATAATTGAAGGAATTTTGATTTTTGCCGAAGCGCGGGTGCTTGATTTACTTGATGTCAGAGTTTTTGTTGATACGCCGGACGACATTCGGTTTATTCGTCGCCTTCAGCGCGACATCAACGAGCGCGGACGCAGCGTCGAATCGGTTATCGAGCAGTATTTTGCTACGGTTCGTCCGATGCACTTTGATTTTGTCGAGCCGTCGAAACGCCACGCCGACATCATTATTCCCGAAGGCGGACAGCCGCACGTCAGTATTGATTTTTTGTGCGGATTGGTGCGCGAAAAACTTCACCGGAAACAAAAGGAAACAATCTCAACATGAACAATAAAAACGTAAAAGAATTAATCGAATCAGCCAAAACCGCGCGTGAAAAAGCCTTTGCGCCGTATTCAAACTTTAAGGTTGGCGCGGCTGTGCAGACAAAAAGCGGGAAAATTTTCACCGGCTGCAACATCGAAAATGCTTCATACGGTTTAACCATGTGCGCCGAGCGCGTGGCGATTTTCAAAGCAATTTCAGAAGGCGAAAAGGAATTTACAAACATTGCGGTTGTCGCCGACACTGAAAATTTAACGCCGCCGTGCGGACCTTGCCGACAGATAATCTGGGAATTCTGCGGCGATGTTCCGGTTACGTTTGCAAATTTGCACGGCAAAACCGAAACTTTGCCGATAAAAGAACTTTTGCCGAGAGCGTTTGATGCGAAGTTTTTGAAATAATGTAAAACTAAATCTATGGAAGACATTTTAGAAATAAGATTGGATAAAACAAAACTCGAAATTCGTTCAGATTTTGATAATTCAGATGAAAAAGAGTATTGGCTGTCGTGCACGCCGCAGGAGCGGTTGTTACATATTGAAAGGCTCAGGCGAATAAATTATGGACACAGAGCTACCGAAAGACTTCAAAGAGTTATTGAAGTTGTTAAATGCGAATGGCGTTAGATATTTATTAATTGGCGGTTATGCAGTCGGCTTTCACGGTTATCCGCGAGCGACAAACGATATTTATATTTTTGTTGCCAAAGATTTAGAAAATGCTCGACGGGTAGTAAAAAGTTTAACTGATTTCGGATTTGGAAAGGGTGAACTTTCAGTCAAACTTTTTATGCAGGAAAAAAGTATTGTCAGAATGGGTGTTGAGCCGTTGAAAATTGAATTTGCAAATTTTATTTCGGGCATTGAGTTCGAAGAAGCGTATAAAGACAAAATTATCGGCTTAATTGATGAAATCGAAATAAAAATAATTAGTTGCAGCATCTGAAAATAAACAAAAAAGCCAGTGGCAGATACAAAGATTTAAATGATTTAGAAAATCTACCGTGAAAATTTCTCAACCGACAACCCGATTTTGCTTTTCCACTTCAAATTGTTGAAAATTTCGCTATGAAAAAACTAAAAATTTTATTCTTTGTTTTATTTCTTATAATTTTTTCGCAATCAATTTTCGCCCAGAAAAAACCGGTTGATTTAATTATATCGGGTGGAACTATCATAACGATGGATAGCGGAAAACGGCTGATTTTGAACGGCGCGGTTGCCGTCAAAGCCGATAAAATCGTCGCGGTTGGCGCATCGAGCGAAATTGCGCGGCAGTTTTCTTCAAAACAAATCATCAACGCCGACGGCAAAGTCATTATTCCCGGACTTATTAACGCGCATACGCATATTCCGATGACGCTTTTTCGCGGCATTGCCGACGATTTGGATTTGCAGGAATGGCTGACAAAATATATTTTTCCCGCCGAAGCGAAAAATGTGAGCGAGGATTTTGTACGCGTCGGAACGCAGTTAGGTTTGGCGGAAATGATTCGCGGTGGCACGACGACTTACTGCGATATGTATTATTTTGAGGATGCCGTCGCGGACGAAACTTTCAAAGCAGGCGTACGCGGAGTTTTGGGCGAAACGATGATTGATTTTCCTGTTCCCGACAACAAAACTTGGGACGAAGCAATGGCTTACGCGGAAAAATTCGTCAACAAATGGAAAAATAATTCTTTGATTGTTCCCGCGCTTGCGCCGCACGCGCCTTACACGGTTTCAGCTGAACATCTGCAAGCCGTTAAAAGATTATCAGACAAAACAAATGCACCGATTGTCATTCACGTTGCCGAAACGCAGAAGGAAGTTGATGACAGTTTGGAAAGCAAAAAACTAAGACCGGTCGAATATCTCGCCAATATCGGTTTTTTAAATAATCGAATGATTGCCGCTCACGTTGTTTTTGCAAATGATGCAGAACTTGATTTACTCAAAAAATTCGGTGTCGGCATCGCGCATAATCCGCAGTCGAATATGAAACTCGCCTCCGGCGTTGCGCCTGTTCCGCAAATGCTGCAAATGAATTTGCCCGTCGGTTTGGGAACGGACGGCGCGGCATCAAATAACGATTTGAATATGTGGGAAGAGATGGACACGGCGGCAAAACTACACAAAGTTTTTGCCAAAGACCCGAGAGTTATAACGGCGGAACAAGCCTTTGAAATGGCGACAATTCGCGGCGCACGCGCTTTGCATCTGGATAATTTGATTGGTTCAATCGAAACGGGAAAACGCGCCGATATTGTCATCGTTGATTTTGACAGCCTGCATCAAACGCCTTATTTTAACGTCTATTCGAGTCTTGTTTATGCGACGAAGGCAAGCGATGTGCGCGACGTTGTAATTAACGGAAAAGTTATAATGCGTAATCGCCGCTTGCTAACTTTGAACGAAAGTATTATAAAGAAGAGTGCAAACGCATATCGCACGAAAATCATCACAAGTTTAATGAATTAAAAAGCAGGTTTTGCGAAAACTTGTTTGAAAGCGTTTTAAAACGCATAATAAACGGATTATTTGTTGAGGTCGTAAAAGTGAATTTTTTGTTTGTTGCGACCTTTGCGGAAAATTTAAGTCCGAAAGTAAGAAAGGAGACTCGAAAATGCCGCTAAATGTCAGAAGATTTTGCACTTCGATTTTATTGGTTTTTATTTTTTCAATTTTAGGTTACGCGCAAACATCGGGTGATGTAATGCGCGAGCGCGTAGCAAAAGCTAAAGCGTTTATTGCGGTCAGAAATTATAACGCCGCCATCTACGAACTCGAAAACATCCGGCGTGAAACAAGCGACCCGACCGTTAACGGCGTTATCAATGTTTTGCTGATGAATTCTTATCTTGAGCAGGGCGATTATTCTCGCGCTCAGGATTTTCTCAAAGAGCTTTCTAATCCCGCGAAAATTAATAAACAAGGCGGTTCGGCAAATTACTTCGCCGTCGCCGGACAAGTCGTAAAAGGTGCGCGAAACCAGCTTGAACGCTATCGTGCGCTCGGTTTGAGCGTGTCCGACCGCACTTTGCCGATTGAAGCCTCGGTTGATGTTCAAAAAATGCGCGAAACGCTGGAATTGATTGTTGAACAGTCAAAAGTTTTGGGCAAAGATAAAGATAAAACTTCCGATGCGATAGCTTTGCTTGATGAAGCAACCAACGTCAGAAGCACTTTGGCAAAAGACGATTACGACGCGAACCGTTGGAAAACCGAAGCCGCCGACGTGCGTGAATTGCTGGCAAATTCAAGAAGCATCATTGTCAATGCGGTCAATGAACCGCCAACCGGAGCAAGCCAACCTGAAAAAAACACGGTTGCTTTGAATCCGCCGCCGACTAATCCGAATACGACGATTGAAGCGAAAACGACTTCAGCAAATCCGACTTTTAATTCTGTTCCGAATCCTTTTGCCGATAAATCAATTACCAAAACAATACCGCCCATCAACTCTAAACCTTCAAGCGAAACGGTAGCGAAAACAGAAAAACCGACCGGTGCCGAAACGCCGAAAGAAGAAAAAAGGAAAACGGACGAAATCCAAAAGCCGGCATCTGAAGAAGCAAAAAATTCATTTTCGACGGCAAGAGAACGGCGCGTTGAAAACGAAGCTGTAAAAAACACTTCCAATCAAGTTAAAACCGAAACTGCTGCAAATAACACAGAAAAGCCGGAAGGTAATTCGCCGGTGGCGGTTGGTTCGCTGATTGAGTATGCCACCCAAAAACCTAATCCGGTTTATCCGCCGACGGCAAAAAGTATGCGAATGACGGGCGTTGTTAAGGTTGAAGTGGTTATTGATGAGCAAGGACAAGTCGCGGCGGTGCAAAACACGAGCGGACCTTCCCTACTTCGCGGAGCGGCGACGGATGCAATAAGAAAATGGAAATTCAAGCCATTTGTCCGCGACGGTGAACCTGTTAAAGCGACGGGTTTCGTTAGTTTTAATTTCAGTTTATGAAAGGCAGCTAAATTTAATTTGCTTGCAGGCAGTGGTTTAAGAATAACCACTGCTTTTTGTTTGACTTGCGTTAAAGAAATTTATGGTCTGGTATTTCGCGGCAGAGTGTTTCTCTGTTCTTGCGAATTTTGGTTAGGTCTTTCTCCCCGATTGGGTGTGCCTACTCTGGGATTTATGACACTTGTTCCCGCGCCGCGGAAAAGCGGCGTAAAAATCCACTTGCTGTGGTTTTCGATGCCGTAGTAAGCAATAATGGAAGTGTTCCGGCTTTGGCTGGCAATACCGATAAATGGCGTATTGTCGGTTGAATCTTCGATTTCTTCTTCGTCGGCTTCTTTTATCTCGCTGTCGCTTTGAGAGTTGATTATGTTGACTAACGGAAGCGCGAAGCGGTCAAAAATTGCACTCGGACTCGACGGCAAAATCCCGTTATTGTAAGTTTGCACACGCTTGCCAAAGTTGATAAAGGCTTGACCGGTAGGTTTTATTAACCGCCATTTACCGTCTTCGGAGAGCGGATCAACGGCTGCCGAAGGTCGCAAAATCTGCCGTTTTTTCGTGCCTTGCGGCAGACCTTCGAGCAGGTCGTCCATTGAATCGGGAAGTTTTGTTCCTCGATAAAATTCAATATACTGCCTGATGGCACCGGCAACTTCTTCGCCGCGTCGGATTGCTTCGAGTTCCTTTTCGCGCTGAACACTAAGTTGAACGGCTGGAGCAACCGCGAGAAGCGCAATCGCAAAAAGCGTCATCACCGCCATTACCGCGATTAAAGACATTCCCTTTTGTCCTTTGTCCTTTGTCCTTTGTCCTTTGTTTGCTTTTCTCCAACTGACAACTGACCACTGACAACTGACCACTTTTTTAATTGTCGCCGTCGTCATCATCATTATCATCCTTTTTTGGCGGTGGCGGCGGCTGTTGCTGCGGTGTTGGGTTGTAACGCGGGATTCCGCCCGGAATGCCCGGAATCTCGCCTTGCGGCGGAATATAGACCGGCACAGACGGATTGGGATTATTATACAAATTATTTCTGTCGCGCCGCGGAATACCGTCAGGAGAATTAAAGTTCGGCGAACTCGGATTGTTTGAAGCCGTATTTTGTCCGGGTTCGGGGCGATACAGCGCAAGTTTGTGACGAAATCCTAAATTCACGTCTTCAAAAATCGTTTCGGCAGCTGAAATACTGACCAGGCGGAAACGTCCGTTGACAACATCATTTAAACGCGCACTAATCGGCGTTTGTTTTCCTTCTTCCTGAAAATACGCCGTGTCGTTGTTGTAACGCTTTCGCGCAATCATCCCGATATATTGAAACTTCGGTGTCGGCGGTGCTTGGACGTTCAGCGAAACCTGATTTGAATAAAGTCTGCCGTCCGGCGTGCGAACCATAACAAATCTCTCGCCAGCATCGCCAATCAGATTTGATGGAATATCCGCCACGAGTTTTTGCGGGCTGATATAAGTTGTTGGCAGTTCGCTCCCGTTAAATAAAATCACCGAATCAGGCGTAAATTTATCGCCGTTGACCTCAAGTCGAAAAGTTTTTGAACCGGAAAAAACATTTTGCGGCGTTACAAAACCGACCAGAATCGGTGGTATCGGTGTCGGAACCGGAGTCGGTTCAACAAACGGTGTCGGCATTATTGTCGGTGTCGGAACATAAGGAGTCGGGGGCGGCGGCTCGTAAAATGCAAAGATATTTCTGCCCGCGTCAGGCGCGTAAAACGAATCAGGATTATAAACAACCGGCGTGGTTGTATAAACAAAGTTTTCTTCTTCCTGACTTGGAAGCGAAGAATTTTGCGTATCGCTGCCCGACGTTGAACTATTCGGTGTTGGCGTTGCCGAAACGCTGACGCTGACGGAAGGCTTTTTAGAGCCGAAAAACATTCCGCCGAAAGTGTATGACAGCGCAACCAAAGCCATCACGCCAAGCACGATTGCCGCGATGATTTTGTTTCTTTCCGCCGGACTTTTCCCTTCAAAAATTTTCATCTTTCGCTATTTATTGACTACTAACTTCCGTTTCCATCGGTTGAAAATTCGGACGGCGGAAATAAGTCGCCATTTCCAATCTCAGACTGACCGTTTCGCCATGTGTTTTTCCGCGTACCGGTTTTGCCTGCTGAGGCTGCACAATGGTTTGCTGCAAAGTCGGGTTTTGCGCAACGCCGAATTCGTTAGTCGAATTTATCTGGACGCTGTTGATTGATGCTTGCGTCGGCGCGTTTGTTTTGTTTTTATCTTCGTTTTCCGAAGGCTGCAGTTCAACCGCGCTAATTACAACAAACTGGTCGCTGGTTTCCATTTCTCTGATAAATCGCCGCAGATTTTGATAAGAACCTTCCACCGTCATCGTTACATAAACGCCCGGAAAAAGGCTCTGAAATTTTTCTCTGCTCTGCTCGCCCTCGGTTCTATTGCCGCTTTGATTATCGGAAATTTCCAACGGCGCGTAATCAGGTCCGGTTGTATTGACTAAGCCGTAAGCTCCGATTAAACCGTTAATTCGCTGATAAAGTTCGGTTTTTCCGGTGGTCGGCAGTCGCAGAAAGCGCGTTTCAAAATCATTTACACTGTTTAAAAGTTTGGCAACCTGCGTTTCCGTATCGGTAATATCACCGTATTTTTTACGCGCCGAAATCAACTCGGTTTCCAATTGGTCGCGCTTGGCGCGGTTTTTTTCCAGTTCTTTCTGCGCCGGAAGAACAACCAGAACAACCAGAATTATCACCGCCAGAATCGCCAACATTCCCATGCCGACAGTGGCAATCTCCGTCGAACCCCACATTCCCGCATAAACTTTGCGCGGACGATTTTTCGGCACAATATCAATTACCGGCTCTTTTTCGATGACAATCGTTTCGTCTTCGGTTAACAAAATGGTGCGAGTTTCTTCTTCGATGACAACGGCGTCATCTCTGACTGCGCCGTAATTGTTGACGATGATCTCCGATTCTTGCTTGTCTTCGGGGTTTTCCGCCGATTCTATTGGTTTGAGGTCTTCGTTCATTTATTGATTTCCTCCGTTGGTTTGCGCGACATCGCTCGGCGCGGCGGGCGAATAACTGTTATACGGCGAGTAGATAAGGCGCAAAGTGTATTCCGTGTAAGTTACGCGCTCGGTTTTCTGCAAATCCTGTCCGCGCAGTTCGGCTTGAAAAATGCCGGAACTGTTCATATTTCCAATCATTGTCATCACGCTTTGATAATCGCGGCTTAAAACGCCGAACTCCAATTCGGCTTTGGTTTTGTCGCCGTCTTTATAAACATCCTGAACGCTGATGCGCGAAACGCTGACGCTGCCGGGCAGCAAAGATTCGATATCGGCAAACAGACGCGACCAGCCGAAGGTTTTGTTGGCGACGAGTTTATGCGCGGCAACGAGCAATTCGCGCTGTTCGGGCGATAATTGCTGTTGAACCTGTTCGCCTTTGCCTTTTAACAGCTGCAGTTCCGTTTCCATTTGCTCGATATCGGCTTTGGCGATTTCATTTCGATTGCTAATATCATTTAATTTAGCAAAGGAAAGTGCCGCGCCCGCTACGGCAAAAGCCAGCAGCAGAAGCGCAAGCATATAAGGCAACGTCCGGTTGCGAAAAGGTTTGCTGGCAAGATTGAGTTTAGTAATCACGGTTAAAATATATCGAAACGCTTCGGGAAATGCTACTTTATAAACTACGAATTTATTATTTTAGCACTAAAAAAAAGTTTTGTCCCTTGTCTGTCTTATTGTCTAATTTTTACTCTCAAAGGCGAATACGCAAGCAAATAAAAGTTTTATGGCATAATGAAAGAAAACTTTAGAATCTAATAAAATCTTAAATTATCAACCGATGAGATTGTTCTTAACTTTTCCCTTTTGCTTTTTCCTTTTGACTTTGTGCATATCGCTTGTCTTTCACGTTAGATTGAAAACAAAAGTTGCAAAATTTCAGACAAACTTTGCCGGAGTTTTATTAAAAAACTAAATTCTAAAATCAAAAGCATAAGTTTTTAATTGTGGCGCGTTTCAAAATTTCCCGGACAAGTTTTACTATAAGCAAACGATGAAAATTCTCATTGTCAAACTCAGCAGTATCGGCGACGTGGTGCATACTTTGCCCGCGCTCGCGGCAATCCGTCGCGCTTTGCCGGAGGCGGAAATATCTTGGGTAGTTGAGACGAGCGCGGCGGAAGTTCTTCGCCACAACCGATTTTTAAGTCATCTGATTGAAATTGACACAAAAGCATTAAGACGCGAAAAAAGGCTTGGTGAAATAATGTCGGCGGCGCGGGAACAATTGCGCGAACTTCGAACTTTAACCTTTGACGTTACACTCGATTTTCAAGGTCTGCTGAAATCTTCGACAATCGCCAAACTTACCAAATCTAAAAAAATTTACGGATTTTCCAAGCAAAATCTGCGCGAACCGGCGAGCCGTTTTCTTTTGACAGATAAAATAAAAGTCGAACGAAAATCGCATATTATCGTTAAAAACCTAAAACTTGCCGAACAGGCTTTGAACATTTCCGTTCCCGCAAGCGATTTTGAGTTTCCGATTTTTACCGATGAAAAACACAAGTCGGAAGCCGGAAAAATTATTGAACAAACGGGCGAAAACTTTGCGATTCTAAATCCGGCGGGCGGTTGGGTAACAAAACTCTGGCACGCCGAGAAATTCGGTGCGTTGGCTGATAGACTTTGGGAGCAAAACGGTTTAACTTCGGTTATTACAACTGCGCCGAATGAAATAAATTTAGCGGAAAAAGTTTTGCAAAACAGCAAATCCGGCAAGGTCTTGCTTGTTCAGCTAACTCTAAAAGGCTTTTACGAGCTAGCCAAAAAAACCAAAATCTACATCGGCGGCGACACCGCGCCGACACATCTGGCGGTTGCGGCAAACGCGCCCGTTGTCGGTATTTTCGGTCCAACCGAATGGTGGCGCAACGGAAGCCCGAACAAAGACGATATTTGCGTCGAAAGAACCGACATCGGTTGCCGCGTAGATTGTCATCGGCGAACTTGCGACAACTGGATTTGTATGGACATTGAGGTTGAAACCGTTTTGCAAGCGGCGCAAAAAAGATTAGAATTATCGAGCAACGATTGATTGGCGAAAACATGTTCATTCCGACGAAAAGATTTTGGCGGGAAAGCCCGTCATCAAAGGCACAAGAATATCGGTTGAACTGATTTTAGAACTGCTTTCAAACGGTTGGACGGAGGAAATGATTTTGGAAAGTTATCCGAAATTATCCGCCGAAGACGTTAAAGCCGTTTTCGCTTATTTGCGCGACTGTGTTCAGCAAGAATTATATTTCCCTTTGCTGCAAACGACTTGATGAAATTCTTAGCCAATGAAAATTTCCCTTTCCAAGCATAAAATTTTTACGAGAAAGCAAATATGAAAACGTCAAAAGAAGCCTATCTTGATTTTGTCAAACGTCTTACCCATTTAATCAGCAAAAATCCGCAACTCATAAATACGACTTTGAGTAACATTTTTACGATGCGGCTTATCGGCAACAAAACTCACGGCGATTTGGCTGAAATTGCTATTTCGGAGTTTATCAACCAATTTATGTATGACTTTAAATCGCTTCACGTCGGCAAAGATTTGTTTCGAGCTAAAGAACACGAAGAAGATATTCGCATCACTAACGAAATTCACAACATAAATTTTGCAATCAGCCTGAAAGCGTATGGTGTCGGACCGCTTCAACTTTCGACGGATAAACATTTCAGAATGTTTCCGAGATTAAAAACCGAAGTGTGTCCGATTACCGACCCAAAAATTGTTTCCGCACTTTTTGAAGATGTAGCTTTTAGCGGTTTTAGCAACGTGAATGTTTTGCCATTGATTTATGACGAAAAAAAGAAACGCTGTAATATAATGGTTTTTGATTTTGAAAAAGCAAAGGAAAATACCGCCAAAATTTGTTTTGAAACAGGCAAACAACATCAGAAGTTTAGGTTTTATGACAAATCAGATGGCTTTATTTGCGAGGTTCGTTATGGAGATAAAAAAGCAAATGCTCTTCAGCGCGGATTTTGGACGGACACAAAAAAGGAAAGTGCTTTACAACACGGATTTACCAGCATTACAAAAGGTTGGATTGATTATTCGGAAAATCGTTTGTTAGTTGAAATGTTTGCACACGCTCTTATCGCAACGCAAAGCGGACACGCAAAGGCACTGGAAAATCTAAAAATTGATATTCAAGCGCAAAAGGAAAACGTAAATATATGACTCCATCATTGTTTCCAGATTTAATCTTCAATTTTCCCGAAACCGAAGGAGTGAAATACGCGGGTTCAAAGCTAAAACTTTTGCCGTACATCTTACAACTGGCTCATAAAGTCAAGCCGAAAACCGTATTTGACGGTTTTGCGGGAACAACTCGCGTTTCACAAGCCTTTGCTCAACTCGGTTACAAAGTTATCTCAAATGATATTGCCGTTTGGTCGAAAATTTTTGGCTTGTGTTATTTGAAAAATAAAAAAGACGATAATTTTTACCAAGAAATTATCAATCATTTGAACGCATTACCCGGAAAAGACGGTTGGTTCACGGAAAATTACGGCGGCGTTTCAGATGGGAAAAGTTCTTCCGAAACGGACGGTTTCAAAAAGCCTTGGCAGATTCACAACACGCGCAAACTTGATGCGATTCGAGAGGAAATTGATAATTTAAGTTTAGACGAAATCGAAAAAGCGGTTGTTTTGACAAGTTTGATTTTGGCTTTAGACAAAGTTGACAGCACGCTCGGACATTTTTCGTCATACTTAAACGAATGGTCGCCGCGTTCATTTAATCGAATGAAATTGAAAACTCCAAGACTTTTTGAATCGGAAAATGAACACGAAGTTTATAACAACGATGTTTTCAAAACGGTTGAAAAAGTCGAGGCTGATTTAGCATATTTTGACCCGCCTTATGGCTCGAACAACGAGAAAATGCCGCCGTCGCGCGTGCGCTACGCGGCGTATTATCATTTGTGGACAACAATTATTTTAAACGACAAACCGCAAGTTTTCGGGAAAGTTAAAAGGCGATGCGATACTTCCGACACGCTGGCAAGCTCGGCTTTTGAAGAATTCCGGCGAAGCGATTCAGGTAGATTTATGGCAGTTGAAGCAATAGAAAAACTTCTGGCTAAAACAAGTGCCAAGCACGTAATTTTGTCTTATAGTTCGAGTGGGAAAGCAACCGCCGAGGAACTTTATGAAATGCTGGCGCAATCGGGTAAAATACTTGATTTTGTGAAAGTTGATTACAAAAAAAATGTGATGGCGACAATGCGCTGGACAAATGAATGGACGCGGGAAATTGAGAAAGGAAATCAGGAACTTTTGTTTTTGATTGAAAAATAAATGAGTAAAAGAAGCGGAACATCAATTCAACGCTTTCGTGTGCCGCTCGGTTTTTTGTTCGCGGCAGTTTTTTTATATTTTGCAGAACCGAAAATGTTGTTTTTGGTCATCGGCGGTGTGATTGCCGTTGTCGGTATTCTGATTCGCGCTTGGGCATCGGGTCATATCCGCAAAAATCAAAATTTGGCGGTTTCCGGTCCTTACGCTTATACGCGCAATCCGCTTTATTTGGGAAGTTTTATTTTGGGTTTGGGTTTTACGATTGCCTCCGGCGTGTGGTGGCTTGGATTTATCTTTATCGCCTTATTTTTAGGCATCTATTTGCCGGTAATGCGGGTCGAAGCGAAAGATTTAACCAAACTTTTCGGCGCGGATTATGAAGAATATGCGGGCAAAGTTCCGCTCTTTTTTCCGCGCATTACGGTTTACAAAGCCTCCGATGCCAAGTTTGATATGAATTTGTATCTGCATTATCGTGAATATCGCGCCGCTTTAGGCTTGATTTTTGCTTGGTCTGTGCTGTTGGTCAAAGCGATATTTCTAGGATAAAATTAAACGGATGAAAAAGTTGATTTACTCTCTCTTAATAATTTTTAGCGTTGCCTGTGTTTCAATTTTCGCGCAAATTTCCGGCAAAATTACGCCTTACAAAGCCGGTGAAACTTTGGCTTACGAAGGAAAATTCAGCAAACTGCTTCTTCGCGGCATTGAAGTTGCCGTTTTGAGTCTTACCGTTGAAAACGCTCCAAACAGCCAAAATTATCTCGTCAAATCCGAAGCCAAATCGCAAGGCACGCTTGCCAAACTTTTCGGTTTCGACTTTCAGCAAGATATTCAATCAACTATTAACGGCGAAAATTTCTCCGTCCTAAAAACCATCAAACGCGACGAACAAGGCGACCGCGTGCGCGAAAGCGAAGCTGTTTTCGATTATCGGGGGGAAAAAGTAACTTACATTGAAACCGACCCGAATGATATGGCGCGTCCGCCGCGCCGCGTTGCTTCACCGATTGAAAAGGACACGCAGGATTTAATCACCAGCATTTATTTAATACGGCGTTTGCCGCTTGCCGTCGGTAAAACATTTGAACTGAACATCAGCGATTCAGGTTTGGTTTATAAAATTCCCGTCCGCGTTACCGCGCGTGAACAGAAAAAAAGCATCTTGGGGAAAACTTGGTGTTTTCGCGTTGAGCCGGAAGTTTTTGGTAAAAACCGTTTAATTGAACAAGAAGGCAGTTTGATTTTGTGGATTACGGACGATGCGCGTCGTCTTCCCGTCCGCGCACAAATTGATTTTGAGCTTGGAAAAATTGAAGTAAAACTCAGACAAATCAACTATAATCCGCCCGTTGTCGCCAAAGCAAAATAAATTCTAGTTTGTTTGTGTGCTTGTTTTTTTCACAAAAGTCCGCATAATCATTCATATTATTTAGCTTTTTATAAAATTTTATGAATGACCAAGAAACGAAAAAAGAATTGTCGGAAACCGAAGAAATAGAAAAAGACACGAATGTCAGAGAATTTGTGCTTGATGATTTTAAAGTTAACTCAATTTCACCGGCGGAAATGATAAAGGAAATCCCGACGATTGACGAAGAAGAGAATAATATTCCGGCGTTGGAAGATGCGCCGCAAATTTTGGTTGATGGGGACTTAACTGAGCCGAAATACGAATTGCTTGAATTCGAAAATTCGATTTTCAAAGAATTATCCGAACCGAAACTGCTGGAACTTCCGAAAGAAAATCGGGCGCGTCTGCAAATGCAGTCGCCGACAAAACTCAATTTCTATTGGTCAATTAAAACTAATCCTTTTAAGACATTGAATCGTGCTTTCGGCGGAAAAACCGGAAGCTACAATTTAGTTGCAAAACTTGTTAATCAAACAAGTACCCGCGAAGAATTTTTTCCTATTGAAGCAGAAGGTTCGCGGTGGTTTGATGTTGATGCAGATTCAACCTATCGCGCCGAAATCGGATTTTACGCGCCAAATCGTCCGTTTGTCCGCATGATGTTTTCCAACACGGTTGAAACACCGCGCAAAAATCCAAGCCCGCGCCGCGCCGAATCTGAAAATTGGGAAGTTTCGGCAAATCAGTTTGCTCAAGTTCTCGACGCTTCAGGCTTTCCGCAAGACGCTTTTGAAATCGCTTTAGCCGGAGATGATTTCGAGTTTTCGGAAACCGCGACACAAAACGCTTTTTCGCAGTTTATTGGCAGACAGGAAACAAATTTTGCAGGCAGTGAAATTCGGTTTGCGCTTCTTGCGCTGGCTTCGGGTTACGCGCTGGAAAATTTGCACGAACAAATCGGCGCGGGTCTTTTCGCTGTTTTGCAGCAGAATGCCGAAAAACTGAAAGCCGAAAATGCTCTTGCTTCATTGCAGGAAAATTTCGGCGTATTTTCCGGTGAAATTGAAGAAGAATTTTTGTCGCCGACGGTTTTCGGCGCGAGTTTGATAAACTTTCCGCAAACTTCACAGAGAAAAGGTTTTTTACCGAAACTTGCACCTGTTAGTTCTTTTAAAGTTACAGAAAGTTACGGATAGTTGCAGAGTTACAGAAAGTCGCAAAGATAAAGAGTAACAATTTAGCAGAAGTATTTTACATTTCTGTTTATTAACTAAAACTATCTGTAACTGTCTGTAACTTTCCGTAACTTTCTGCAAACTATAATTTATGCCCGTCGGATATTTCAGCCTAATTTTACACGCGCATTTGCCGTTTGTGCGCCATCCCGAATATCCTGAATTTTTAGAAGAAGATTGGCTTTACGAAGCAATCACGGAAGTCTATCTGCCGCTGCTTTTTATTTTCCAAAATCTGCACGAGTCGGGCGCAAAACCGCGTCTGGCAATGAATATTTCGCCGTCGCTGTGCGAAATGTTAGCGGATAAACTGCTCGAAACGCGCTACACGCGGCATCTCGAAAACCTGCTCGAATTGTCTAAAAAGGAACTTGACAGAGTAAGCCGCCGCGAGCCGCAATTTTTTGATGTCGTCAAAATGTATGTTGATAATCTGGGCGCGTCGCTCAAATTATGGAACGACAAATATCAGCGAAATTTGCTCAACGGCTTCCGCGAACTTCAGGAAGAAGGCGTTTTGGAAATCATCACTTGCGGGGCGACGCACGGTTTTCTGCCGTTAATCTCAACGCCGGAAGCCCGACGCGCTCAGATAGAAATCGCCGTCGCTAATTATAAAAAACATTTCGGCAGACAACCGCGCGGCATCTGGCTTCCCGAATGCGCGTATGAATCTGGGCTGGAAGACCTTTTAAAAGACGCGGGTATCGAGTATTTTATCGGTGACTCGCACGCGCTTCTTTACGGCGAACCGCGCCCGCGTTACGGCGTTCACGCTCCCGTCATGTGTCCGAATGGCGTGGCGGTTTTTGCCCGCGATGTTGAAACTTCGCAGCAGGTTTGGAGCGCGGAAGTCGGTTATCCGGGCAACGCGGTTTATCGGGAATTTTACCGCGATGTTGGTTGGGATTTGCCGCTTGATTATCTCAAACCACATCTGCATAAAGACGCGGCGCGGCGGCATTTGGGTTTAAAATATCATCGTATTTCAGGACGTAGTGTGCCGGTTGATAAAAAACAGCCGTATCTTCCGAAATTAGCAAGTATAAAAGCCTTGGAAGACGCTTCGGATTTTGTCGGAAAACGTATCTGGCAAGCGCATAAATTACGCAAAACTTTTGAAGGACATCCGCCGCTGATTACTTCGCCTTACGATGCCGAACTCTTCGGGCATTGGTGGTTTGAAGGTCCGCAATTTCTAGATTTTCTATTCCGCGAACTGTATTTCAGACGCAATGAAGTTCGCACTGTATCGCCCGGCGATTTTCTCGACGCAGGCTTCCTCATTCAAATCCAACAACCATCGGCTTCGAGTTGGGGCGAGAACGGTTACTACAAAGTCTGGCTCAACGAGGGAAATTCGTGGATGTATCCTTATACGCACGACGCGGAAAGACGAATGACCGAACTTGCGAATAAGTTTAATGAACCGAACGAACTTGAAAATCGAACTTTGAATCAAATGGCGCGTGAACTTCTGCTTGCCGAATCAAGCGATTGGGCATTTCAAATTTATCAAGGCACCACCGTTCAATATTCTTCAAACCGTTTCAAATCACACATTCACCGCTTTAATCTTTTGGCAGCGCAACTCGAAAAAGGCGAAATTAACAAAGAACTATTAACGGAAATCGAAAACCGCGACAATATCTTTCAGGAAATTGACTATCAAATCTATAAAAGTTAAAAACAATTATTTTTATATTTGCGGGAAGAAAAACTTTCAACTAAACTAAAAGAGTTTTGCCCTTGTAGCTCAACGGTAGAGCGCGCGGCTCATAATCGCTCGGTTGCAGGTTCGAATCCTGCCGAGGGCAAACCTTTCAATTTTAATAAGTGCTGCAAATTCGTAAGTTTGCGAAACGAAAGCGTTTAATTGAATTTTCAATTAGCGGATAAACGAGCCGAACGAGCCGAAACGGTTAATCTTGGACTTTATTTGGACACGAAATTTATAGTCGTCAGAAGAACAGATATACTTTCAAGCACTTGATTTTTGCAGGTGACTTATCTCTAAATCAGGGTAAATCGCATCGTCAAATTTAGGTAGACAAGATGCGTTTGTTTAGCTTGCTCTATAATAA
>MWVY01000125.1_pt1 | contig 18174 bp, 32 predicted proteins | sample 1047251 | NCBI WGS metagenome assembly MWVY01 (sample SAMN06349983, study PRJNA376086) | soil metagenome | isolation source: MS7-5 sample Antarctic (ecotone) soil | place: Antarctica | collected 2015-01-13
CCCCCCGGAGATGATCGAAGAGGATGCACCCCCCTTCAGTTTGAACCCCCCTCCCCAAGAAAACGCCAATGAAAATGCGGCTTCCGACGCGGGCGACGCGCCGAACATGCTGGAATGGGCGCTCGCCTACGCGCGGGCGGGCTTCGCCGTGGTTCCGCTTCACACGCCGAACGCCGAAGGTAAATGCTCTTGCCGTAAAGCTAATTGCGACAGCGTCGGCAAGCATCCCCGCACGCTACACGGCGTTAAGGATGCCACGACAGACCCCGCCACGATTGAGAAGTGGTTCGGGCGTCAATGGACAGACGCCAACATTGGAATAGCAACGGGCGAACCCTCCGGCTTCGATGTTTTGGACATTGACCCCGAATCCGGCGGCGACGAAAGCATAACCCGACTGGTGGAGAAGCACGGCCCGCTCCCCGAAACCCCGGACGCCGAAACCGGCGGGGGCGGGTTGCACCTCTGCTTCGCACACTCCGGTGTGCCGTTAAAAAACTCCGTCTCGGAATTAGGAGACGGCCTCGACATTCGCACGACCGGCGGGCTTATCGTGGCTGAGCCGAGTCTTCACGTCAGCGGGCGGCGCTACAAGTGGCGCAACGGTGGCGAGTTTGCACCGACCCCCCCGTGGTTACTGGAAGAATTAACGAAGCCTAAGCCGAAGCGAGGGGGGAAGGGCAGCGGGAAACTTAAAGCTTTCGTCTACACGGCGGAAGGCCCGCCGATCCCCGAGGGCAAGAGGAATAAACAGTTGTTCTGCATCTGCTCAAGCATGCGCGGTGACGGCATGGAGCAAGAGCAGATCGAAAAGGCGGCGCTGGAAATAAACGCCGCGCGGTGTCAGCCGCCGATGGAGGAAGAAGAGGTCTTAGGGATCGCCGAAAGCGTCATGCGCTACGACCCGAACGTGATCGAAAGCGAGGTAGTGCAATGACCATTATCTCCATCGCGCGAACCTATAGCGGCTTTCACATCAAACTCAAGAGCGACAACCCGGATGCCTTTGGCCTCTGCATTGGCACGTTGAAGTCATCTATCACGCCCGACATGCGCTCCTACAACCCGGCGACGCGCGAATGGTTTGTTGATGAAGACGCGGCGGGAAGGATGCGACGCTGGCTGGAATACTGCCGCGCGAATTTATACGCCGAAGTCGAATGGCTCGACGGCGAAGCATACGCAGACCCGGAAGCCGAATGGACGCCGCCGAAGCCAGAGTGGCCAAAAGCCAGCGACCCGTACTAGACGCTTCACCTGCTGCCCTCTGCACCGCCCGAAGTGGTCAAGGCGGCATACAAGGCGCTGGCCGTGCTGAATCACCCGGACAAGGGCGGCGAAACCGAAGTGATGCAGCGGATCAACGACGCTTACCGGCGACTGGCGGCATGAACAACTTTGCCGCGCTTGGTCAGTGGGCGGCAAACCGAGGCGGGGTGCTCGAAGATTTCTCCCGGCAGTATCCCGCTTCAACTAAATGTAGGAGATGAAAAAGAGATGGAACAAACGACTATCGCAACACTGTCCGCACGGATCGGCGAGGCCGAGCGCGAGTTGCACGAACTTCAAACCGAGCAGGCCGCGCAACCGGCACGGATTCAACAGGCGGCATTCATCGGCGACGTTGATGCCCAGATTCACGGTGAGCGGCGCCTTGCCGAACTTCCCATGTGGATTCGCGCCCGGGCGATGAATGTCGAACGATTGCACGTCGAGCGGTATGAGCTGATGATCGAAGAGTCCCGCGCCGAAGAGGAAGAGTTGTTGCCCGACCTTGAACCCGCCGAAGCGCTCGTCGTCAAAGCTACACAAGAGCGCACCCGCGTGCGGGGGCTGTACCACGATGCGCACGCCCGAACTAAAGATTTGGAATTAGACAGACGAGAGCACGAGCGGCGGCTTCAGGCGCTTGGCGGCGAGTCAACGACGCGGGCACAACATCTAGCGCCCGCTGCATAATTTATAGGCGGTCTGATTTTGCCTCACACGATGTGGTCGCGGCCACAAGATATTGAACACGGCGCTGCTGCAAAAGTGAGTATGCAGCCGTTCTGCATAAAGCGCGTCCGAGAATGAGCATTGTGTTTTTTATCGTCTATGAAATGAAACCACCCGCAAGTGTCAGTGGCTCGCGGGTGGCGCAGTAACTGACATGGGAAACTTCTATACTTCTTCACTCTTGTCGGCTTTGCGTCGCTTGCGCACCTTCGCCACCACACCCGCTAAGCCGGTGCCGAGTAGCAGCATCGTTGTCGGTTCAGGCACGGTGGTTATCGTCCCACTGAATGTGTTCGTAAGATTAAAGCCGCCCGGTATAAACGTTAGCGTCCCGGGGCCCGACAGAGTGCCCGTCGCGCCGGCGAATAAACCGGTGCCGCCCGTGATGCTGAATGTAAAAAAGTTAGTGGCGACGCCGCCCACTGGTGGCAGAGCTATCGTCCCGCTGATTGTGCCGAAGAGGGTGTTCGCGTTAGCGAAGTCGAACGAAAAGAGCCCGTTCGAGACATTCCCAGTGGCCGAGTTAACGCAGTAACTCCCCGTCGAGGCGAACGCCCCTAGATTGGAAGTGCCGGTGCCCGGGTTGAGAGTGACAAACAGGTTCGGCGGTGCTGCCCCACATCGTCCGACGTCCGCAGCGGCGGGCGGGTTATTGAAGGTCTGGAGGGTGCCGGTAAAAGCTATGGTGTCGGCCCGTGTGACAGCCGCGTGGCCCAGACACAGTACGACAAAGGTTAGCGCCGTGAGTCCAATTCTACTTAGCTGAAGCATCTGATTTTATCCTTAACTGAAGGCTAAGGCTGCATCCGCACAGAGCAGCACATGAAAGCGTGGGCGGGTTGGTCTGAAGGGCAAGTGCAAAGCTCTGAAGGCCAGCCGGTGAACTGAAGCGAGGGCGCGACTCTATGCTTGCGCGCGTGCAGTGTCAATGAATATTGAGTGGGGCTGCTAATGACCAATCCGTCCAAAATGAAGGCCGTTGCAACCTAATGCAAGTCGTAGAGGAAAAGTTATCGCCGAAGCAGGAGCGGGCACTCGTCGCGCTCTTAGACTGTGGCGAGATCAAGAAAGCCTCGGAGACGGCAGGCATCAACGAGGCTACGCTGTGGCGCTGGCTCCAAAGCCCGGAGTTTCAATCGCGCTACCGAGCCGCGCGTCGTCAATTGGTCGAGACGGCCATCGCACAACTTCAAAGTGATTGCACCATCGCGGCGAGAGTGTTGCGCGAAGTGGCCGAAGACAAAGCGGCGCCGGCGTCGTCTCGCGTGGCGGCGGCCAGAGCGATTATTGAGCAGTCAGTCAGCGCCGTACAGCTCACCGACCTGCAAGAGCGCCTAGAGGAAGTGGAGCGCCTTCTGCAAGAGCAGGAAGCGAAGAGGCGCCGGGCGTGAACCTCGCCGCGCGGGTGAGCCGCGTCCACGAGCGGGCGCTGATTATCGCCGGCGGGGATGAAGTCCCGACGCTCTCTCCCGTCACGCTCGCCGCGCACGCCGGCTTCACCTTAGACGCTTGGCAACGCGATGTGCTTCTCTCCGACGCTCACCAGATCATCCTGCTCGTCAGTAGGCAAGGAGGGAAAAGCACTTGCTCGAGTATTCGGGCACTACACCGCGCACTCTACACGCCCGCATCGCTCGTCCTACTTCTTGCACCAAGTTATCGCCAGTCAAAAGAATTGTTCCGCAAAGTGAAAGACGCCTTGAACGCGCTTCCCTTCCCGGCGCCGCTGGCTTCGGAGTCAGCACTGGAATTGGAGTTCACGAACCTCTCGCGCGTCGTCGCGCTGCCGGGCAAGGAAGCAACCATCAGGGGCTTTTCGGGCGTGTCACTTTTGATCGTTGATGAAGCATCAAGAGTGCCCGACGAGTTGTATCAGGCCGTGAGGCCGATGCTCGCTGTATCGGGCGGCGACATCATTCTGCTTTCGACGCCGTTCGGCAAACGCGGATTCTTTCATCACGAATGGAGTGAGGGCGGCGCAGACTGGCACCGCACGAAAGTTACCGCCGAGGATTGTCCGCGCATCCCTAGGAACTGGTTAGAACAGGAACGGCAATCAATCGGCGATTGGTGGTATAGGCAAGAATACCTCTGTGAGTTCGTCGAGAGCGTTGATTCCGTGTTCCGCTACGAAGACATTCAGCGCGCCCTCGACCCGAAAGTCACGCCCTTATTCGGAGCACACACTTTATGAATTACTACAACGACGAACCGCTCTTTCACCCGGCGCCGCGCTACACCGTCGGCCTCGATCTGGGCCAGACCAAAGACTACACCGCGCTCGTCATCCTTGAGCGTCACGGCGACGCAGAGCAGGCCGTCTTCCACGCCCGCCACTTAGAGCGCTTTCCGCTCGGCACGCCCTACCCGGCGATTGTCGCCGCCGTCGCCGGGATGCTCAAGAGAGCGCCGCTCTCAAGCGGCACGCCGAGACTTGCGGTAGACGAAACGGGCGTCGGCGCGCCGGTCGTTGACCTCTTCAGGCAGGCGAGACTTAATGCCGTGCTTCACCCGATCCATATCACGGGCGGCGCAACGGTTAACTACGACAGAGGCGTTGAGTATGTGCCGAAGCGCGACTTGGTGTCAGTCGTGCAGGTGGCTTTGCAGACTGACAAATTGAAGATCGCGGAGGCGCTACCGGAAGCGGGCACTTTGGTGCGGGAGTTACAAGATTTTCAGGTGAAGATCACGGAGGCGGCAAACGACACTTACGGCGCGTGGCGCGAAGGTGCGCACGACGATTTAGTGCTGGCCGTGGCGCTCGCTTTGTACGTCGGGAAGAAGCGGGGCGAGGTGGTAGAGACTCCTTCGTGGAGCTACCAATCCGGGTGGTAGGACATCAGACGCGGCCTCACAGAAATGTGAGAAGAGGCGGCGACCGCTGTGTGATGTGGTCGCCGCTTTCCCTTTCTTCCTCATAGCTTCTTCACGTAGGCATCAAGGTCTTCTCTCTTCACTCTCCAGCCTCTGCCGATGATCCGCGCCTTCAACTTCTTCTCTTCGATGGCTTGTCTGAGGTGGTTGCGCGAGAGTCCTGAAAGCTGAGAGGCTTCCATGAGGGAGAGCGTCAACTTCTCAAAGACGGGCACGGCGGCGGGCGCTATATCCGGCCTCGCCTCTAACGCCGCCGCCACACTCTCTTTGACGATGGCCGCAACCATCTGCCGCGCGTCGCCTAATTCGGGTATCCCGCCAAACCTCGCCAGAGCGTGGGCGGGATTGGCGAGGTTCTCTTTTCCGGGTGGTTCGACGGCAGGGCGTTTGGGGAACAGTTTGCCATTGAGCTCCGACTTGAACGAACGCAACTCCTCTTCGTCGTACTCCACCGTCGGGCGGGTCTTGCCCTTCACGTATGTAGCGCTGATTTTGCCCTGCTGAGTGTAACGCTCGAGCGCGCGGACGCTACAGCCGAGTAAGTCGGCGGCCTGCTCTTTGTTCATGGGCCGCGCTTTCTATCATAAGTCGCCAAACTCGCCAAGCGCTGGCGGCATTGTCGGGAAAGGTATATGTCGGCTTTCGCGTGTGAAGCAGGACGCCAAAAAGACGCGCCATTTTGCCCTGTGCTGAAACGGGTATGTGCCGGATGGACTGAGGGCGGAAACGAGCGTACAGGGGCGGTGTGCAAGCGTGGCGGGCATCCAGCGCGGTAGTTTTCAGTATCACGCCCATGCGCTCGGTGGCTTCAATTTTCCGCCATTGGCGGAAAACCCTGAAGACGAATCACGCCCATGCGCGCACGGCTTCCACGAAAGCAAAAGAGGCCAGCCGTATGCGACCGGCCCGCCTCTTCGGACAAGAGAATGAGATGGACTCCTTGTCTCTTTTATTGCCGCTACTAAACTCTTAAAACGGCTCATATTCCACCATAGTTGAAGCTGGTAAGAATATAGGAAGGGCGCCCTCATTCGTGCTCTTGATGATGAACCCCGCCAGCGGTCGCGAGCAGTGCCGTGGCCGCCTGCGGGTAGGCGGGTAGTACCGCACTACTGCCCGCCGCTCAACATTATACTCCCGTGACTTTGCCTCTACGAAAGCGAAAGAGGCGAGCCCGCAAGCCAGCCTCTTCGACTCTATAGATCGATCTACAAACCTCACGCCGGCGTGAGGATTCACCCGCGCTTACTCTTCCGTATTCAAAACGCGAATGGTGGCCGTAACCACGCCCCACACTTCAAACTCGTCATCCGGCTCTACCTCATATGGCGTGTAAGCCGGATTCTCGGAGTATAGCCACGCGCTGCCGTCTTCAATGCGCAGCCGCTTAACGCACAGCTCGCCGTATATAGAAGCGATCACGATATGGCCGCTTCTGTGCTTAATGGAGCGATCAACAACCAAAATGTCATTTGGATTGATGCCGGCGCCGGTCATTGAATCGCCCGACACGCGCACATAGAAAGTTGATGCCGGATGCTTGACGAGATAACGGTTAAGATCAAGGCGCTCCTCTGCCTCCGGCTCAAACCCTTTGCCCTTCGTGCGTGCTTTATTTTTGCCGCCATTCAAGACAGTGAATTTGTGAGACATTAGCGTGCCTCCCTTCTCTGCATCACCGCAATGGTGAGCGTCAACTCTTCCAATTCGCGCGCCGCCGTGTGAAGGGCGCGCATGATGGCGTCTGCGGTGTCGAAGTCCAGTAGACGGCCTTCCGTCGTCTGTACGGCACGTGTGACAGTGCGGACACGCTCGCGCACACGCTCTAACTTGTGGGCGGGCGTCTGCGGTGCTGTGGTAGTATCTTTCTGCATAAGTGTATTTCCTTTCATTCCTCCGAATGTGAAGGGTGGGGGCTTACCGGAGCGGGCACTTCGGTAAGCCCTTTTTTGTTAATGGCCGCGTCTTGCAGCCATGTAGACGTGAACCTGAAGCGCGGCGGCGGAGTGTTTGCACGGCACTCTCGACGGGCAGCTGCAATCAACGATCTTCTCGCCGCTCACGCGGTAGCAGAGCACCGTGTAGGTGTTGCCTTTGGAGCCTGTCACTTCATACTCGCCAAACTCGACCATGCGGACTTTCGGGTGAAGCGCGCGGGCGTTCTCGATGGCCTTCGTGAGTTGCTGTTTCGATTTCAGGATAAACATTTCGTTTCCTCTCTTCATGTGATGTCCGACGAGAAAGATATTAGCAAGCTTGCTAATATAAGTCAATAGGTATTTACCTAGCGTGCTAATTATTCTTGAATTATTTTTAGCAGGCGTGCTATCTTGGGTGCATGGGTGCGAAAGAACCGACTATGCTGACCGTCCGCGAAGCCTCTGAGAAGACCGGCGCGGCTATTCCAACAGTCAACCTTTGGTGCCGATCCGGGCGCTTGCCGGGGGCGCGTCAAGAGAGCACGCCATACGGTGACTACTGGCTTATTCCTGAAAGCGCGCTTGAAGGCATTGTTGTGCGAGGGCGCGGGCGACCGCCCAAAGCCAAGCCCGCACAATCGAATGGTAAGAAGAGGGGTAAGAAGTGACGAACCCGGAAGATCTCTTAATCATCTCCACAGCGAAGGTCGGCAACGATCGGTATGTCTGGATTGCGGGTACTTACACCGCTTTCTCAAGCGAACGCGGTCCCGAGCACTATGGTTACGTAGACGGCCTTGGGAAAGCTTTAGGCGAGTGCGCGAGAGCCAAAGACTTGCTTGACCCATCCCGGCAAATGAAGTGTGCTAGCAACGGGCGCGGTAATGGCATGCGGATGAATGTCCCGGCGGGGTTCGCCCGCGAATGGCATCGGCGGCTGTCGGAGAAGAAGCGGGAGGAGAAACCATCCCATGCAACCGACAGCGCACGGTTAGAGTTTGTCTATCGCAGTTATTACAGCTTCGGCGACCGCACAACAGAATCTATACCGCATCAGGTCATAAAGAAGACCCCTAAGAAGATCGTCATTCACCATCGCGCGTATAGACCCGGCCACGTCTGGAAAGATAAGCGAACACTTCATCTGAGCCGAGAGGAGCTAGAGACACAGGGGCGTGTGTGGCATGGTGGCGACGAGTTCACCCTGACACCAAAAGAAGGGAAAGACCTCGCCGGTCAGCACAACGATTGGTTGCACGACAAATCTGCCGCGTTAGGCCTCACGTGGCCTTGTAGTCGCCGCGAGATAACCAAAGCGTTTCGCGTAAAGGTCAAAGAAGTTCATCCTGATAAGGGCGGTACGAATGTAGAATTTATTGAACTTCGGAAGGTCTATGAGCAACTGATAAAGATCGCGCAGTAGAAAGATAAGAAGTGAATAAGCGCCAGCACAAATTGTAGATCGATCTATAATTTTGAAGGCGGATGCGGAGAGGCTTTCGGGCAGGTGCGAAAACACGCGCATGGTCGAGCTTTCGCACCTCGCCGCACCCTGTTTACCTATTCACCCACTGAGCCGCGAAAAAGGTGCGAATGCGCGCCCGTTTCGCACCTTACAGACGATGGCGACGGATGAATAAACGAGAAGTTGCAGACGAGCTGGAGTGCTCCACGCGACAGGTCGAGAAGTACGTCGGCTTAGGGCGTCTGCATGTGATCGAGTACGTGCGCGGCAAGACCGGCAGAGAAGGCGTATATGACTCCGCAGAAGTGGCGCACTTGAAAGACGAACTGGAGCGCGTGCGGCAGGAAGTCATAGGCCACACGGCGCAGACCGCACTCGCCGCACCGAAGCAAGGCGGCGCTTTAGTCGAACAGTTGACGGCGAGTCTCGACAGGCAGCACAACGACGCGGAGCGCATCATTGCGGCCATCACTTCTTTGAGGGAAGCGCCCGCGCAACTAAACGGTGAAGCCTCGCCGGGCGTGGGCATCACGGACAAGTTGACGCTATCTCTCATGGAAGCCTCGCAGCTTTCGGGACTCTCGCGCGGGCACCTGAGAGAAGCGATTGAAGACAAGAAACTGAAGGCGCGGATCATCGGCAGAGGTTGGCGCATGACGCGCGCGGCGCTGGATGCTTACGTGGCGAAGAATCTATGAAGGTGAAGCCAATCGAAAGTGTCCCATACGCTAAGTGGCCTAAAGACTCCTTCAAGATCGAAAGCGACTTCGGTGAAATAGAAGGCTCTTATGATCTCAGCTTGACGTATGTCGAAATCGCTAAACTCTTGAAAGAAATCTTTGCAGACAAGCGCGTCCAAGAAGTTTCTGGAGGCAGCCCAGTTCCGCAACGTCTACACAGAAGAGCGGTGGAGCTGCTAGGCGACCAATTCAGGCAAAAGATGCGGGAAGCGCTTTTTGAGTTGACCTTTGAGGTTTTTTATCAAGTTATCTCAGAATTGACCGACGGCGGGCCAGCAACAAAGACGCGGGATTCTATCTTGCATGCGGCAGATGACCTGAAAAAAAGAAGATTAAATTCCCGAGGGCCAGGACGCCAACAAGGTTTCACCCTCGATGACCTTTCGGCAGTAATCAAAAAAAAAGGTGCAGGGTTAACACTCACAACGGCTGCTAAACTACTAAATGTTAACCCTCGCACTCTTAGCTGGACTTTATCCATTTCTGATCTTTGAAAAGAAAACGAGAGGCAGCGTAAGCTGGTGACCACTTCGCCAAAAGTAGGTTACCCATGCTGACACTGCCTCTCGAACTTGCGAACTTGATTGCAGCGTTCGCGCCATTGTTTTCCAAGCCCGTCTTCCGCCACGCACAAGTCTTGCTCGTCGGCGCACTGCTCTCGCCCGGCAAGCGGACTGTGACCTCCGCACTGCGCGTCTGCGGGTTGAGCGATGAGGTGCATTTCCAGAACTATCATCGCGTCTTGAGCCGTGCCCGATGGTCGAGCATGGCCGCCAGTCGCATCCTGCTTGGCTTGTTGGTCAGAGCCTTCGCTCCATCGGGCGTGCTGGTGATGGGACTCGACGATACCATCGAGCGACGACGCGGTGACCGGATCACAGCCCTTGGCATTTACCGAGACCCGGTGCGCTCCTCGCACTCGCACTTTGTTAAAGCCAGTGGATTGCGTTGGCTGTCCTTGATGTTGCTGGTTGAGATTCCGTGGGCCGGGCGCTGCTGGGCCTTGCCTTTCCTGACTGCGCTGTGCCCGTCCGAGCGCTATTACGAGGAGCGCGGGCGCGCACATCGCAAGCTGACGGAGCGTGCCCGACAGATGTTGCTGATGGTCAAGCGGTGGTTGCCGGAGCGCGAGTTGGTCGTCACGGCAGACAGCAGTTTCGCTGCGCTGGAACTGCTGTCGGCGGTGCGTGAGCAAGTGACGGTCGTGAGCCGCTTGCGTCTGGATGCCGCGCTCTATGAGCCGGCACCGGAGAGAAAGCGTGGGGTCATGGGGCGACCGCGCAAGAAAGGGCGGAGACTTCCGACCCTCAAGCAAGTAGCCGCCGCTGAGAGCACCGTATGGCACGCTCTGAGCGTTGAAGGTTGGTATGGTGAAGGGGCGCGAGCCGTCGAAGTGGTGTCGGGGACATGCGTCTGGTATCACACGGGGCGGCCTGCTGTCCCGATCCGCTGGGTGCTGGTGCGTGACTCGGCGGGTAAGTTCTCGACCCAAGCCCTGCTCTCGACGAAACTGGAGGCGGAACCGCAACAGATACTTGAATGGTTCGTGCTGCGGTGGGCGGTGGAAGTGACCTTCGAGGAGGTGCGCGCGCATCTGGGAGTTGAGACGCAGAGGCAATGGACGGAGAAAGCGATTGCGCGCACGACGCCCTGTTTGTTGGGCTTGTATTCGTTGACGGCGTTGTTGGCGGCCAGCCTGCTCAAGCAACAAGAACTCCCCATCCGGCGCGCTGCCTGGTATGCCAAACAGAGTGCGACCTTCTCGGACACCATCGCACTGGTCCGCCGTCATTTGTGGAGTCACCATCATTTTCAGATGTCGCGGATCAGCAACGACATGATAAAAGTCCCGCGCTCATTAGTGGAGCGCCTGACAGAGATGCTCTGCTACGCAGCGTAAATGGATAAAGTCCAGCTTAGCAGAAAGTACAAAAAGCAACTTGGTGTTTCTACATGGGGTGAGGCAAAAGAAAAATGCCTACGGGGTGGCAATAATATTTGATATTTACACCATCTTGCGGCGGATTTTTTAAAGCCTATAATGAGTTTCAGTTATTTGTAGAATTAAGCAGAACGAGCGCCTCACCTGAACTTCGCGGGACCGGTGGACGCTCGTTAACTGATAACCGCTTTGTTCGGCGGCAGCCGCTTTTTGAGTGCGGCGTTCCTGCATTCTAAAGCCCGCCCCCGAACAAAAGCAACCCACAATTTACGAGGTGAGCCGATGACTTCCAATGTTTCGGTTTCCGGCGACTTCTACACAATCGCCGAATTAGCAACCGAGTGGCGCGTCACTCAGCAGCATCTTTACGCGCTCATTCGTCGCGGAAGCTTGCCCGCGCACAAGATCGGCGAGCGCATCATCGTGCGCCGGACTACCGCCCAAAGATTTCTCGAGAGCAACGCGACTGCGAGTGCAGTTGCATGACAAAAACAAAGCCCGCCGGGAGCACAACTTCCCAAGCGGGCTAAACCTGTTTTTAGGCTTAAAGGACGAACAGGTAATGAAAATATACACAGAATCCAACCGCAACGGAAGCCCAAATTTCAATTCACGCCCGCCCCTCGCGCGCGTCACGACCTCGCGCCGGTGCCCGGAATGTAGTCATGCAAGCGGCTGCATGGTCGCCAATGACCGGACACTTTGTTTAAGGAAGCCGAGCGCCAAACCCGTGCGCGGCGGACTCGGCGGCTGGTGGCACTACAAATTCACCAACTCGCCGCCTCCAAAGCTGGCACCTCCGAAACCAACGCCTTTGCCCGTAGAGCGGGCGAGCGTGGATCACATTGATGGCGCGCTAACGACGCTACTCCGAAAGCACCTCGCCTTGAACGAACGGCACACGGCGGCGCTACGGGCGCGCGGGCTTTCCGAAGGCGAGATTGAGCGCAACGCCTACGCTTCGGCACCCACGCCCGATGATGGCGACCGCATCGCGCGCGAGCTTTCGGACTTCGGACTCGACGGCGTTCCCGGCTTCTACAAACAGGGCGGCGAGTGGCACATGCGCAACTACGGCGCGGGCTTCTTTGTCCCCGTACGTGACGAGCGTTCGCGCATCGCCGGGCTCCAGCTAAGACGTGACGAAGGCGAGCCGCGCTACATCTGGTTTTCGTCAAACGGGTATCCGTGCGGAACATCGAGCGGCGCGCCCATCCACTACGCCCGCCCACATCTGTTATGCGGCGCGAGCGAGGTACTTTTAACGGAAGGGGCGCTCAAAGCCGATGTCGTTTCATATTTCATGGATGCGCCGGTGATCGCCGCCGCCGGCGTGCATAACTTCGGGCAAGACTTTGCCGCCACCCTTCGAGAGAAGTTCCCAAACCTCCGCACAACTTTCATCGCCTTCGATAGTGACTTCAGAGTGAAGCCACAAGTAAGAGCAGCACTCGAAAAGTTAATGCGTGAGCTTTCCGGTGCCGGCTTCAAGGTGCGCGTCCGCACGTGGCCGCCGGAATACAAGGGAATTGACGACTACCTTCTTGCGTTCTCTCAATCCAACGTCAAGGGGGTGGCAGCGTGAGCAAACCACTTTTTATTGACCATAACGAGCGCGAGTACGAACGCCAGCAAGATGCGGACGAGCGCCGACGTTATTTCAGAGTTGTGCGCGACCACATGGCGGGCGGTGAAGAGGCCGCCGAGAATGAAGCCGTCACACTCGCTCAAGACTTCGCCGACGCGACGGACGGCGCGAGCCTTTGCATCACGTACCTGAATATGCCGCCACACCTCCGGTGCTTCGTTGATGCCGTGATCGGCGCGAGCGGCGGCAGCAACGAGTTTGTCGAAATACCGGACGAGGTTTTAGCCAAGCGGTTAGGTCGGTCAATTAAAAGCGTCCAGAGATACCGCGACGAGTTTCGGGCATGGAACGAACACGGCGCGATTATCGAGATCAAAGATAACTGGCGGCATCCTGAGACGCACGAATCGCACGCCCACGCTTACCGCTGCCACGTCACACAACTTGCGGTTGAGACTGTTCTCGACGCGCGCCTTTCGCCCGAGTGGGATCGCAACCGTCGGAAGGCACTGGAAGAGGCCGGGCAGACCGTCGCCGAGGGCGCTCCGTGCTTCCCGCCGCGCAAATTGAAGAAGCGACGGAAGGCGAGTGACGGTGAAGTGATGCGGCGCAACCTTCAGCAGGCGGCGCAACTGGTCGACCAAGCGACCAGATTGCGCGGGATGGTCCGCAACCCTGACTTTGAAGAGGTGTGGCAACTCCGACAGGAACTTGCCGAGAAGCTCAAGGCACTTGATGAAGCGTTCGGTTTCGAGACAGCGGATGTCCATGTAAAGAACAAAGAAGATTACATGGACAACGAAGCGCCCTCCCCTTCTTCTGAACCTTCCGCCGAACCCTCCCGCATGGAAGTGGAAACGCAGGTGGAAACAGGGCAGGTGGACAAAGTGTCCACCTGGAACGACTCAACAGAATCAACGACTTACGGGAATGCTAATTTTTCGCCGCCTGAGTTTCCACCCGGCACTGATGCCGACGAAGCGGCCTTGTACATGCGCGAGGTGCGCAAATTCTTAGCCGAAAAGCAGGCGAGCGGGAGGACCGAGGCGGAAGCCTTTTTTGAAGCCCAAAACGAGATCGGCGAGTTTGAAGACTGGCAGAAGTGGCGCGTGAAAGTGTGGGATTCAACCTTTGACCGGCTGAAAGGGGGTGGTCGTGATGCCACAGCCGCCACCTAACCACACAGTGAACGCATGGCGCGCACTCGTCCGTCACGCCGTGATGAGTGAAGAGGTCGAGAGCGGCAGACGGAAGCCCAAATTGGTTCCGCACATGCGCCTCCCCGTGCAGATACCCGTCGTCTCTGAGGCTTCGCGCGCCCAGTACGAGTACGAATTGACGGAGCGCGCCGGGTCATACATGGACGCTGGCCTTGCCCAAACCGAAGCGGACGCCCGCGCACTGGAAGATTTCGGTTGCGTCGAGTTTTGGGATTACTTGCAGAGCACCGGCGGGCTGGGTGGCCCTGAGAATGATGAAGTCATAGAAATGGGAAAGGCGGCATGAGACACAGGCCGGTTGACCCGCGCGCCGTCAGGCTGTGGGATGCGTTTCAGGGACGCGGCGCGGTGCGGTGCCGCCGCTGTGGTGGGCGCGTGCCGCTCGTCCTGTGCGACTGGCGTGAGGGTTGGAAGGATTGCATGACTCGGGTGTGCCCGAATTGCGGATTCAAGGCGGAAGGTAACTTGCTGTGCGACGCGCACAGAAGGAAAGTCGCATGAAGAACGAAGGCAGGCCACGCACAAGTGACGCCGCTTTGGTCGAGTCGCCAAAGCTGGCTTTCGAGCAGAACGCTTTCTATGAAAAGGTGCTTGACCTTCGCCGCACCAACCCGAAAGCGTTTGAAGGACTCGCGCCCGCCACAAAGGCATCGCTTCACGCCTACGAGACGGCGAAGCGCGAGGCCGCACGATTACAGGCGATCCGCAACTCGCCGGCGGCATGAACAACTTTGCCGCGCGAGTCAGAGGGCGGCAAACCGAGGCGGGGTGCTCGAAGATTCTCCCGGCAGTGCCCCGCTTCAAAACTAAAGGTAGGAGATGAAAAAGAGATGAACGAAACGAACTCAAAATCAAGCGATGAACTTCGCAGTCAGGCGGCGCTGGCGCAACTGGAAGTTTCTGAATTGGAGCGGGAGCACGGGGAGGCGCAGGCGTCCCTGAGCGACGCTGAAACAGTATTCAACCCGGCGCTCGCCGTCGAGTTGCGAAAGCGTTTAGGCGAACTCCCTTTGTACTTGAACGCGGCGCGCCTCAAGCACGCCAGCCTTCGCGTCGAGATGTTTGACGCCGAAGCCGCCGAGCACAAGGCGCGACTCCCTGAGCTGCACGAAGCGATGTTGGAAGAACAGACGCGCTACGACGCTGCGCGTGCCGTTTATCAAACGGCGGTCGCGGGGTGGCAGGGCGCACACGCCGACTCGAAGGTTTCCAGCATTGACGCAAACGAAGCGCGTGCGCTCGTGAGGCGACTTCAAGCCGAGGCGCAGGCGATGCAGGGCGTCGCGCAACGCCGCGCGCACGCGGCTTGATGCGATGGGAAGCGCGCCGTTCGCGTGAAGGGACGCGTCTGATTAGGGTCATTATGGGTTGTTGAAATCCTACTGCTCCAAAGCTAGAGGGCGCACCACCGCTTGCGCACGGTGCCAGCTTTGGAACAGTCGCACGATGCGAAAAAGGTGCATAGATCGTGCATAAATGGGAATTGAAATGATGAGAGCTTTTGCATGACTTTGCGAGACATTCCGAAACCGAAATTCCCGCCCAAAGCCGAGAAGGTACTGACAGCCCTTCTGCATCACGGCGCCGTGAGATCGGCGGCGAAAGAAGCGGGCGTCTCCGAAGCCACCGTCTTCCGGTATCTCCAAGACTCGGAGTTTCAGCGCCGGTATCGTGCGGCGCGTGCCGCGGTGGTGGATGCCGCCATCGCACTCATGCAGCGGTTGTGCTCGAACGCCGTCTCAACACTCGGCACCGTGATGCAAGACACAGGCGCGCCAGCGAGCGCGCGCGTCTCGGCGGCAAAGACGATCCTTGAACAGAGCACCGGCGCAATCGAATTGATGGACTTGCAAGAGCGCGTCGAGATGTTGGAAAAGATGTTGCCGGCACCGGAAGGGAAAAGATCATGGCGTTAAAAGAGCGCGTCAACAAACTACACGGCGAACTGGCGGCATGGGACGCGGAACTCGACCTTGTGATTGAACGCGAGATCGAGCGGCTCGGCGTCGAAGAGGCGCAGAAGGTGATTGACGAATTTATGAGGGAGTACGAAGCCAATGAGATTAGAGACACGACTACAGAGACTTGAGACGCACGCCCGCCTTAACGACGCGCCGCGATGCACTCACGTCATCAGCATCACTAACGAGGGCGAGCCGGTGCCGCCTTCACGTTGCGATTGCGCCGGCGAGCACATAAACGTCGTCGTCTGTCGGCGCCCGATGGAATCACGAAGCCATGAACTTGCAGAATAGAATTGACAGGTTGGAGCGCGCCGCCGCTCCGACTTTCGACTTGACGCGCCTCACCAATGCCGAGTTGCTGGCTTTGGAGGCGTGCTTCAGTAAGGCAGAGGCGGAAGGCTGTCCTTTAGATCAATACTTCACGCCGGAGCTGGAAGCGGCGCTCGAAAGGGCGGCGCTCGGTCGGGCTTCCCAAAGCCAGCACTTCACCGCCGGCGTCCCTCACTCCCAAAGCCAGCTTTCCAGCTTTCGACTTTCGCCAAGACTCCCATTCTCGGACGCATGAAATTGCCCCGTGCTGAAACGGGTATGCTGCGGGATGGGTGCGGGGCGGAAACGAGCGTAGCGGGGCGATGTGCAAGCGTGGCGGGCATCCCACAACACAAAACAGGCGGGCTAGAAGCCCCGCCCCTTAACCCTCTCCCCAAAGTTAAGGAAGCCTTCTGCCCGCCCGCTCTGCCCCGCACAGTAGACGCCAAAAACGGCGCGCTCCACGGAGGGCGAAGAGGACAGCCCGGTGTGAGACTCGCCTCTATTCGTTATTAACCGTTGAATGTGAATCCCCCCGCGCGATGGAGCATCATCGGCACTCTCGCGTGCGGCAAGAGAGCAGACAAAAGCCGGCGGCAATCACTGTCTCTCACAACGAATGATTACCGCCGGCCACCTCGCAGAAGGATTCACACCTGGTAGATACGTTCTCGACGGCGCAAACGGATTGCCCGCGGACATAAGAAGGCCGCCGGAGCCTCGCTTCTCCAGCGGCCTTGTTGCTTACTAAATTCCTTGTGGGGGAATGTAGCGAGCGGGCAGACGATACAGCCGGCGCTTACCTGTCGTCAATCACCCGCGCGCCCTCCTTCGCACTCACAACGTAAGCATCAAGCGCGAAGCCGAAAGCTTCTATGTTGTTGTACGCGGCGGTCGCAACTGAGAGTGCCAGGTCTTCGCGCTCGCTCCGGTCGGGTTCGGCGGCGATACCTTCGATCAGTTCGATGAGCGCCGGCGCTACCGTGTCCGCGTCGTGGTGGTAGAGGCTGTGCGGGCACACCAGCCCGGCGAGGTGTGCGGCGCGTTCGCGCGTCAGTCGCGCAGGGCTTCGCGGTCTTCTCTGTGGCATCAGTTCGCCACCTCCGTTCCGCTGATGGTGTCCGGCCACTCGTCGGCTTGGGTGCTCGCCGGGACGCGCACGCGTGCTTCATTCTCGCGCAGCGTCTTGTTGATGGCACTTATAACTTCGTTGCCGTCTTCACCGGCGAGCGCGCGGATCGCCATGAAAAGCGGCTGCATGATCGTCGCGTCCGTGTGCTCGTATTGCGCCATGATGAGCGGCCACGCGACGCGCAGCACTTCCGGCGTGTGAAGGTTGACTTCGCCCGCCAACTCGAAAACAACGTCCGTGATGTAGTCGCAGACCTCTGCCGGCGTCTCTTCGTGCTCAAGAATGGCGGCGAGGTATTCGCCGTCGCGCCGGTTGTCGATTTCGCGTCTCATTAGCGAATCCTTTCCGCAACCATCAGTTGCATCTTGAGCGTGTCCATCTCGCGCAAAACGCCCACAAGAGCGCGCGCAATGTCGTCGGACGATTGGTAGTCGAGCGGCCCCTCTTCGGCTGTCCTCAGCGCCGCGTGGACGCGCGTGCGGGCCTGCTCCAGTCGCTGTGCCGGCGTCTTTGTGGTAGAATTATTCTGCATGGCATTTACCTTTCTGTGAAGGGTTGATGTTGGAGGGCTAGGCGAGCGGTGCAAGCGCTTTCCTAGCCCTTTTTCGTTTAATGACCGCGCCGTGCAGCCATGTAGATGTGCAAGGCAAGAGCCGCCGCCGAGTGCTTACAAGGGACTCTCGACGGGCAGTTGCAATCCACAATCTTCTCGCCGCCCGCGCGGTAGCACAGCACCGTGTAGGTGTTTCCCTTGCTGCCGCTTACCTCATACTCGCCGAATTCGATCATGCGGACCTTCGGGTGAAGGATGCGCGCGTTCTCGATTGCCTTCATGATCTGCTCTTTGTTTCTCAGGATGAACATTTGTCTGGTTGCCTTTCGTGTCTGATGTATCCGACGAGAAAGATATTAGCAAGCTTGCTAATATAAGTCAATAGGTATTTACCTAGCGTGCTAATTATTCTTGAATTATTTTTAGCAGGCGTGCTATCTTGGGTGCATGGGTGCGAAAGAACCGAC
>MWVY01000126.1_pt1 | contig 18104 bp, 29 predicted proteins | sample 1047251 | NCBI WGS metagenome assembly MWVY01 (sample SAMN06349983, study PRJNA376086) | soil metagenome | isolation source: MS7-5 sample Antarctic (ecotone) soil | place: Antarctica | collected 2015-01-13
CAATCGATCATGGAGCCCAAGACCTTCCCGGAGTCCGGGTTTCGCTTCGGCTTGACCTGGCAGATCATCTCGAAACCCTCGAGGTCGGAGGCTGTGAGCTCCGGAATGGAATCATCCTCGAAGTACTCCGCGCCTTTGACCACCTTGGTAAGCATTCCAAGCTTGGAGTTCTCCTTGTTCTCCCACTCACCGGACTTGTCCTTCTCGGCATTCTTGTACTTGAAGGATTCGAAGAACTTCTCGCCCTTGTCACGGCCGTCCTCGGAGTCGTCCACCACTTCAACCGTGCACTTGAACTGCGGGTCGAGCACGAACGTGGCGGAGTCGCTCTTGCGGGTAACGGTGAAGGGCTCGGTTTTCTCCTCAACGTCCGAAAGCCGGACGTGGGCCCGAAGGATGTCCAGGACCGGGGCTCCGCCCGTCCCGTCGTCTTTGCTGCGCGGTAAAGGCATGTATCTCGCCTTCCTTTCGCTAGTGTGGCACGTATGTGCCGAAAGCAACTGTCACAAGGCGTATTGCGCCCTAGAACTGGGCGCTAGTGATATGATGATGAGTTGAGGGCAACCACCCTGCCTTCCTATATCAGAGCCTCCGATCTCCTCCGCTAAAAGGTTTCGGGGGCTCTACCTTTATTCGACACCTGAGAGTATACACGTTGGGGTAGATAAAGTCTATCAGGTTGTGTATGATATTAGAATGAACTATAGGGCGGCGGATACCGATAAAGGAGAACTATGGCTATAGGGGACCACATCCGTGATTTGAGGTGGGATGCCCACCTCAAGCAGGTTGAGCTTGCCCGGCGGGCCGGGATAGCGCAAAACACGTTGTCGCAGATAGAGCTCGGAAATACAGTGCCGTCGGTGCCTACGCTAGAGAAGCTTGCCAGGGCGCTGGGCGTGCCCGCCGACGAATTGCTTAAGGAGCCCGTCCCTTTAGCTGGCGCCTCGGAGACGGGGCGCCAACTAGAGCGCTCCAGCGAGTTTAAGGAGGTCGTGACTGCGCCCGAGGTGCTGCTAGAGGGATTGCACAATCTCGGCATCCAGGCGGGCCTTACCGAGGCCGAGGCGCTCGGCCGGTGGCTGCGCTCACAAGCGGCTTGGCACCACGACGGGGGCTACGACGAGGTGCTCGACGAGTACGACGAGGTCCTGATCTTCCCAACACGCCTTACACCCGAGCTGGCCCGGGCCGTGTGTGAGATCCTAGAGCAGGAAGCGCACCAGCTGGAGAACCTCCACATAGTCATAGGCGGCGGCTATATCAAGGCTGGCCTGCGGGTAGGTGAGTAGGTCGGTGCCAATGAGTCCTAAGCCCCTGAAGGAAGAGGGGAGAGCCTTGTGGGACGCGGCCGTCGCTCTCCTGGATTCGAACGCCTCACCAGCCTCCGTGGAGGTAATGAAACCGCCGGTGCAGGGTGAGATAATGCCGGAGGAACGCCAACAAGAGATTGAGGCGGCTTGACTACAAATCACCATCTAACGATGGGTCGGGTGCCCAGTACCGGCAACGGCTGGGTGGGGCTCTTCATATCCCCATTCCAACTCCCGTCACGTCCAAAGGTGGGGGGCGCTGACAGACACAGCGAACGGCAGTGGCGCTCTGTGGCGTCCCGACCGTCTCCCCGCCACTTACAACAACACCGAGCGGCCGGGTCGTGGTTCCCCGGCCAGGGGCAGGCGAAAGCCAGGGGCGGGGCGCTGGCCCTTTCGCAGCACAGCCCCGTCCCGCCCAAACCTTTACCCACGACCTCACCAAAGACACCAAGGCGAGTGAAGGGAGCTGATACGTGGACACCAGCGACGCTACCGTGAAGCTTATAGGGGCGGCCCTAAGCGGGGACCGCGCGGCGGGTGAGAAGGCCGAGAGGGACCTCGACGTGCTAATTGCCAAGCGTGACAAGGCGCGCCGGTCGGATGAAGCCGAACGCGCCCGAGAAGAGCTTTGGCAAGAGTCCGTAAGGCGGCACAATGCCGCCAGGGACGCCCAGCTACGTGAGGAGTGGCGGCGAGTACCACTTAGGCCAGGAAGAGCGCCACAGAGCCAACCTCGAAGCGCTGGTGGCATATCACGAAGAGCAGGCGAGGAAGTACTTACCGAAAGGAGCTGCGTAGCATGGCGAAGCTGAAGGACATGAGGGCAAAGAAGCTGCCCGTGAGCACTCCGTTGGCCCGCAAGGGGCCCGACACCAACCGACGGACGGGGCCAAGGGCCTGGCGGCTAAAGGGTTAGAGATGCCACCAAGGAAGGAGAAATTCTTAACCGTTCAGAGTGCAGGGGGCACCCGTGTAGCGATTGCCCTTGATAAGGTTGAGCAGGCTTCTTATGAGGTGGTACGGGGCGTGTTAAACAAGCATCTCGTTTTGCGCCTGCCCTCTTCTAACGTTGCCATCCACCGCGAAGAAGAGGAGCGAATCCTCGGTGCCCTTGGCATCAAGGACCTAAAGGGAGAAGAAGAGAAGAGAGAGCTAAAACAAGGAGGCACACATGAGTGATTCCGTGGCCGAAGCTATCCAGCCGACTTACGAACAGATCGTAGGCGGCATCAGGCACAAGGGCGTGCAAGAGTTGCTGCAAGGCGCTGAGGCCTTACAGCTCCGGGTGAACCAGGAGCTTGCGGCCATCGAAGCGAACGAGGATCTGATCCCCGAGGCCAAGGAGCGCAAGGCACAAGAAGTACTCGACCGCCACGGGCCGAAGATCGCCGAGGCGTACAAGAGATCCAAGGCAACGGTAAGCACTTCAGCCGAGTCCAGCTACCACTTCAGCCTGCCGTTCCCCGAGGGTAAGACCTTTGCACAAGCCAGGGTGCAAGATAGCACTGAAATGCTGGCCGTTCAGTCGGAGGCCGACGCCATCTCCCAGAGGGTTGTGGGCCAGTCCTTGCAGGAAGCCACAAAGGCCGTCTCTAAAAACCCGCGTGATAAGGGCATCCGGCAGGGCTCTGGCCACACCACGAAGGCGCTGCGCCAGGAGTTCGATAAGGCTATGAGCGAGGGCGGTATAGAGGGCCGTGTGAGGGCCATGGCAATCGAGCGGGTGTGTGAGAGCCTGGGCGCCGGAGCCGAGCGGTCCTCGCCATCCTACATCGTCCAACAGTCGCGGATCCTCGATAGCGCTACCAGGCGCTACCTCGCCGCCATGCGGGAGCTCGCCAGGGTGAGGAAGCTGCAGGCCAATACCCCGGCCGTCCAACAGAACGTACAAATCAACCTCGACAATGGGCGCTAACTGACGCTAAGAAAAGTGACCTGAATTGACATGCCGAAAAAGGCGCCTGGCCGGAGGAAAGCCAAAAACCGCCCTTTCGCCCCGCTCAAACTTTGTCCCGTTTAACACGCAGGTGAACGTCCTGGCCGGATAGCGACCGCTTGTAGCCAACATTCTTGTGCATGCTCTACGTTTCGTGAACCAACCCCATGCAACGCCCGCTTGTAACTAGCTTGACGGCGCTTGACGGCCCAAGGACGAGCGCGGGAGCCGGTCGGCAGGGGTAAGATGCACCGACGCGAGAGAGCGACCAGGGAGGGCGACGATGGCCAGACCCGATGAGTGGATAGATCGGACCGTGATTATCGGAACCGATATGTACGGGGGCGACACGATGGGTACGCTTGAGGAAGTGAGCGACAGAGGCGTGGTCGTGCGCCACGAGATAGTCGAGGTCGATTCTGAGCTGGTCGAGATCGAGTCCGAGATCGAGTCCGAAGTGGTCGAGATCGAGTCCGAGTCCGAGGTCCAGCTACAGTCCATCTTCTACCCCTGGGCCAAGGTCAACTGGATGTACCACCCGGAGGAATAGCGGTTAGGTCCCCATGCAAAGGGGGCTACTTCTACAGCGTCGACGAAGCCGCGAGGATGGCTTCTAAGGGCCTAGTCGCCCCGGCGGACCCCAACACTAGTTCCTCTAGAACTACATCCCCGCCGGAGGATTCTCTTCTCTCCACAGGCGCGAGGACGTCCCAGGACGGGCGGGACAAGGCCAGGTAGGGGTAAGATGCCCGGATGGATTAATGTAGGCGGACAGGGGAGGCGCGTTGGCCGGGTACTTGCCAAAGGAGTGGAACGGAAAGCGAGTAGCGGTGCGGTTCGCCAGAGGGCGCGGCTTCGACGCTAGGTTGGTCGGCGACAACGCTGGTGGACTCACCGTAGAACCCATCAAAGAAGACGCTGAAGAAGAACAAGAACACCCCCGGAGCGCGTTCGTCCCTTGGGCCGCCGTGCGATATATCCAGTTGCTGGAAGAACCCGGCGAGCGCCGGAGGGCTCGACAAGAAGGCACTGCCGCCGAAATGCCGGAGGACCCCACGCCTTAGTGGGGTGCGGATACCTGCTCTGGGGGCCTTTCCGCCCCGCCCCTAATGGTCTAGTATCCCCTTGTGGGAGAGGATCGGGACACAGCCCAGGACAGGGTGACAATACAAGAGGCTGCTCACCGGCTCGGCGTCAAAGAAGATGCCATCCGCAAGCGCATACAACGCGGGAGTATGCGGCACGAGAAAGCAGATGACGGCCGTGTGTATGTGTGGGTGGACACGACCCAAGACACAGCCCAGGACGCGGATCGTTCGTCCCAAGACGCTTACCAGGACACGACCCAGGACGACCGGCTAGAAGACCTCCGGGAGCAAATAGCCTACCTCCGCCGACAGCTGGACGAGGAGCGTGAGGCACGGCGCCGTGCAGACGTCATCCTCGGGCAGCTCTCCCAGGCGAACGCGGAGCAGGCGCGAACGATCCGTGCGATAGAAGCACCCGCATCGGAAGAGCCCTCAGAGGCCGCCAAGACGGTCGAGGAGGAGCCCGAGAGGGCAGAGCCCCACTCCGCTACGATAGAGGCTCTGGAGGGCACACAGCGTCGCTCGTGGTGGCGTAGGATGCTGGGAGGGTAGCGTGGACGAAAAGAGCTTGCAGTTATTGAAGGTGATGAGGGAGCAGCTAGGAGAAACCGCAGCAAGTCGTACCGTGGACGCGGTGGCTGCGGCGAGCAGTCTTGGCATGTACCCCGGAACCCTTGAGCGCAGCCTGCTTTATCTGGTCCGGGCCGGATACCTAGAGGAGTCCGCAGACCACGCCATGACCACGCAGGGGCTGTACCTGATTACCTTCCAGGGTATAGCTGCGATAGACAACGCTTAGCCCCACCCCGCTACGGGAGGGGCTCAGGAGGGCGCACAGAGGCGGTCCTGGTGGCGTAGGGTGTTCGGAGGATAGGAGGTGAGAGTATGGAAGAGAACCCTGATCATCGCCACGAGGAGGTCCCCGGCCGGCCAGCGGTCTCCTCGGAGAACATGCGAGAGCAGGAGAAAGAGGGCAGGGAGCAACAGGCCGAAGAGGGGAGGGGAGATCCTGCCACAAGGCTACGTCTGTTCATCCGGCGGCTTTTCGGGCGGTAGCATCCAAATACTTGCATAAGCATCCAACCTCGGATAATACCGACCGCCTCGGGCGTGGATAGGGCCGATCCAGGGCCATCGGGCCGGGGTATTACGTGGGTTTATTCAGGTTCCTGCAAATGGACTTCGCAGAATTCTACTTCCCCGACGTTGGGTGAATAAGCCCGTCGCATTGTCACCGGGCTAGTAACCTGTGGGCAGATAGCGTTCTTGCGGGTAAGGGGAAGTATGGAGGAAAGGTTCGAGCGCTACCATCCGGACATGGAGACGTTGAGAGGAGCGGTGTTGGGCAGCTCGGCCGGGCAACGAGTCATGAAACTACGGGAGGCGCACCGACAAAAGGTAGTACGCAACGAGGTGCGAGCCAGTCCGCTGTGGGCGCAGCCTTGTCGGGCCTACAACGTCCAGATCGAACTGGACCTCCACACCAAGGCGTCGCTCGGGAAAACGCAGCAGAGGCTAAAGCAAGCAGAGCCAAACTTGCTGGTGTGTCCCCAAGAGACCCTCCACGTGAGCATCGCCTGGCTGCTCGCCGTGCACGTAAGCTATCCAGTTGCCAAAGACTCTCTCTGGGAGCGCCACGCAGAGGAGTGGACGACGGAGCTGAACCGCATCGCGGCTGAGAGCCTGGGTTTTCGGATCGCCTACGAACGCGTCGCGGCCACCGACTCCGCCGTGATCGCCCTCGCCGAGCCGACCGAGCCGGTGAACCGCATCCGCAGGATGATCCGCGAGCGCCTTCGGTTGCCACCCGAGACCCGCAACGAGGCCGACCTGGTGCATACCACCCTGTTCCGCTACCGCGGTCCGCTCTCCGATCCGGAGAAGTTCCTCGCCATGCTCGAGGACACGAGCGCCGAGGCCGCGACCGAGGTCGATGAGCTGGTCATCTCGAAGGAGCTAGTGTATCCGTCGCTGGAAGCGGAAGTGCTCGCGCGCCTTCCGAGAACGCCGTCAGGGCGAACTTCGGAGAATTCACCTTCCACGCACTCGGGTGAATAAAGGCTAGAAGAAGGACCGAGGATGCTGAACTCCGGGCCTTTCACTTCTCTCCGCCACGACCCGCTTCGTCCGGGGGCCCCGCGTGTCAGCTTGCTGTTCTCGGAGTACCCGGGCGAGGGCGACTCTCCGTCAAAGATTGCGCTCGATGGCACGCGCATGAGACCATTAGTACAAGAATCGGCGGGTTTAGGAAGGAATGTCGTGGCGAAGGACAAGGCGAAGAACAAGAAGTCGGGCAAGGCCGACAGCAAGCCTAACGGCAAAGCCAAGAGCAAGGGCAACGGTCGCGTGGCGCAGGGCATGGGGGAGGCGGATCAGGCCGTCGTCAAGCTCAAGAAGAAGGACTACGAGTCGGAACTCAAGAGGCTGCAGTTGGAGCTGGTCAAGCTCCAGGAGTACATCAAGGAAGAAGGACTGCGAGTCGTGGTCGTGTTCGAGGGCCGCGACGCGGCGGGCAAGGGCGGCACGATCAAGCGCATCAACGAAGCCATGAACCCGCGCGTGTGCCGCATCGCCGCGCTGCCGGCCCCGAGCTCCCGCGAGCGTACCCAGTGGTACTTCCAGCGTTACGTGGTCGAGTTGCCGGCCGCCGGCGAGATGGTGTTGTTCGACCGCTCCTGGTACAACCGCGCCGGCGTCGAGCGCGTCATGGGCTTTTGCAACGAAGAGGAGTACCAGGAGTTCTTGCGGGCGACCCCGCTTTTCGAGGAGATGTTGCTGCGCTCGAACATCAAGCTCATCAAGTACTGGTTCTCCGTCTCAGACGAGGAGCAGGAGCGCCGCTTCCAAGACCGTCTGTCCGACCCGAGCAAGCACTGGAAGCTCAGCCCGATGGACCTGGAGGCCCGCAGGCGATGGGTGGACTACTCCCGGGCCAAGGATGTCATGTTCGCGCGCACGGACACGAGGCTATCCCCCTGGTGGGTCGTCGAGGCGGATAACAAGCGGCGGGCGCGGCTGAACACCATCTCCCACCTGCTCTCCAGCATCCCCTACGAGTACGAGCCGAAGCCACCACTCGAGCTGCCTGAGCGCCGGGACGACGCCGACTACGTGCGGCCGCCACGCGAGACCCAACGCTTCGTGCCGGAGGTCTATTAGCGGGCCGATTCCTGGGCCCTAAGAACAGGTTTTCCGGGGCTCTCCCCCGATCCCTATTCTTAGGGGGTTGTGAACTTCCGAGAATTCTTAATAGGCGAACTTCCGAGAATCCGATCAATGCGAAGTTGGGTGAATAGAGGAGTCAGTCCAAGTCGCCGCTTGGCGGGGGGATGGGTCTGGTGTGGTGGGAGTACGTCGCGCACGGTCCTATGCGGTGCTCCTCGAAGTACCCGCGCCTGGCCGTGGAGGACAGCTCCACGTTCTGCCTGCCCATGTCGCAGACCACCGCGACGGGAAGCTCCACGAAAACCGGCCCCACGATCCCAAGGTACGCCAGGCCAAGAACGCCTAAGACGGCGAGACCCGTAGCCTCTCCATGCTTCTAGTCCTCGGGGCTACGGTCAGGAAGGCCAAGACCAGCACCACCGGAATGACGACCACGACCGCCACCAACGTGGTACTACTCATGCTCCTCCTCTCATCTTCCACGCAGTCGGGTGAATAGGGGCGTGGCACTAGTGAAGGAGCCACCCCACTACGAGCAGCGCCACGATCAACACCGGCCCCGCCAGCGGAGCTACCCGAAGCCCTCGAAGCCCCCGACTCGCCAGCAGGAGCACCAACAGGACGGCCACCGCCACCACCAGCACCCGCTCGTAGCGCCTCACGAACTCCTCAACCCTCTCGCTAGCTTCGCTGTGCTCCACAGCACCCTCCTCTCGCTAAGACCCTCTCTAGGCTATACGGACCGCCCTGCGCTGACGTTCACAAAGAAGCCCTGGCCCAAGCCGTCTTATGTACGTGCTGCGCTAGGGCGCTAGGTCAAACATAAGAAAAGGACCGCTGGCCGGGGTGCCTACAGCGGCGATCCCGGGTCTATCGGGGCGGGTCCTATGCAGGACGTGCATCTGGACTTCGGATAATTCGTCTTCCACGCACTCGGGTGAATAGGCCTCAGATAGCGACTAACATTACTGCTAATTTACCGTTCGGCTACCACGTGCCCTATCAAAGAGCCGCACGGCGACGAGCTGCACGTATGCGAACACCGAGCCGACCAGGGGCACGGAGAGCGGAACGGGGTTGACCTCCTTCATGATGCCCAAGCCAAAGGGACCTATCGCGAACACGGCGATGAATAGCCCGCCGGCGGCTATGGCCGTAGCGCTCAACACGCGCACGTCCTGGTAGAGGCCTGGCTCCGCCTGGCGTGGGATGCTCTGGTAGACCCTGTTCACGTTCAGGAGTAGGACGAACGCGAGCGCCGAGAATACAGCGAAAGGCCAGAACATACGCCAGAAGTCTCCAGGCACCTCGCCTGCGAAACGGAAGAGCAGCGCGACGGCGAACGACTCCATGACTATGAGGGCGTCAACGAGCATTCGCATAGCGTAGCTAGCCCCACGCCTGAAGGCAGGCGGTGAGCGATGGAAGGCCCCCTGCAACCTGCCTACAGAACCCCGGAACCTCTCGCTCATCCTCTGTAGCTTCTCGGACAGCCACATAGATCTACATATTAGCTTTCGGCGGCGGATCTAACCACCTTCAGGCAGCGCATAGCCCCACCCCGATTGGTAGGGCTGACATGCTGACCGCGGTCCTCTTGTGTACGCGTACATAACCACTACCTCTGCAACACTTCGTGTACATTGTTAACGAGGTCTGTGGGGAAACCTCGCCAACAACCGCGCAACGTATGGGCGGAGCGAGGGTTGACAGAAATGGACGACGTAGCCGTCGGCCGAGCAGCACGTCGGAGTATGGTCATGTAGGCGACACTTGGCCCCGCGTCGTCCGGTCGCTGGGTGCCCCTCAGGAAAGCCGCTTGCGCATGAAGACGCGCCGGTAGCCGCCGTCGAGCTTGCGCTCGGTCTCCCCGAAGCCCAGCTTCCCGTAGACGGCTAGGTTCTCGTGCATCTTCTCGTTTGTGTAGAGACGGACCTCCGGCAGCCCGTCCCTCTTGGCCCTCTCCTCCACGAAGGCCATCAGCTCGCGCCCGAGGCCCCTCCCCTGGTGCCCGGGCGCGACGGCGACGTTGTCCACGAACAGGTGGTCCTCTGCCGGCCTCATCACCAGCACCCCGAGCACCTCCCCGCCTTCGACCAACACCCACACCTCGCCGGCCCGGATGAGGGCGGCGTAGTCCTCGAGCATCGGCGCAGGTTCCTTGCCGATGCGCCCGACGTACTTGGAGTAGGATGCCCTTACCAGCTCGCCGACCGCCGCGGCGTCCCCGGGCTTGGCCGGTCGCACGCTCTTCTCCGCCATCGTCTTCCGCCCCCGGTCGCCGGTGTGGTCCACGCGCTTACTCTCCTCCACCCTTAGGCCTCCTACGAGTAGCCTACCTAGTATACGTCCCGTCCCGCGGTGACGTTCACCTGGCGAAGTCCCTAGCTATCGCGTACGCTCCGCTACGGTCTTGCTTCGCCCTGGCTTCGCCGGCGAAGCCACCGCCGCCAAATCGCCTCGGCAGCGAGCACTAGCAGCGAGGCGAGGGCCAATATGCCCAACGCCATCAGTCCTAACACCGCTATCGGTATAACGTAGGATATAAAGGTGGGCCCATGTACCAAGGTGTGGTCGCTGCCGGGCCCCGCGGGCTTCGTTGCGAGCAGTATAAGTGCCGCTATGCCGGCGACTATGACCGGTAGTGCAACCACCATGAGTAACCTTTTCATCAGTACCACCTTTAGTGATGTGTCCTTCAGCTTCGCTAGCGGTAGCGAAGCTAGCCCTTGGTGTTTAGCGGGTATTGTGCATGGACCTCCCGGCGCTCCCGGTGTTGCCGTCACCCACCTCTTCAGTATTCTGCCATAGCCCGCCGAACTTCTTAGAACTCCGTAAAGGCGAAATTCTCTACGACGTGAAAGTCTGCATCGGGCCGGCCCGATAGGCCCAGGTGCTCCGGAAGAGGGATGCTCGCATCGTCGGGTATTATGTTTCTTATGTACAGGTTGGCGGCTCGTGCTCTTGGTGTACACAAGAAACACCCTGCGGCCTAGGGCAGGGACTACGCCTTACGTGGGTTCTCGGCCTCGTCGGGGAAGAGTATCGGCACTGCCCGGTTGCGTTCTCCAGCCTTCCAGGCGTCGAGATGGGCCGGGCACACGCGGTAGGGATATTCCCGCTCATCTCCGCCGGGCGGGGTGAACTTCCACGTCGGGCGGAAGTGCCGAACGGCGAGATCCACGGTCGCGGGCTCGTTGCACCCCAACGCACCGCAAAGCACGCCCTTGGCGCGGGCGAAGAAGTACGCCTGATCGCGATCACGGGCGCGTCCGAGGTGTGCCACGACCTTCTGCCTCGGCCCGTCCGGCGTCCAGTGCGACGAGACCACCTGCCAGTAGGAGTACACCTTGATAGGGTCGTCCCAGGTCCCGGCCCCCCGTGTGATCCGTTTCTCCCTAACATACATTGCATACACTCTTCATGGCCTAGTGCCTAACAGCTCCAGATTATCACAGGTTTGGCCTGAGAGCTGTCCAGGATCGCCCCTGCGGGCCGCGGCGGACCCCACCCCCCAGGGCTAATACCGCCCCGCGCTTGTAACAGCTTGACGGCGCGATAAAGGCCGGGACCCCCTAAGAGCCCCGGCCCGGTACGTCTTGCGCCTGGTGCAGCTAGCCTCGGCTAGCCTCGGCCGCCTCGAGTTCGTCCTCGGCGCGGCGGTATTCCCGCATGGCCTCCTCGACCGCCACCCGCATCGCCTGGTTGAGCTCCTCGGAGCCGACGGCGCGCAGCGCGTTGGCCAGGGGGTGCAGGATGCTCTCGGCGCAGCCCCACGCCTCCTCTTTTGCCTGGGCGTCGTAGCGCGCCCGCTCCTCTGTCGTCATCTCCGTCGTCATGCTTCTCCTCCTCTTCTCGACAATCTCCGATCGATCGGAATATCCGCCTGGTGGTCCGCGCTCCGTGGTCATGGGGTAGGTTCCCTGGAGTGGAGCTATCGGCTAGCTTTAGAGCAGGCGCAGCGGCGGCATCCGCTAGGTCTGCACCCATCTTGCGCCCTTGTATTACAAAACGCAATAGTGTATTCTTGCCTCGTTGTCTTTAGTCTCGGCCTGGAGGTTGGATGAGCGGAGTAGGAGAAGAGGTCAAGCGGCTACGACAGGCGAAGGGCTGGACGCAGGAACAGCTGGCCGTATACGCAGGTTCTTCGCAGCCTACGGTGAACCTACTTGAGGCGGGAAAGCGAAATCCAAGCGCCGCTACACTCGAAAAGCTAGCCCGTGCCCTCGAGGTCGAGGTGGTGGACCTCTTCCCAAAACCACAAACGCCGCAGCCTAGCCTCGAGGACGCGGCGCAGTCCGAAGCATTGCAAGAGGCACTCGCTGTGTTGTTTCAAGGTCTCGCCCGCCGCGGCCAAGGAATAGTCGAGCAAAGCCTGAGGGAAGGTCCCTCAGAAGCCCTGTCCAGAGAGCTCGCCGAGTATCACGCCGAGACCGCCGCACTATACCGAATCAAGGGCAGGCGGGACATCTTTGGCCGTGACTCTGACGAAGTAGCCGAGTCAGAGTCGGCGTATCAGGAGGTGGAAAACAGAATCCAAGCCATGTTGCGCCAGGATATTGACGCCACCGAGGAAGAGCGGGGCGTTGCCCGTAGGTTCAAAGACAACAGTAAAAGCTACGAGATAGAGGAACACGAAGCGGATGCGTCTTAGACAAAGAAGTGGGACGAGCACCGACCAAAGCCTCGTCCCGAATCCAACCCCTACCCAAGGAGTCTAGCTAGATGATACTAAAGGTTGAGCCCCAACGCATCGGGAAGTCGAACCTTGAAAAGAGAGGGGGGACCGGATCTGCCTCCAAGCTCAACCCGGGCCCCCGCACCACGCACAGCCCTAAACCGAAGATTCAGGGGGTGTGCTGGTGACATCTTACCCGAACGACACGCCTCGCACGCTATCGGACTCACACCGTGGGATGCTAGGAGCCTCCAATATCTCAGGCGAGGTTATCGCCGCCCGCGGCTACCGCACGGTCCGCAAGCGCTCGGAGGTGCCGGATGAGTTCGCCGACTGGCAGCGCCGGCTGGGGCTCCTGGTCCCGACCCACTCCCCGGACGGGCAGACGAGCGGATACCAGCTCAAGCCGAACAAGCCGATAGCCCGTAAGAGTGGTAGCGCGCCTAAGTATGAAACACCACACGGGAGTCGGATCACCCTCGACGTGAACCCGCTCATGTTAGACGAGGTCAGAGGCGGCGACGCCGACCTGTGGATTACCGAAGGGTGCAAGAAGGTTGACAGCCTCACGAGCGAGGGCCTTCCGACCGTGGGTATCATCGGCGTCTGGAACTTCGCAGTGCCGGGGTCGAAGAGTAGAGAGCCGCTCCCATGTTGGCGCCACATCCGCCTAGAAGGCCGCCGGGTGATAGTCGTCTACGATGCGGACACCCGTACCAACCCCGACGTGCAGGAGGCGCTGCGGCGCCTCGTGGCGATGCTCGAAGCGTTCGGGGCTATCGTGCTCATCGTGTACCTACCGGCCTTAGGAGGCGACGGCAAGGCCGGCGTGGACGACTACCTGGCGAGCGAAGCTGGCGGGACCGTGGCAGAGCTACGCATGATGGCCGGACCCTATAAGCCGGTCGACGTGGGAGCGGAGCGCATGAGCCGGAACGAGAAGCTGCGCGCCGGCGTAGAGGATCTGGAGCGCCGATTCTGGTCTACCGAGTGGAAGGGCATGGGCGGAGCATCGGCGCGCGACGTGTACCTCAAGCTGATAGAGGCCGCGAAGAGGAGCGGCAAGATTCACCCGGACGGGCTCCGGGTCAAGAAGGCGCAAGGACCGCTCGCCCTTGAGGCGAAGGTCTCAGGCCGGACGCTCTGGAAGTGCCTGGGCAGGCTCGAGGAATGGGGCCTTATCTATCGGGACAACGAGGGGCGAAAAGACGATGTATCCGGGGCGTTCGTCTTGAAGGCTAGCTCTAAAGCTGCCCGCGCAAGTGTAAGTCATAAGGGTAGGAGGGACGCCGGCGAAGGGAACGCAACACCACAGTTACAAACGTCTGACCCTAGCGACTTACACTTGCGCGCCCCCCGGCTGAGGTGGTCTCAGCCGAAGTTCACGCCCAAACGAGGCCTCGTCTCAGACAGCCGCAAGGTACGCCAGTCGCCAAAGGCCGAGCCCCGAGCCCGTATCGAGAGACTGGGCAAGATTCGAGGCGCCATCCTCGACGCCCTCGACGCGAGCGTTGGCGGGACGCTCACCCTGCAGCGGATAGCCGAGGTCCTGCACCGTTCACGGCCGCGTGATATTCGCCGGCGCAATCTGCCCATGCTCGAAGAAGTCGGCATCATTGAAGTGGACGGCGATACCGTGAGTCTTACCGATAACTGGCTCGAGGCGCTCGAAGAGCAGCGCCGGCTCGGCAAGGAGGTTGAGGCCGAAGAGCTCACGCGCACACGCTACAAGCTCAAGAGCCGCGCCTACCATCGCCGCTACGATACTCCGAAGTCTCAGCCGAGCCCCGCAGGCCTGGAGGCCATAAAACGTAGCCACGCGTCCAGGGAGGCCGGCCTCGTCGCCGTAGCCGAGCGCGCCGCCGCAGCCGCGAAGACGGAGGAGCAACAGAGGGCGGAGGCCTTCGTACGAGCCCGTCTTCGCGAGCTGGGCCGCATCCGGCTCTCTCTCCTGCAGGACATCTGGCACGACTCAGGCGGCGACCCGTGGAGCATCCCGCAGGCCGTCGAGGCGCTTGGCTGCCGCGTCGAGGAGCTGCCGGAGTTCGATAACCGAAGATTCGTGTTTTCGCCGGCTTCGCCAGAGAGGGTCGCGTGATGGCCTCGCGGGATAGGATTAGGGCCGTGGGTGTCGAGCCGTGGGACACCGAGCTTGCTGCCGAACTCGCCGCCGAAGCTTTGCGCTACCTCGGAAGGTACTATCCCGAGTGTGTAGCCTCAGAGGTGCTCAGAGAACACGAGGAAGCCGCCCACGAGGCCGCGATGGATGCCGACGAGGTGAGATGCCGGGAAGCTCTCAGGGACTATATGAGCGACGGACGGGACGAGGCCCTGCGGATCCGGAAGGGGGCAGCATGACGGACCGCCGCAACGAGCGCGACGACGAGCGGAGGAAGAGGAAGAAGACCGAGGAGGAGGACAAAAGCCAGCGAGAACATAAAGAGCGGCGCTCCGACGAGCTGAAGGAATCTTGGCGGCGTAACCACCCGAGCGAGCAGGAAGCTGGCGGGAAGGGCCGGCCGGGTAAAGGAGGGCACAGGTGAGGGAAGAAGAGATCATGCAGATCACCCCGGCCCTCTGGGGCTGGTACGCCTATGGCCAGGATGAACTGGTGGGAGTGCGCAAGCCGCAAGGTCCGCGGGGCGTTCGTAGCCATCGTGCCTCTAGCTTCGCTGGCTTCCGCCACGCCTTCATGGGGGTTGTTTCGTATGTACTACGCTCCGCCGACTTCCCCGGCTTTGTAACGTGACCCTCGAGCGCAGAGACGGAAACCTTTACTACTACCGGAGCGTCCGCGCCGGCGAGAAGGTCCGGAAGGTCTACGAGGGGAGCGGAGAACTGGCCACGATTGCCCACGAGCGGGAGATCATGAACCGTGCTGTTCGCGAGCACGAGCGGCGAGAGTCGGCCAAGGAGCTGGAGCGCCTGGAGACGCTGATGGCACCCGTGGAAGAGCTGTGCGAGGCGGCGGAGATCCTCCTCCAGGCTCACCTGATAGCGTCCGGCTACCACAGACATAAAGGAGAGTACAGACGTGCCAGAGGCGAAGCCAGGACACATCCCAGGAGCGCTTGAACTCTCAGAGGAGACGAGGGACCGCCTGGCCGAGCTTAGGGCCGTCTCGGAGAAGGCGGAGGCCGGAGACAAAGACGCCAGGCGAGAGCTGCGCCGGCTGGTGCGTTCCTCCTCTCCGGAGGTTATCGGGCGGGCCGCGGACATCGGCAGGAGGGCGGGGCGCATATTGGCCGATACCGCTGCCGGCGGGGACCCGCTCGTCGAGGAGGCCCTCTACGCCAAGCTAGACGCTATGAGGGTGGAGATTGCCGGCGAGAACCCAACGCCCTTAGAAGTCCTGCTCACTGAGCGCGTGGTGTCGTTGTGGATGCTTACCGCGCTGCTCGAAGTCCTCGTGAGCGCCCAGTACCACAAGCGCCTGAGCGCCGGAGCCGAGCGGTCCTCGCCATCCTACATCGTCCAACAGTCGCGGATCCTCGATAGCGCTACCAGGCGCTACCTCGCCGCCATGCGGGAGCTCGCCAGGGTGAGGAAGCTGCAGGCCAATACCCCGGCCGTCCAACAGAACGTACAAATCAACCTCGACAATGGGCGCTAACTGACGCTAAGAAAAGTGACCTGAATTGACATGCCGAAAAAGGCGCCTGGCCGGAGGAAAGCCAAAAACCGCCCTTTCGCCCCGCTCAAACTTTGTCCCGTTTAACACGCAGGTGAACGTCCTGGCCGGATAGCGACCGCTTGTAGCCAACATTCTTGTGCATGCTCTACGTTTCGTGAACCAACCCCATGCAACGCCCGCTTGTAACTAGCTTGACGGCGCTTGACGGCCCAAGGACGAGCGCGGGAGCCGGTCGGCAGGGGTAAGATGCACCGACGCGAGAGAGCGACCAGGGAGGGCGACGATGGCCAGACCCGATGAGTGGATAGATCGGACCGTGATTATCGGAACCGATATGTACGGGGGCGACACGATGGGTACGCTTGAGGAAGTGAGCGACAGAGGCGTGGTCGTGCGCCACGAGATAGTCGAGGTCGATTCTGAGCTGGTCGAGATCGAGTCCGAGATCGAGTCCGAAGTGGTCGAGATCGAGTCCGAGTCCGAGGTCCAGCTACAGTCCATCTTCTACCCCTGGGCCAAGGTCAACTGGATGTACCACCCGGAGGAATAGCGGTTAGGTCCCCATGCAAAGGGGGCTACTTCTACAGCGTCGACGAAGCCGCGAGGATGGCTTCTAAGGGCCTAGTCGCCCCGGCGGACCCCAACACTAGTTCCTCTAGAACTACATCCCCGCCGGAGGATTCTCTTCTCTCCACAGGCGCGAGGACGTCCCAGGACGGGCGGGACAAGGCCAGGTAGGGGTAAGATGCCCGGATGGATTAATGTAGGCGGACAGGGGAGGCGCGTTGGCCGGGTACTTGCCAAAGGAGTGGAACGGAAAGCGAGTAGCGGTGCGGTTCGCCAGAGGGCGCGGCTTCGACGCTAGGTTGGTCGGCGACAACGCTGGTGGACTCACCGTAGAACCCATCAAAGAAGACGCTGAAGAAGAACAAGAACACCCCCGGAGCGCGTTCGTCCCTTGGGCCGCCGTGCGATATATCCAGTTGCTGGAAGAACCCGGCGAGCGCCGGAGGGCTCGACAAGAAGGCACTGCCGCCGAAATGCCGGAGGACCCCACGCCTTAGTGGGGTGCGGATACCTGCTCTGGGGGCCTTTCCGCCCCGCCCCTAATGGTCTAGTATCCCCTTGTGGGAGAGGATCGGGACACAGCCCAGGACAGGGTGACAATACAAGAGGCTGCTCACCGGCTCGGCGTCAAAGAAGATGCCATCCGCAAGCGCATACAACGCGGGAGTATGCGGCACGAGAAAGCAGATGACGGCCGTGTGTATGTGTGGGTGGACACGACCCAAGACACAGCCCAGGACGCGGATCGTTCGTCCCAAGACGCTTACCAGGACACGACCCAGGACGACCGGCTAGAAGACCTCCGGGAGCAAATAGCCTACCTCCGCCGACAGCTGGACGAGGAGCGTGAGGCACGGCGCCGTGCAGACGTCATCCTCGGGCAGCTCTCCCAGGCGAACGCGGAGCAGGCGCGAACGATCCGTGCGATAGAAGCACCCGCATCGGAAGAGCCCTCAGAGGCCGCCAAGACGGTCGAGGAGGAGCCCGAGAGGGCAGAGCCCCACTCCGCTACGATAGAGGCTCTGGAGGGCACACAGCGTCGCTCGTGGTGGCGTAGGATGCTGGGAGGGTAGCGTGGACGAAAAGAGCTTGCAGTTATTGAAGGTGATGAGGGAGCAGCTAGGAGAAACCGCAGCAAGTCGTACCGTGGACGCGGTGGCTGCGGCGAGCAGTCTTGGCATGTACCCCGGAACCCTTGAGCGCAGCCTGCTTTATCTGGTCCGGGCCGGATACCTAGAGGAGTCCGCAGACCACGCCATGACCACGCAGGGGCTGTACCTGATTACCTTCCAGGGTATAGCTGCGATAGACAACGCTTAGCCCCACCCCGCTACGGGAGGGGCTCAGGAGGGCGCACAGAGGCGGTCCTGGTGGCGTAGGGTGTTCGGAGGATAGGAGGTGAGAGTATGGAAGAGAACCCTGATCATCGCCACGAGGAGGTCCCCGGCCGGCCAGCGGTCTCCTCGGAGAACATGCGAGAGCAGGAGAAAGAGGGCAGGGAGCAACAGGCCGAAGAGGGGAGGGGAGATCCTGCCACAAGGCTACGTCTGTTCATCCGGCGGCTTTTCGGGCGGTAGCATCCAAATACTTGCATAAGCATCCAACCTCGGATAATACCGACCGCCTCGGGCGTGGATAGGGCCGATCCAGGGCCATCGGGCCGGGGTATTACGTGGGTTTATTCAGGTTCCTGCAAATGGACTTCGCAGAATTCTACTTC
>MWVY01000127.1_pt1 | contig 17989 bp, 16 predicted proteins | sample 1047251 | NCBI WGS metagenome assembly MWVY01 (sample SAMN06349983, study PRJNA376086) | soil metagenome | isolation source: MS7-5 sample Antarctic (ecotone) soil | place: Antarctica | collected 2015-01-13
AGAACAATTCCTGATTAGAATGGCGTTGTGTTAATTCATATATCGTTTGAATTTTGTAGGTGTTACTCGTACCAGAAAGATAAGGAACAATATTACTTAATTCATTAAGCATGTCATACGGAAATTGAACTGCTGACATTTCCGAAAAGCCATGAGCAATTGAAATGTAATCACATAAATGAGTATAACCTTCATCATCTTTCATAGAATCTTTTAGAATGTCGGTGTCATATATTACATCAAAATCTTCAACAGAAGATGAGAATGAAGCAAATCGTCTATCAATACATTGTGAGCATTCGCCACAATGAAATGAGGGAGTTTCTTTCTTTGAAATATTAAATGTTCTTGTGCAGGTAATTGTTGAATTTAAATAACTGAGTTTGTCAAATTTTTTTATCTTTTCAAAAACATCTGTTTTGGTAAGGGTAAAAAAAGGATGCTTTACTTTGACAGGCGTTGAGTAAATGGTGGTAAAGAATTGTTCAAGTAAATTAATCGTTTGAGGATGTGTTGTTCTGCTTGAACGAGCATTCATCATGTCCTGTCGTTTAGGGAAATTGATTGATGTCATACCGTTTTCGAAAACATAGATACTTTTTTCATCAGCAAGCGACATAAGAGAATATGCAATAGCTGTATACAGAAATATTCTTGTGCGTTGTGTTTCTTCAACCGCTCTTTCACCATGCAAACTACAAGTGAAAGGGAAGCGTTGCAAACGATCAGGAAAATCTTTGTTAAGTAAATTGAAAATGTCTTTCTGGATTTTTGTTACTGCAAAGTTGTTTGATTGATGGCTAATTAAAATTAAATTCTGATTTGTGGTGTTCAGCAAATCTAATGCACCTGCCAACGAATCAAGTCCACCAGAAAATAACGCAACAGCAGAATTTTCTTTCGTGTCAAGGGAAACATTTTCGTTGTCAAATAAGTTTCCTTGACCAGCGTCCTTGCCTCCTTCAACAAAAGTAAAGTTGTATGATAAATCTCCGGATACAAAAGCAAGCAATTTGCTTAAATTTTCTGCAACGGATTTTTTCTGCCAAAACTTAACGTCACGAACTTTAATGAAAAAATGAAATGTTCTTGACCAAGCGTGATATTCAACTTGCGTTGGGTTACCTCGTTTAGTCATTCTATCGGCAGCATAAATGTACCCTGCAATTTCAAGTAAATCTTTTATACGTGACGGGAAATAACAATTGACTTGCTTAACTAAGTGTGGGAGTTCAATATTTACATTATGTTCTTTACGGGCGGGATCGCAGTGGAATTTATGAATACGATGTTTAGGCGCTCTTCTGAATTTAGTTGGAAGAGGAGCACCACTACAAAGGATGATATGTGTTTTATCATCAATCATTGGTTTCCTCCTTCACTAACTCGCTATTTATTTTCTTAAAAGCATAGGACAAAAAACCTTTGACTTCAGCATCGCTTGGTGCTGCGGTTCTTGCCTTATTATTAAACCATCCTGCTGAAAGCGATTGAATAATTTTAGCGGTTTCAAAAGCATGTTGAGAGATGTCTTGAACATGATTTTCCAATTTATTTATAAACTGCTGCCTGTCGTAAAGTGATTTTATTTTAGAAGAAGCTTCTCGCTCCAAGAAATATTTCAAGTATCTCTCTGTAAATTTTGAAAAGAAGATTCTTGATAGTTCACAAAACCCTTTACCGTCTGCTGCCCTTTGCCAAGTATCAAAAGAATTTTTATTGGAGTCAAAAATTAATGTCTGTTGAATTTCATTTTTTCTTGACCAGTCGCTGATTGTGTCAATCATTGATTGAACTGCAAAAGTTGAATACTCCTTTGAGTTCTGATTTTTCTGAACATAGTCCTGAACTGATTTGGTCAGTTCAAAAATGTTGAACTCCTTAGAAAGTGAAATTCCTTTCGTCTTTAAAAAGGAATCTGGGGCAGGAAGTTTTGAAGCATGTGCAAGTAAAACGAGATATTTAAATGCGGAAATTACTCCTGTGTCTTGTTCAATATTCTGGAAACGATTACGAACATTTTTTGTAGTTTCAAGAGCAATGTCGGATACATTATCGTTAATTGAAGAAAATTGATTTATTTTCTCAACGATTCTTATCCACTTTTGGGATTTAGGTAAGTATCCGACTCTTTCGTGTCCCATAACTAATTCTGTAATATTTTTTATCTATAATTTACAATTCCCCCTTAAAAGCCTTATCCAACAGCGAAGGCAGTAACTGTGTGAGTTCTTTTTCTGTTTGGTAATTATGATTTTTGATAGTGTTTACTTTGTGTAATAATTCTACAAACTCATTTTGCAAATCAATAGCAGGAACTGGTACTCTAATTTTCATTAGTTTATCTAATCCTAAAGTTTTATTTCTTCCGGCGCCTCCTGGCGAACAGGCATTTATATCTTCCAAACCCTTAGGAGATAAAAAGTGAAAACATAAAAATTCTTCACTGGTTTTTTCTTTGTTAGCTACACATGAAATAAAACGGTGTGAACCATAACGGTCATTATCATCTTCTTTGGCAACCGCAATTCCACCTTCCCATGCAAACACGTTGCTAAAAACCAAATCGCTTTTTTTAATTTGATATAATGTTTTAGTTCCCACTTCTAATCCTGTTATTGCAGGTTTATGAAACGCTCCTTTGCCAAAACATCTGATGCCTAATTCAGGATACAATGCGTCTTCAATTATATTTACTTCTCTTCGTATAATTGGTGCAACGATTTTCATTGGCAACCATTCTGCATCTTCAATCAGTTCAGTGTATTTGCTGAATAATAAATTGTTGATGCCTTTAGTTTGTTCTGCTCTTAATTCTTTTATCTTTTCAAGTTTGGCAGTTACACTCTTAATTTTTGAAACTATTCTTTGTTGGATATGAATAGAAGGAAGAGGGATGGAGAGATCAAGAAATTTATCAACCTTCAAACGCACCCTGTTGGTTGAACCTTCAGAACAAAGTTTACAAGATTTATCAAACGACCGTAACCTTGTATAGTAATCAAAATAATTTCCATTAATAATTTCATAGTTGAAATCAAAAAGCAAAAAATCCCCTGTTACGACCGAACCATCTAAATTTTCTGGGACTATGCCCATAGCTCCATTTCTTGCATCAATTTTTGAAATGATGAATTGTCCTTGCTTAGCAGCGTATTGCTTTGAGCCTAATTCGCTACCCTTTTTTATTTCCCTTAATTCAACACCTTTTTGATATAACTTTAATTTGATTTGCTTGTATTCATCAAAAGGATTGACAGAAATCTGTCTTTGATTTGGAAGAATAAAATCACGTAATCGGTATGGCTTCCATGTTTTCACTCTGATACAACTTTTAAATTGATTTCTTCATTTATTTCTTTCAGCAAAGTCAATATTTTTCTTTCTTTCTCCATTACTGAACTTACCAGCTCTGCCGGTTCACGGTATTCAAACTCGCTTTTACGATTTGGGTTTTTCAAATCAAGATTTACATTCAGCAGTTTACCTTCTCCGTTTGTGAGTAAAACATCTTTCAGTTTTACTTTCCAGGCATTGTCGTTTTCCTTTCTATTGTTCCACCACTTTTTAATTTCGGCAAACTCCCCATGCTGTATCGGTCTTGTCTTACTATATTTCTTTCTTTCTGTGGGTGGCAGCAATTCGTAATACCAAATTTCTTTAGTTGGCTCGCCTTGCTCAAAAAATAATAAGTTGCAGGGTATGTCGGTATAAGGTGCAAATATGCCTTCGCCTAAACGAACCACACTATGCAGGTTAAATTCATCAACCAACTGCTTTTTCACCCTTGCTGCAATACCCGGCGCAAACAACGTTCCGTGTGGCACAACAATAGCGGCTCTCCCGCCTCTTGCATCTGGTTTTTTGCGTTTTAGTTTTCGCATGATAAGCTGCAGAAAGAGCAACGCCGTTTCAGCCGTTTTTTTATCATCAGGAAAATTATTGAGAATGCCTCTTTCTTCTTCGCCTCCAAATGGTGGATTTGTAAGGATGATATCAACCCTGTCGTTATCACCAATATCACGCAAGGGAAAACGCAGGCTGTTGCCGCTATCAATATTTGGATAATCTAAACCATGCAAAAGCAAGTTCATCTGGCAAAGTAAATAAGGCAGCGGTTTAGCTTCGCCGCCAATAATAGAATTGAGTTGTAAAACTTTTCTTTGTTCTACTGTTTTCGCCTGCTTCTTTAAATGTTCAAACGCTGTAACTAAAAATCCTCCTGTGCCCGCTGCCGGGTCTAAAACTAATTCACCTATTTTAGGGTCAAGCATTTCAACCATAAATTTTACTAACGGTCGTGGTGTATAAAATTCTCCCGCATCACCGCTTGCATCTCTCATTTCTTTCAAGATACTTTCATACAAATGAGAGAGTGTATTTACTTCTTCGTTATTGGTAAAATGTATTTCATCAATCTTGTTTATTACATCACGCAACAAGTAACCGTTAATCATTCTGTTTGTAACCCCTTTGAAAACAGTTCCAATTACGTCTTTGCGTTCTGTTCCTGTTTCGCTTTGTAAGCCACGCAAATAATAAAACAACCCGGTGCGTTCTATGCCATCAGCCAATTTTACTTTTTCGTTTCCTATGAAAGAAAGTAAATCATCGCCTGTCAAGTTTTTGTTCTTTGCCCAATCACGCCAACGGTAAGGTTCACTGATTGAGGGTTTGTATTTTTTGTTTTCAAGCTTTGAATTCATCTCCTGCAACTGTTCGTTGTCGTCAAGAAATTTCAAAAACATTATCCATGTTAGCATTGGCAAACGGTCAGCGTCGCCATTCATGCCTTTATCTTTTCGCATTATCTGGCGGCAGCTTTTAATGATACCAGATAACCGTTGTGCTGGTGTTTCTTGCTTTACAACTTTTTCTTTCATCTTTCCCATTGTCTGAATCACGGATTTAGAGGATTTAAAGATTTCGCTGATTTTGGCGTTAGAATAAGCCGCTTGAACTCTAAGCTTTTTGAGCCAAAATTGAGGAGCAATCCAATTTCAAGCTTGTAAGCTTTCAAATAGTTTAGAGCTTGAGCCAGATGTACGTCTTCCAATTTGGTGATTGCTTTCAGCTCAACAAGTATTTTGCCTTCTACAACAAAGTCGGCTCGCCTGGTTCCAATAGGTTCTAATAGTTCCTTATAAAAAATATCCTGTTCAATTTCTCTTGAAAATTCAAGTCCTGCATTTTTCATCTCATACGCCAATGCCCTTTGATAAATTACTTCCTGAAAACCATTTCCCAGGAACTTGTGAACTTCAAATGCAGAACCGATAATTTTTTCAGTGATGTCTTTATGTTTCAATTCTTCCATAATCTGCGTAATCTTTTCATCCGGTTAATCAGCGATTCAGACATTATGCTGCTTCCGTATAAAGCAATGTTTGTATTTCTTCAATTGCTTTTTTGAATTGGTCAAATCCTCCAAACTCATTTACAATTTCAATCGTGTTGCCTTGCTGTGTAAAGGGGTCAACAGAAATAATATCCGGTCGTATTTGGTTTAAGCCAAAGTCAATGTATTTATCTAAGATCATTTGCAAAACTTGTTGTGCCTTTTCACTGTATTGCGAAAAGAAATCAGTTTTATTTTTCTTTAAAAGTTCTGCTCTTTGTTTTCGAGTTTTTGGTTTCAGGTCGTAGGCAACAAAGCAAAGCAGGTCAAAAGGGTCGGCTTCTTTTTGTTTTGTAATTTCCATGAGTTGCTCAATGGAAATTCCATTGTTCTCTAACTGTTCAATGATTTGTTTCCTCTCTTCCAAATTATTCCAATGGCTACTGAAATCAATTACACTCGGAAATAATGTTCTAATTTTTTCCTTTGCATATTGCAAAAGTTGAACTGTAATTAATCTGCCGGTAACAGGGTCAATGATTTGAATTGTTTCAATAGCAATTCCCATTTCGCCTTCTGTTACATAATATTTTCTTCTGTCGTTCTCGCCTCCATCGTCATTTAATTGAAAATCTTCATCCCGATAGTTATCGGGATCATCATAAGCTGGCGGTTCTGGAAATTCTTCATAAGTGCCGGGAATAGTCTCGCCATTATTATCAATTTCTTCTTCCGTAATCAATGGTGGCTCGCCATCAAAATCAGGGTCGACAAAATTTCTTGTTGCACTTCCTGTATAATCAAGTATTGTAAAAAATAATTTTTGCTTGTCTTCTCTTACTCTTGTTCCTCTGCCAATAATTTGTTTAAACTCTGTCATTGAATTTACCATTCGGAACAAGACAATGTTTTTGCAGGTAGGCACATCTACACCTGTGCTCATAAGTCGTGAAGTAGTTACTACAACTGGAATTGGCTCGTCAATATCCATGAACTTACCCAAATGTCCTTTGCCAACATCGCCTTCCTCTGAAACAATCCTAACTGCATAGTCGGGATATTGACGAACAAGGTCAGCATTAAGATTACTTATTTCTCTTCGGAATTGGTCAGCATGTTCCTGGTCTACACAAAAAACTATTGATTTGTCAAATCTTCCGTTCTTCAACATAAAATCATAAAGATGTTTTGCAACTGCTTTTGTTCTCGGCAAAAGTGAAATTGAATTTTCAAAATCAGGAGTTGCATAAACCCCGTCAGGAATTACTTGTCCGTTTGCATCAAGTTGCCCCTCCTGCGGTCGCCAACCTGTTGCATCTGCTTCTGTAACTATGCGATGTACTATGTAAGGAGCTAAAAATCCATCTTCAATTCCTTGTCTCAAACTGTAAGTGTAAAGCGGATTTCCAAAGTAAGCGTAAGTATCTTTGTTGTCATCACGCAACGGAGTTGCGGTTAAACCTAACTGCGCTGATTGATTGAAGTATTCTAAAATTATTCTCCAATTGCTGTCGTCTGATGCACTTCCACGATGGCACTCGTCAATAACAATCAGGTCAAAGAAATCTCTTGGCAAAGTTCTGAACGCACCAACTCTGTTGGTGTCCTCAGCCAAAGATTGGTAAGTAGAAAAATATACTTCTCTGCTGCTTGTTAGTCCTTCTTCGGGAACTAAACATCTTGCATCACCAAACAAAGAAAAATCTTTTGCATGTGGGTCTGACACTAAAACACTACGGTCAGCAAGAAATAAAACTTTTGGTCTGCGATGTTCTCCTTTTGTATTCCAACGGTTATTCCAAAGTTTGTAAATGATTTGAAATGCAACTGTTGTTTTTCCTGTGCCTGTCGCAAGTGTGAGTAATGCTCTTTGTTTGCCTTCAAGAATTGCTTTAATTGCTTTATTAATTGCAAGTTGCTGGTAGTATCTTATTTCTTTTCCTGGCGTTGCAACAAAAGGTTTTAATAATGTTTCTTGTATTTCTGTTTTAGCTGGTACAATTGAATTTAATCTGTTCCACAATTCCGTGGGAGTTGGGAACTTTTCAATTTTGTTTTCAAGTCCGGTAATGAAATTAAATTCTAAAATTTCTATTCCGTTAGTTGCATAAGCGAATTTTAGTCCGAGGATTTGAGCATATTCTTTTGCTTGTTGCATTCCTTCAGCTGCTGTTTTGTATTGTCGCTTTGCTTCAACAACTGCAATTAAAAAGTTTTGCGAGTATCGAAGCAAGTAGTCGGCTTTCTTTGCCTTCTTTCTTCTTCCAATTCTGCCAATGACAATAATTTTTCCCGCCGTAAATGGACGCTGCTCCAAAATTTGGTCATCAACCCAACTGCTTTCATCTTTTAGTTTAGGCAAAACAAATTTGCGGCAGGTGTCTGCTTCGCTGTCATTGTCAATTATGTGAATAATTGGTTCGGGCATTTGGGATTTAAACTAAGTTCCCAAGATACAAATTATGACCTTGTGTCGGATAAGATTTGGCTCTTTTGCAAGCATAGGTTTGTGTGTACTATGTTTACACAATGGGGGTTGAGGCTAAAAGCCCAATAGAATTACCCACCGCACAATTGTGCCCTTCCTTTGTCAGGATAAACTGTGCAACGGCAGCTAAATAGTAGTAATGCAGCTTAGTACAAAAAAATATAACAATCACTCCAACCCACAAGCGCAAGTAGTCACTTCCCGTGTTACTATGTAGTCGCTGTTCTCCACCTGTATGTGCGTAGTGCACGGCATGCAGGGGTCGAAGCTTCGGATGGCGCGGAGGATGTCAATGCCTTTGAATTTTTTATCGGGGTTGCCGGTGTCTACGTTTTCTAAAATTGGTGTGTTTAGCACCGCTTCTTCGTACGGACCGGGAGTGCCCCAGGGAGTGTGGGGTGAAGCATTCATTGTGGATGGTGTGAGTATCTGGTAATTGGAAATTGCGCCGTCGTCAATGATTAAGTGATGCGTTAAAAAGCCGCGACCGGCACCCCAAAAACCTACACCGATCTGCGTGCCTTTTTTAGGAATGGTAAAAGGTGTGCTCATGCTCACTTCGCCTTTGCGCAAGTAATCCATTGCCATGTACCAGTTGTCCAGCGCCACCAATGCTGAGTAGGGAATGCAGAAAGCCCGTGCCCTGTTGCGCTCAAAAGCGTTCCATACTTTGGGTATATGCCATTCCATAGTTGCAGCCGGCATATTGTGTTTGGGCACATGCAAAATCATGCTGTGTCCTGTGGGTTCTACAAACCTGCGGCTCACAACTTTGTTTGCTTTGGCAGTAATGTACAAACGTGCATAGGCACCGGCTTCCACCGAGTTGCGGTCCCATGTAGGGCAGGTATCCCAGGTGTAACGGTCACGCCAGCTTTGCTTACCAGGCTTGGCAATGGTCTCTTTATTCCAGGGATGATGGGGGCTTAACGGTGTTCCTTCTTTATCTGTCTTAAAGCGATGACCTTCCCATTTTTCGTAAAAGGAATGCTCCACAAATTCTTCCAGCCCTACATTGATTTGTTTGAGGTTTGTTGTTACCAACTCACCATCAATCAACACACCGGGAGTTGACCATCGTGCATTGCCCCATGTGTCACAATTCGCATAAGATGCATCATAGTAATCGGGGTGATCCCACACACCGGTTTCAATCATAGTGGCAGGACGTGCCCCTACTTTTTCATAATCCGGATTGCACTCAAGGAAGAAGTCAAACACATCATCCCAAAGCCCGACTACTTTTTGTCCATAGTCAAAAAACTTGATGAGGCGTTGGTATAATTCATTTAAAACAGTGATGTTGATAGTCACAGAAAGCCCGCCGGGAATAACCGATTGCGGATGCGGATATTTACCGCCAATAAGCACATAAGCTTCCCGGGCAACACGGGTCATCTCCAATGCTTCAATGTATAACTTTCCGGTCAGGGGATTGAGATCTTTCATGATGTCAATCATCATTTCATAACCGTGAACAGCAGAGTTTTTTGTTTTGGTTGTTATTGCTTTTTCTACGATTTCAGGATTGGTCTCCATCACCAATTGTGCAGAGTAATCGGGCCCGGAAAGAAGAAATAAATGCAGCGGGTGGTCGTATAAATATTCCAAAGCAAGCAACATGTTGCGCATTACAATTGCCAGGGGTGGCGGCTTTATGTCAAGTGCCATTTCAATAGCCAACGCCGAAACTGTTGAGTGAACACCACCGCAAACACCACATGCACGGCTGCTGATGTAAGCCGCATCCAGCGGACTTCTTCCTTTCAAAATAATTTCATAGCCACGAAACAACGTTGCCATAGAGTTGGAAGAAATCACTTTTTTATTTTGGAGATCCACCACGCTATGAAATGCCAACGCACCGGCAATCCGTGTCACCGGGTCATAATCCACGTTTTTCAAAAACCCGTTTTTACCCAAAAGTTCCTTGAGCTTATCCTCATTTTTCCCCAGATCGACCACATCGTATGAGTAAGGATTGGCTACCCCTTCTTTCAACGAAGCGTTACCCTGCTCATCAAATTCTATCGGAAGATTTTTGAAACACATACTTTTTTGTTTACAATTTTAAAACTTTTGCAATAGCACCAAGATGTGTATTTACCGAAGATAAACCTCCATGTAAAGTATCCAAAGCGCCATTGATCGTTGTTAGCTTTTCAGCCAATGGAGATGTATCGTTTTCTATTTGTTGCAAGCCACCCGCCAACGCTTTCAAATGCCCGGCAGCCCGGAATAGGTAAATGATAACGCCTGTAAGGTAAATCACCAACACCAGTACAACAAGTGCTACAACAATGAGGGTGGCTATGAATAAAAAATCTCCCATGCTAATTAAATTTTGCTGACCTGTCGGCCATTACTGTTTTAATAGTTTCAGCGTTGGTATTTATTTTTCCTGCACTGTCCAATATATCCACTGCCACAGTTATTGTGCTGTCCAATGCAGTAATATGTCCTGTATTTCCTGCAATGCCTAAACCAGCCTCTTTCATTTCTCTTAAATATCGTTCAATGTGTTTTGCAGCAATCCATGTTTTGTGCAGCAACCTCACAATAAAAGGAAATAATATCAGGGCAACAGCTAAAACTATGATCCATAATATATATACGATTTGCGGCATGTTATATGTTTTTTTGTTTTAGTGCGGCTTGTATCGTTCCTTCCAAATGTCCATTCACTACTTTCAATCCCGCACCTGTGTTGGTTAATGTTTCATTTAATTTAGTTACCTGTACAGGCAGGTGACCGGTTTCTGTTTCAATAGCTCTCAATCCTAATCGAAGCTTTGCAAGAAAGCTGTTGCCATTGCCGCCAATGTTTACCAGTAAACGATGAATGCCGGCGACAAAATATATTAAAGCGCCAACAAAGAGCAAAACGAGCAAGACAGTGAATATCATTAGCAGCGTGTACATATTACATAGCTTTATTCTGTTCTAAAACACAGGCCGGGCAACCGGGACAACCGCTTGCATGCTGTTCAATGGCAGCAGATCCACCTATGATTTTAACTGCAGTATCATAAATTTTTGAAACCACCTGGTTTGTCACGGTTAAATAAATAGGTATTTGAATCGTATTGTTTGCTACCAGTTTTCCTTCAGTCCATATCTGATGCACACCAGCCAGAATTTTACGTGCCGTATTGCGGATAAGGATAAGGAGGATAGCAACCACTATAGTTACAATCAATCCCAATACAAGAGATATTATCCAGGCTCTGGTGAGCGCTTCTTCGCTTACGTTTTCCATTACGTTTGTTTTTCAGTTTCGTGTAATGCCGTTGCCACGGCTCCGGCATTTGATAATATCGTATCAGCTTCGGTTAATATATCTATGGCTTTGTGATTTGTATCTTGCAGTCCCCAAATGCTTAAAGTGTTTTGCTTAATATTTACTACAATGCCTAATGCCGCGCCTGCCAATTTTAAAATTCTTCTTGCCGCCACCAGTATTAAAATGAGCAGCACAGCAGCAATTACAACAATGGCACCGGCAATTGCAAGCCCGATATAAAACAGATTATAATATTCGGCGTCATTCATATTATTGTTGTTTTACTTCATCTTTAGCGGCTTTCGAAGCACTTTGGCTTCTTGGTTTAGAACCGGGACGTACACTGCTTTGAAATTGTATCTTACTGTAAAAATAATGTGCTACTTTCTGTAAGGTACTTGCTTCTTCCACATGACCCCATCCTGATGGTACATGATTATTTTTATTCCATAAGGGAGTACGGTTGGCATACATCATGGAAAACCGCCTCAGGTTGCGTATAAAATATCCTGTGGTTTTGGATGTTGTAGATGAAACAATGGTACCCGGCGGTTTAGTATAAAACGGTGAAAAATTATCAGGGAACCCCGGCATGGTACAGCCAATACAAGGTGCCCCCACATTCATACATCCGCCTACATGGTTGATAGCACCACGCTTGTTAATATTGCATTGCACTACCGGCCCCCAACAGCCTATTTCAACAAGACATTCTTTATCACCGAATTTTTTGGCGAATGTGCCTTCTTCATAAAATCCGCCACGGGTGCATGTTTGGTGTACTGTATCAGTAAATAACCAGGCAGGTCTGCCAAGGCTATCAAATTCGGGTAAAGGACCTATACCCTGTAAAAACATTAAAACAGCCGCAACGGTTTCAGTAAAATTATCCCCTTGCGGAGCACATCCCGGAATGTTTACCACAGGCAAACCTAAAGTACTGCGATAGTCTTCCCCCAGGAAATCCATTAAGCCCATAGAACCCGTTACATTACCTGCCGCAGCAGGAATACCACCCCAGGTAGCGCAGGTGCCAATGGCTATAACAGCTGCTGCATGTGGCGCCATTAAAGCCAGTATATCTGCTGTGGGAAAAGGCTGTTCTTCTCCATCCACCATGCGCTTACCAAGTGCCACCCAGTAACCACCATTTTCATCATTTAATCTTTCATCAGCAATGGAGCCTTCATACACCACAACAAATTGTTTTCCCAGTTTACCCTGCATTGCAAGATGGAATGGTTCCATGAATTCCTCACCAGAGGGGATGGACAATACGGGATGCATTAAAATTATTTGGGGCAAGCCCGGCATATTGCCCGTTAGCAGAGCTTCTGCCGAAGGAGCAGTTGCACCCACAGTAGAAACAGAACAACCATCACAACTCATTCCTGCCAGCCAGAAAACATAGATCTGGTCTAACGCATCTGCTTGCAATGTAGGTTGTGAGGTGACCATAACTATGGTTATTTTTCTAAAGTTAGACTCATTGTTGTCAGGAGCTTATATAATAATTAGAAAACATTTTCTAAAATCACCTTTCAACTCTTGTTTTCCTCATCTAATTTTTCATTTTCAACTTCTTTGGCTTTTTCAGCAACTTCAGGATCGGCAATCATTTTACCGCCCCTCACTGTTCCCCCAATTAAAATCCCCGCACTAATGAGAACGATATCCTTAATGATATATTGACCTGAAAGCCTGGGAACTATTGGAATAATATTAAAAACCTCGGAAGCAAAAATTAAAAGAGGTGAGATAGCTCCAATTAATTGAATTAAGAGAAGCAATAAGGTTGCTCTCAAAAATATACCTGTTATCAAACCTATACCTATCAGGCATTCCAGAGTAGCAAGACCAATAGCCATTGCACTTTCAGAAAAAAAATTGAAAGTGAGAACCCGTGTTGTCCGCAAAGCCAAATCTTCTATCGGGCTTAACCCCGGAAAGTATTTTATAAATCCAAACCACAGGAAAATTATTCCAATGCTGATACGCAAAAATGCTATTCCATTCTCTGCCATCCAATGGGTTAACTTGTTTTCTTTATTTGTAGACATGATTTATTTATTGCAAATGAAGTAAATAACCACTTTCCACTTAAGAAAAATTTTACAAATATTATAATGCGATTAATGAAATGGTTATGCATTGTCTGTAAAACTTTAGAGTGAGCATTAAATTATATTATATTTAGCTTTAGCGAATTAGTAAAGGTGAAGCATACAAAAACATATATACTTGACCGGGCATTGAAGCTTTTTAATAAGAATGGTTTTGTAAACGTACGTCTGCAAAATATTGCTGATTTTGGAGATATTAGTGTTGGGCATTTAGCTTATCATTTCAAACAAAAGGCTTGCATTGTGGAGACACTGTACGATCAATTGAAGGAAGCGCAGGAAAAAAGTTTATATGAATTCAGGATGGCACACCTATTTGAGGATATTAACAGGCAGCTTCACCATATTTTTAATTGTCAGAAACAATACCTGTTTTTTTATTTAGACACCCTGGAAGTGCTGCGTGCCTATCCATCCATTAAAGAAAAACATCAGCAACATATAACCTGGCAATTACAACAGGTAGAATGGATGGTTAACTATAATGTAGATAGAAATACATTTCAGTCTCCCATAATACAAGGGCAGTACAGCCGGCTTGCATGGTTGCTTTGGATGACGATGGATAATTGGATGTATGCCCGCCAGATAAAAGGGCTTGACCATTTGAATGAGGAAGACTTTATAGCTGACATTTGGTCGTTGATGCTCCCTTATCTTACAGCAGAAGCGCAGGAAGAATTAAAAATGTTGAGCACCAACTCAAATCTGCGTTTTCATTAACCTATAATTGCTTTGAAAAAAAACAGGACATGGCATATTCACATTGGTGGGCAGGTGCAGGGAGTGGGTTTTCGTCCATACATATACCAACTGGCGCAAAGCTTTAGATTAAATGGGTGGGTAAATAATTCATTTGACGGTGTTCATATTGAATTCAATGCAGATGAAAATGTTTCAAAAGAGTTTTATGATAAAGTTATAATCAATGCTCCACAATTAGCTCATATCACTTCATATAGCCTGGAAGAAATTGCTTCAGTTGCTTATGAAGATTTTCAAATTATATCAAGTAGCAATCAGGGTAAAACTGTTCTTCTCATCTCTCCCGACTTTGCAATGTGTAAGCATTGCCGCAAAGAAATTTTAGACAAAAACAACCGCCGTTATCATTATGCATTTACTACCTGCACACTATGTGGTCCACGGTATTCAATAATAAAACAACTGCCTTACGACCGTGAGAATACAACGATGGACATTTTTAAAATGTGCAGTAAGTGCAATGAAGAATACAACGATCCAACAAACCGCAGGCATTTTTCACAAACCAATTCCTGTCCCGATTGTGCAATTGAAATGCGGTTGTATTTCAGTAATGAAAAAGTTATAGAAAAAACTATAATCCTACTCAAATCTCCCCTGGCAAATGTGGTTTGGAAGAAAGGTGATGAATATAACTGGTCTTTAGAAGAAAGACTTCTGCATCTGGATTTGTCTAAAGTAGAGGTTAAGGCTATAAACAAAGAAATTAGTAATTTTATTAAACACACATCCAAAGATGAACTCCAAAATATCATTTCAGGAAAGGAGCAATTTAGTGAAGGAGAAATTATCCAAACAACAGCCCGTTTCTTACGAGGAAGCAAAAAAGCAGGTGGAATGGCTGAAGAAAAACAACTCCCAAAAGAAGAAGAAGCAAAGAGTTTAAAAAAGTTTATTACAGAAAATAATTTTTGGGTTACACCCAACACGAAAAATTTTATAGCAGAAGGAGCAGAGCAAAAGGTATATCTTAATGCTGATGGTAAATCTGTAACGAAACTTTCAGATGCTATCTTTTACACATCATGGCAGGATTTTCTAAATAGTTTGCTTCTGCATAATTATTTTTTTCCCGATACTGCCTATACCCTCCTAGGATTTACTGAACTGAATGAAATTTTGTTTGCGGTTTTAAATCAATCTTTTGTTATAGCAAACGATTATACCGATTTAAAAAAGCTAGAAGGATTTATGCTTTCAAATGGTTTTTTAAAAAAGCACCCACTAAAGAATGACTATTATCATCCTTCACTCGGCATTATACTTGAAGATTTACATGATGAAAATGTGCTCACTTCGGATAGTTTGATAACATTTATTGACACTGTATTTTATCTCACCCCACAGTTTTATAAAACAGATATTTTATCGGCTCAAGAATTGGCTGATAAATTAGGTGAGCTGATTATTAAAAAAAAGCAACTAAATAATTCAAAAGAAATCATTAGCAAAATTTGTGAGTTATGGAACGAGGGAAAAATAGTCGCCGTCAAAGGTATTGGCGGCTACCTGCTTACCTGTGATGCTTCAAACGCAACTGTCGTTAAAGAATTAAGGTTACGGAAACATCGTCCCGCAAAACCCTTTGCATTGATGTTTCCCGATTTGGATTCCTTAGAAAGGACAGTACTTCTAAATGAGCTGGAAAAGAAAGAATTACAAAGTGCCGCTGCGCCCATTGTTCTGTTACAATTAAGTGATGATAAGAAAAACAGCCTTGCTTTAAATGAAATTGCCCCGAATCTTTCAAGGGTTGGAGTGATGCTTCCATACACGCCTTTATATGAATTGCTACTGCAAAAGTTCAAAAAACCAATCGTTGCAACCAGCGGAAACATCAGCAATGCACCAATAGTTTTTGACGATGAAACTGCGATGAAAGAATTAAATCTTATTGCAGATTATATCCTTGTTCATAACCGTGAAATCATTGTGCCGCAGGATGACAGTGTTTTGCAATACAGTCGTTACTTCCTAAACCGAATAATGCTTCGGCGTGCAAGAGGTTTTGCTCCTTTTTATCTCAACAAAACATTGTCGTTTTCTGAAAAAAACATTTTGGCAACTGGTGCTTTAATGAAGAGCAGTTTTTCTTTATTGCACCAGCAAAATATTCATATCAGCCAATATTTGGGCGATACGGATAACTATAATGCACAAAAGAATTATGAGACAACGCTCCATCATTTCCTGCAACTATTTCAGGCACAACCCGAAGTCATCATAACAGACAAACATCCTTCATTTTTTACTTCACAACTCGGAAAACAACTTGCTCAAAAATGGAACAGTCAGTGGATAACAGTGCAGCACCATGAAGCACATTTTGCTTCGGTGTTGGCAGAAAATAATCTTATTGCTGAAAAAGAACCAATACTCGGTGTAATATGGGACGGGACAGGTTTTGGCAATGACGAACAAATATGGGGAGGGGAATTTTTTGTTTATTATCAAGATCGCTTTTCAAGGGTCGCTCATTTCTATTATTACAATCATTTCCTTGGTGATAAGATGGCAACCGAAACAAGGCTATCAGCTTTTTCTCTTTGTCATGAAATAGAAGAAGCAACATCTATTCTTCAACCAAAATTTTCACCGGAAGAATGGAAGAATTATAAGCAACTAATCAAAAAAAGTAATCTCAAAACTTCCAGCATTGGGCGATTATTTGATGCCGTTGCTTCACTGCTTGGGCTAATTGATAAAGTAAGCTTTGAAGGTGAAGCAGCGATGCTATTGGAAGAAGCAGCACTCCGTTATTTAAAAAATCAACTTGACTTTCCTGATGCATGGTTAGAAGATTGTACACTGGAAAACTGTTTATCCACTCAGTTTTTAATAAAAGAAATTGTAAGAAAGATTAATCAAGGGAAACATAAATCAGAAATAGCGGCGTGGTTTCATGTTCAACTTGTTTTGGCAGTTAGAAGCATTGCAGCGCTTCATCATTGCCGAAAAATATGTTTTAGTGGCGGTGTTTTTCAAAACGGATTGTTGATCGATTTGGTAATTACTATAGTGGGAAAAAAATATCAATTGTATTTCAACAAGGATATGTCTCCTAATGATGAAAATATTTCGTTTGGACAATTAATGTGGTTTACTATGATGAAGAAAGGTGAATCAACAAAATAACGTAAATTTAGAAGCAGACTGCTATAGAAATTTTAGATCGTTTCATACTTCAAAAACAGAAAAACATGTGCTTAGCTATCCCCGGAAGAATAAAATCAATTGAACCTTTTAAAGAAGGTTATATGAGTATGGGTAAGGTGGAATTGGGCGGCATTGTAAAAGAAATCAATTTGCAATTAGTTCCGGACGCCAAAGAAAATGACTATGTATTAGTGCATGTAGGCGTGGCTATTAGCATAGTGGATGAAGCAGAAGCCAAAAGCTCACTTGAATTTTTAAAACAAATGAATGAACTGGATGAATTGTATAATTCTTCATCAGAAGATTTAACTAAAGAAGAAAGAATAAAAATGGGCGACGTTATCATTTCAAAAATACATTCATGAAATACTTAACCGAATACCGCGACCCTGTATTGGCGGCTCAATACCTGGATGAAATAAAAAAAACAGTCACCTCTCCATGGACTATTATGGAAGTCTGTGGCGGGCAAACACATAGTCTGGTGAAATATGGTTTGTTACAAATGTTACCAAAAGAAATCACAATGGTACACGGTCCTGGTTGCCCCGTTTGTGTAACACCCACACACCTGATTGACAGAGCTATTTATCTGGCAAAAGAATGTAATGTCATTTTATGCTCATTTGGCGATATGTTACGTGTGCCAGGTTCTGAAAAAAGCTTGCTTCAGGCAAAAGCTGAAGGCGCTGATGTCCGCATACTATATTCACCTCTGGAAGCTGTAAAGCTTGCTCAACAAAATCCTGATAAAGAAGTTGTTTTTTTTGCTGTTGGTTTTGAAACCACCGCTCCTGCCAATGCATTATCAGTGATACAGGCACACCAGTTAGGAT